>Ga0307981_1002725_pt1 | contig 13939 bp, 19 predicted proteins | sample OrgLakmetagen987_FD_201849 | JGI IMG/M metagenome (GOLD analysis project Ga0307981, IMG submission 201849) | Saline water microbial communities from Organic Lake, Antarctica - #987 | ecosystem: Environmental > Aquatic > Non-marine Saline and Alkaline > Saline | place: Antarctica: Organic Lake... | reverse complement strand
AACTGCGAGATCACTGAGGCTGCGTTGCCGCTCAGTTCCTTCTGCCAGACAGTTAGTGTGGCGTAACTGGGGCGCGAAGCTGACGGTGTCAAAGATGGATGAGAGAACGCCGAGGTGATGTCGTGAGCGGTCATGGTTGGTGTGATGCTGAAGAGCGGTGAAGAGGTTCTTCAAGATATGCCAAGACCGAAATCTAGAAAAACACGATAAACTGTAAACCCGGCAGAGTTTGCAGTTTGCGGAATACGTTCGAAATCCCTCCAAAAATGCAATCCGCCAACACAATCCCTCCAAAAACGCAATCCGCCAACACAAAACGAAAAGAGCTCTTTACAACAGTCAAAACTGCGTTCTCCTATTCAACAGCACACAACCATGAATCGTTTTCTCCTCTTACTGACCGTCATTGTCGCCTCTTCGAATGCATTGCAAATTGATGGGGCCATCTCCGGAATACACGATGCCAATACAGCGGAATGTACACCTGCGCAGATTGAACAGTTCTTTGAGACTTGTGTCGTTGGCACTATGGAAGACTACGGCTTCCCCCCCGTAAACAGACGCGTACAAGTCCATCATAAACAACAGATCTTGGAGGTTCAGGGCAGTATTGTGGCTGACATCCAATCATGTCTAGTTGCAGACGCTGCAACATACCTTTGTCTGGGAGACGTTACCACCCTCAACTATGACATGTAGTTCGGTGCATGAACTATACGAGCTCTCTTTACACTTTAGACCCCATTTCGACTCTTCCTATCTCTTCTAGCTAGCACCTCTAGACTACCGTAAGGTACGAGTATGGTACGCTTATCCTGCTTACGCTCTCAATACGATTTTGGCTTGAGGGCTTTACAAGAAGAAAGGAGAGACAAAAGACATTCGTTAATAATGGCCATCACGTGTGATGGTTTTAGGCTACGATGCTCTGGTCCAGCAATAGATGAGGCAACGGCATGTCGGCCGACGTTGAGGTCTTATTGCGGGTTGTACCGGTCTGTATATGGACCATTGACTAGAGTTACTGCCGGGTTATACCCGAGGATGAACACACCCTCTAAGTCAAGGGCACACTAATTGGTGTGCAAATATTCAGGTCTTTTTTCGCGATGATGCGAGACAGAGAAATGTTTGGTGAAGTAATCAGCTTTGTTGTCGGCTCCTGCAGCCCACTCAATCTCGAACTGCTCTTGGCACTCACGGTCTTGGAGCCAGTAGTATTGCATGTCAATGGCTTTGGAACGGCGTTGCTTGATGGTTTGGTTGGCAATGCCGACAGCTGTGGAGTTGTCACAAGTTACTGGTGTAGGTGGTTGGGGGTGCCCCATTTTTTCGAGTGCGATGCAAATTGGAATTGCATCAATACAATTGTAGAAGCATCCCGCCGTTTCAGCTTCGGCAACGGAGGATACAACAGGTTTGATGATGCTGGCGTTGCTTTTGATGGCACCGTTGTTGTTGTCCAAGACTGCCGCGCGTTCGCCGAACTCGGCAACGACCCCATATCGTTAACAACCACGGTCTGAACCGTTCTCCTCATCATCGAGAAAACGGGTGTGGTGCCAAGCCAGTTATGTGCGCCGTGCCGGCCGCGTGCGCGGGGCTCGACCAAGTTAGTGTGAAACTTTAATACCATGCCTGACTTGGTGTATCGTAATGTCACGTCTGGATGCGTGGCAAAGTAGTTCAGGAGGCGAATGACCTTTTTTGCTGTGTTTTCTGTTGCTTTTGCTTGTTCTCCAGAGATGGAGTTGATAGCGACCATGGCTGTAGAATCAATTGCTCTTGCATAATAGAGGAAAGTTCCGACTACTTGTTGGACGCGATTGATTCCGTCTTGGTCGAGAGGAGCGGAGTCATCGTAAGGTTCACAAATTGCTGTTGTTGGCCGTAGACTAGGCGGGTTTTGTCCAGTCGTGAGGTGCATGCTCCGGGCGATACGGCGCTGGATGTTGAAATTTGTGTAGTGCTTTAGACACGTACTTTGGCACGGACAGATCGACAGTGCGTTTTTTTTAGTCCGATTTGAAATTGATGCCCAAGTAGAGTTCGCCGGTCTAGTCTTTGGTAATTTTGTAGTTTTCGCGCAGCGAGGTAAATACATGTTGCGCATGCTGTTTTCCGAAGTATTTGATTCCGAAATCGTCAACCACCAATGAGAAAAGTATCGGGCGCGTAATGTGGCGCCATAAACCGTGTGTTCTCTTACATGGATGGTATCCGTTGCGACCGAGATTTAGAACAAGGTGGTTGTAGGCGAGGCGGCCAGCTTGTGGCAGGCCGTCCATACCCTTGCTAATTTCTGCTAGGACACGTCCGTCAACAATGAGGTCTTTGAGTTCGTAAGCGGCAATGACTTTGGCATTGAGAAATTGGATGGGGATCCACATGTACTTGTTTTCTTCCATGTCGGTGAAGAGGTAGAAATCACTGATGTCGCCAGTTACGAATTCGGCGTCTGGGGTGGATACGACACTGTTGAAGACAATTTTGGCAGTGGTGAGATCGGCAGTTGGCGTCAATGTGTCGCCGGCATACTCAATTTTGTTGCCACCCACAGTCCATCGAACGCGGTACGGATCCGCTTTGTTGGGGCGGTAGCTGGAGACGCAGCGCATATAAGTTGCTTTTTTATGCTTGGGTAGCTGGGACCTTGCTATAAAGCCTATTGTTTTCGTGCCTGTGGAGCCTTTGACTAGGCGTCCGTCCGTGAGTCGGTTTATTTCATTCATGTTGGCCTGTTGCCAGCGTTCTACGTCAGGTCCCTTGATTAAATGGCTATATTCAAGGGATGCGCCTGTATTGGGGTCAATGACGGACTTGGCCATTGGCTCGGGAATAGCTGTTATTCCTGGCTCAGCGAAAACATGACTAGCTTGCTGTTGCTTGCGATAGCGCTGTTTGATGCGCGTGTTGTGGCGATGCGGCCCAGGGCGGCGTGTTGTCGGGCTCAATTTTGGTGCTGGCGTTGCTGTGACTTTTGGTTGGCGTCAAGCAGGCGCGTCTACTGGGCAACTGGGCGGTTGCACTGGTTCAGGGACTGTCGCAGGAGAATCATCCACAAGTGGCGCAAATCTGTTGTTAGTGAGCACCGGCTTTGGCGGGAATACAGCTTGTTGCTTGTTCTGGCGCGCAATTTCTTGTCGGACTTGGCCGCAGTTGCGCGTAGCGCCCGTGTAGGTAAATACTGTGCCGCTCGGCGGCACCCTCGGAGATCCAGCAGCGGTGGGTAAATTTGGTTGTTGTCGGCGAAACGCACCCTCGGAGCTGGCTCGGGGTGTTTGGTGACTTGTTGGAAAATTTCCGCCAGGTTTTGCAATCCTTTTCAGTGTTCGTCAGCTAATGGCGCGATGGGCGCAGCTGGATGAGGATTCTGCAAAGCGTAAATCAAATTGCGGGCTGCTGCGGTGGCGGCGTCGGAGGAAGATATTTGCGGCATGGCGACGTGTGACGGATATCATACGAGCGTGTTGGCGATTCGCTCTTTCGCCGTCTTGGTAATGTACACCCGGTAGCATTGATAGTGTTCGAACGCTGGTCCAATGTACCATCCGGGTACGGCATACGGTGCCCAAGTTCCGCGTGCTTCAGGTAATTGATGTAGCAATACGCGCGTGCCTGGCGGGCCCATTGGCGTACGATTGAAATTAAACGCGCCGTTGAGCTGTGCATACGCAGAAAGCTTGGGGTTGATACGCGAGCCGCGCAACAAGTTCAGGGTTGTGAGGGCTTGGGGCAAAAGGCGATCCCACAATCGTAATGAAAACTCGGGATCCGTACTGCAAGGGATGGCGACGAATTTAGTTTTTGAATGTTCGAATTGCACGTTCTGCAGCCTTGCGTTGGTGCATTCCAGCAGGTGTAAGCTGGATATCCACTCCTTTGTCCAATATGTATTGCTTGAGGACGGTGGACGCTTCGTTGTCAAGTTGTTGGAGTTTGGGTCGCAGTCCACGCGATGTTAGTGTTTAGTGGATACACTTGTACGCCGCGAGTAACGCTGGGCCAGTTCAACTCGTCATTGGCTCCGCCAATATTGCATTGCTGTCGTAATCGTAGGCGACCATCAAGTATTGGTGTCCACTCGTTGACGCGACAAGGAATTGGCCAGGCTGGTTGGAGTAGATCTGTCCGCTGATGGGCTGGCATTCCACATAGATGTGGTTCCAGCGTTCTTCCGAGCTTTTGGGCTGTATTTCACCGGGCGTTTCGTCAGGCCCTGGTAGTGCATGGGCCTTGGTTGCTTTCGGTTTCTTTTTGGTCGACAGTAAGTAATGCCGCTGTTGATCCAAGTGTCCTTGTACCGTAGCGGTGGGTGGCTCTTCCAGGTGCTGGCAAACGCGTGCCGACGTCAAGTCGGGCCATGTCGTGTAATATCCAGCGTTGATGGCTGTGCAAAAAGACGAGATGGCTGGTCAACCAGCACAAGCATGAAGGAAAGCAATGCGGTCTGGCATTGATTCAGCAGCTACTGCCGCATGTGCAGCATGTTGGAGAATGTTGGGTCATGGGAGATCCTCTGTAGCAGCTTGTCTGGCGGCTGTGTTAGTAGGTAACTGGACTTGCCGCATGCCTGTGGTGAAGTTTTGGTGACCGATTAACACAACATGGTTGTCAAACATGACTTCCAATTTGTCCTGGTTGAAAGTCGTGATGCATCCGGAGTCACACAGCTGTCCGACAGAGATAAGGGAAGCTTGCATGCTGGGGAACAAGTGAGTCTTGCGTGCTTCTCTGGATAAGTGCGGTAGACGCAAGTATCCTTCGTGCGTGCTCGTCATCCTACGGTTCTTGTCGGGTAGACAAACCGCAATAGGATTTTTTGTTGGTTTTACATTAAAGCATGGTGTTGTTGTTGAATCGAATTGCCAATAATTACTAGTCGCACCGGAGTCAATGATGGCAGTTGTTGTTGTTGGTACGTCTGACGTAGGGACGTACAACGAATACGGGAGCGAACAGTAGTGAGCAGCGCAGTTGTGGAGTTTATACTCTACTTCTTTGCTGTTACTTTCTGTTGTCCTAGATTCTCAGAAGCCAGCTTGGCAGCCGCCGCGGGTGTTGGTGGCCGTTGCGTCAGGCTGGTGCTTGGTCGTGCGAGCTTTGCACTGAGCACCACTGTGGTAACACAAACCGTGTGTCCAGCAGTACTTGGCAGTCTCGTTGCTGTTGTTGGTGTTGTCGTTGCCACCGCCGTTGTTGCGGCAACGGTTTTTGTTGCTACCGCCTCCATTGCTCCCGCGTCCCTTATTCGCTTCTTTATACGCAGTGAACATGGCTTTAGTGGCTGCAGACTCGGCTTTGTTGGCGGCAAGCTCGGCTTGCAGGGCCCGGAATTCCGTGTTTTGACTCTCGTTGCGGGCAGCTAGGTTGGCGAGCTGGCTTGTGATGTCTCTAAGCGTACCAGTGTTGCTGTTGGTCTGGGTGTGATTTGCTCGCTGGTATCCGGCAGTTTCCGTGGTGAGTTCTTTGGCGCGGTCGTTCGCGTACTGCTGGAAATGGTTGGTTGCAGCTGCCCACGTTTTGTCGGCCGTCGGAAACATGCTCCAACGCTGGCAAGCATCGGAGAGGAGGCCGCTTTCTTTCACAAGGTTGTAGAGCTCCTTGTCCGTCTTTTGTTGCGCCAATAAAGGAGTGCCGGCAAGGTCGAATGCATCGGCGGCGTCGCTGATCTGTTGAATGACGAATTCAAGGGGTCCGCCTTCCCAGGGGACTTCCATGCGGCTTGCGACTTCCTTGCGCTCCGTTTCGGCAAAGCGTCCGTAACTTTCGATCAAATGGTTCAACATGTCTTGGATGCTGCACATGTTATAACCAAGACAAACGTGGCGGAGGCGTCGCCAGTATACGTTGTCAGCGGCGGTGAGGAGCTGGTTGCGCAAGTTGCGTTTGGTGGCTCGCATGAGCTTGTACGCTGTCCACGCGTTGGTGTGGAGTTGTAGCGCTTTGGCCAACTGGGCTGCAGTTGGGTTTGCGTTGGCTCCTGGTGGAGGAGGGATCCATGGGAGGCTGCTCGGGGATTTGGAAAGGTGCCCCGTGTAGGTCAGTGTATTCTGCTGGCAATAGTGTCAGAAAAACATGACCGTGCTTACCAAACTCTGAGTCAACTGACGAAGAGTTAGCGTCCAGTTCGAGCTGGACGATCAAAATATGTTTGCTTGTCGGCTTGTGGCCCGGCTCATGAAGCCAGGCTAGAGTAGGGTGTGGGTAAACGGTGAGACTTGCGGAGTCGTTGACCATTTTGGGAGTTGGTGCGATGGGTGTACGGAGCAGCAACGAAAAGCACGGTGCGATGGCTGCGGGCAGAGACAAGAAGCACGAAAGAGGAGACGGGATCTTGAACTCAGTTAAGGTACGTAAACGTGTAATGAATGTCTGCTAAAGCTCTCAATACAATCTAGGCTTGAGGGCTTTACAAGAAGAAAGGAGAGACAAAGGACATTCATTAATAATGGCCATCACGTGTGATGGTTTTAGGCTACGATGTTCTGGTCCAGCGATAGATGAGGCAACGGCATGTCGGCCGGCGTTGAGGTCTTATTGCTGGTTGCACCGGTCTGTATATGAATCATTGACTGGAGTTACTGCCGGGCTGTACCCGAGGCTGAACATAATATCCATCGTTATGCAAATAGCCAAGCAAAAACAAGAAAAGGCGCGAATACAGAAGCAATTCTGAAATTCCCAAAGAATCATAATCCCGCACATCACCGAACACAAAACCGATCATGGCGCTGTCAACTAGACGATTCCTGCTACGGAGTCCCTTGTTTCTGAACCTCGCCTTCTCGTCCTTTCATGAATGGCTACCGAGCGGTCTTACGGAGCCTGCTGACCCGAACGCTTTGGTTGAGAAATCACGAGAGGCACGGATCTCCAAAATTTGTTTTTTGCGGCACGGCAAGACCGCCAAAGCAAAGGATGGTGTGGATTTCAATCGATTACTGACTGACGAGGGAAGACAGCAATCGAAAGAAGCGGGAGTATCATTTGGAAATAATCTAAAACCATTTTACCCATTGACCCTGGTATCTCCAGCACCACGTACCATGGAAACGGCCGACATATTTCTGCAAGCCGCCGGAGCCAAGGAATCAACAACCTTGAGTTCCGATCAAAGGATTTACGACGGAACCATACAACCAAACGGTAGTGAGCTCTTTCAAAAGCTGGCCTACGCACCACTTCGAGATTACCTCGACTGTACCGACATCACCGATCGTCAGGATGCCCGGGTGGTATTGGGTGCGTACGCCCACACCATAGTGAAAGCACTTATTCATGCAATCGATCTACCGTCGCCACCAGTAGAAGAAGACTCGACACTTATGATTGTGGGCCACGCCATTTATCTTCCAGCGGCAGCGCTTGGTGTGGCATCACTGATTGGCTGTGACGAGCAATCGACTGAACTGCTCCTTTCAACATCCACCCAAGAAGCGGAAGAATATCTGATGGACTTGAATGCCGCAAAAGTCAGCCATCTCAAACGGCCCAGCAAACTGCAGTAATGCGTTGCTACTTCTAGTAGATAGTTACACGCACATGTCTGGTCCAACGTAACTTTGGAATCATATAGATACTTTTTAAAACTAAACGTCCGTTGCGCTCGCTCAAATGCTGCTGAATTCGAGACAAGACACAACCTAGTTAAAAAGTGGTTAATCTAGCGCAGCGGCTCCGGACACAATCTCGAGGATTTCTGCCGTCACGGCAGCCTGGCGGGCACGATTGTACTGCAAGCTCAACTCCTTAGCAAGAGCTCCAGCGTTGTCACTGGCACTCTGCATCGATTGCATACGGGCAGCAAGCTCGGATGCCACAGACTCCTGCAACGTGCGGAGGATCTGTCCATTGAGGTAGAGCGGAAGGATCGAGTTAATAATCTGGAGCGGGTCCTGTTCAAAGATCATGTCGTTGGGGAATTCTTGGGGTTCAGCAACGTCGAGCTCGCTGCGCTCCACGCCAAACTTTCCGGAGTCCGAAGTGAGCTGGAAGACTTCGTCGCCCTTGGCGGTAATGTCACTTGCCGAGAAGGGGACCAACGTACGGACACTCGGTTGCGAGGCAATGAGCGAGACGAACTTGGTGTAAAGGAGCTCGATGGCATCCGATTCGCCTGAAAGGAAAGTATTAAGGAGTTCCTCCGAGATGGCAAGGGCCTGCTTGGAGGTGGGGTTCTGGCCAGTGTCGAACTTCTTGCGAATGGGGTATCCGCGACGTTCAAAGTAGGTGATACCCTTCTTTCCAACCAAGACGAAATCGACTTCAATGCCAGATGCTAAGAGTTCCTTGTAACGTTTTTCTGCCTTTTTGATCATGAAGGAGTTGTATCCTCCGCACAGACCGCGATCTCCGGTAATGACCGTGAGAGTGACCTTCTTAACCTCACGCACGGTCAAGAGAGGAAGATCGACGGCTTCGCCATCGAGACGGCCGATAAGGCCACCAAAGACGGACTGCAAAGTCTCCGAGAAGGGACGGGTAGCGAGGACAGCGTCCTGAGCACGACGGACCTTGGCAGCAGCGACAAGCTTCATGGCCATGGTGATCTTACGGGTGTTCTTAACACTGGTGATACGGTCACGGAGGGCTATAGGAAACAGGGGAAAGGAACAGCGTGAGAGACAGGCTCAGTGGAATGTCGAATAAAGAGCCGCGGGGAGTAGTCCAACGCTCGAAAGATACCGATCCGGATCCGGAACGGACCGTATCGTCGTCCTCTTTAATCCAGCGGGATCCTTAGTCCAAATCTACACGACCATATAACCAGCACCCTGGCATGCGTATTCATACTCAGCGTCGAGTAGGGTGCTGGTAGAATAGCGTTCTAGATCCATATTCAGCCAACGACGTTGTCTTTCCCGGTCTTAGCGAGCCGCTTTCTGAGCCTCTCGTACGTAACAGATTCCTGGTACTAAATTCACGTAAAACTCTACTCACCGTTGGCCTTGCCGTCCATGACGATAGTGGCACGACGCGTGCGATGGGCGCTGCTGCTGCTCTGTTCAATTGAAGAGCTCGCCCGTTCTCCAACAACAGACGTTGTGACAGTGAAAGCATTAGGCTGACTAGTAAAGGCAGTGGCAACAGCCACAAGGGATGCGAGACAAAACAACCTCATACTGTATTGATATCAATGGTCCAGACGTAAAGAGTGCTCCTTTTCACACCTTGTACTGGCAGATGCTTGTGGCGGCTCGTTTCATAAGTTCAACTACTGATTTCGGAGGTGACTGACGTACGAGGAAAGCTTGCTTGGTCAAGACGTCGTATGTACCTTTACTAATGTTTATATCTGTTTATGTAACATATACAAGACTCTTCAGTGACGTGTTCAATGTTGTGATGTTTCTCCATTCGTCTTTCTTTCTCCCCTATGTAGTCTGGTAGCATCCAGCACCATGATCAGGATGAAGCTCCACAAAATCGGTTGCCGTCGTCCATCCAAACGAAAAACATGATGAAAGTTAGCCTGTTTCTACTGGTGGCCTTGATGGCAGTCTTCAACTCGCAGGCGTTTGTGGTTGTCTCGCCCGCATCCTCCTCTGTACAACAGACCTCGTCGTCCTTGCACATGACCGTCTTGTCCTACGGCGGCAAGAAGAAGAACTTTAAGGAGGGAAGTCCTCTTTCCGTGGCGTGTAAGCAACTTGGAGTTAATGTCAAGTACTCTTGCAAAAAGTGAGTAGACCTTGACTCCCTGCGCTCTTGTATATCGTGGGTCTCATACACATTCTCACACCACCATTCTTCCTTGTTCGACCACTCAGGGGCGACTGCGCCACGTGCCAAATCTCCTTGGCGGGACGAATGGTCAAGGCGTGCCAAGGAAAGGTCCCCCCAGAACCCAGACTCAAGTCGTTGCAGGAAAAGGGACTGGAAATTAAAGCCTAGATGGAACGAGCTGTGCTGTGCGCTTGGTGACATCGTTGGATCCGTATACTACTTACTGTTGTACCTCTTTGGAGGCATTCGAAACTGCTGCTAGGCTGCAAACTATAACAGACACTATGTAAAGAGACGTTTGTTCGTGGCTCGTCTGTTGTCTACGAGGATTATATCTTATGTATTAAATGGTGTGCGCGCCCAAGTAGTCTCTAGCAACGTTGCTGTGCGTGCTCCTGTAGTTCAAAAAAGGGAGGTGATTGGCGCATGGGTGGAGCTCAAACGGGACACTGCGGAATACCCATTGTGGGAATGGCGGGAGAAAGGACAATACACTGACTAATTAGTAAAAGGAAGTTGTGCAGTTCTGAATCAACCCCGTCACAGTGGCTCCAGTGTCTGCGTCCTTGTCCAACAATACATTGACAACTTCACCAACCACAATCGTGCTGGGCGGTTGGATGTTATGCTTCTCGGCCAAATCACCAATCGTCATCATATTTCCGACTACAGTTCGTTGTTCTGGACATCCTGCCTTTTCCACAATCGCAACGGGCGTCGTTTCCGGATAACCAGCTTGGTCGCAGAGTCGTTGGCAGAGCTCACGCAAGCGACCCACGGCCATTAAAAAGACAATCGTTTGTTCCTTGTGATACTGAATGAGATCCGGCGAAGTACCTTCTCGACCATAGCCAGTGCACATGACAACCTGGTTCGAAACACCACGGTGCGTGACGGGAATGCCCCCCAAGAGAGGCGCCGAAAAGGCTGCGCTAACACCCTGAGAAACCACAATGAAAACGTGGACAAGCGCGTGTGTGAGCGAGCGAACGGGGTTACTCTCGAGTAAGACACCATATCATGACACTGCCAAATAAAAAAAGACTTACCGGAATGATGCTCGGCTCCACGCCAAAGTTACGAAAGGTCAAGACTTCTTCGCCGCCTCGACCAAAGACAAAGGGGTCACCAATCTTGAGACGAATCACGTGCTTGCCTTGATTGAGACCCTGGTAGGCCCACCAGTAGATTTCTTCTTGCGCGAGCTCGGCACAGCCCGGCAACTTGCGAGCAATCTTGACTTCGCCAGGAATCAAAGCCAGAATCTCGGCCGACACCAAGCGATCGGCAATCACCAGAGCATCAGGATTCTCTGTCAAGAGCTTGTAGGCCGACACAGTCAAGAGGTCGGGATCACCGGGACCGGATCCAACCAAGGTAATGCGGCCGCCGTTCGCCAAGGCCTTGGATATGGGTTTAGTGTTCGGTCCAAGAGGGGGGAGGGATGCACTGTAAGGAATGCCCCATTCGTTGGAGGGTTCTTCGCCGACGACATCCTTGGGGTTCAGAAAGGCGGCAGTGGAGGAGCTGTGAAAGCAATGGTGGGATCTTCTATTACTGCTATTTTGGACGAACAGAGTTCGTGCCGCAATAGATGGAACAGTCGTCGGGAGATAGGCAGAGGCGACTGTCGGCTGTTCGCCGAACAACACGGTGACTGTCATTCCCACCATTGCCACCATGACGCGACGCGATGCCGTCGGGGGCATCATCGAAGCTTGCTGTTGTTGGTTCGACATTCTGTGTTGAGTCTGTTGGCTCTTAGCAACGGGATAAGAGTTGTGAGGGTATGTGTATGTGAGGCATGTACCTTGGACGTAATGGCAGTGGAAGGTTTGGCTTCTACGGAATTTGAAATGGTCACCTCCGGCAGAAGAATTTTCGAAAGAGAAGCCGATCGCGATCGACATCTACGCACGATGGCGGAAGCAACGACAGCTGCGTGAAAACACTTTGAAAATTAAATGAACGGTCCTGCGGCAGAAAGTCGGGAGGTTGGGTTGGGTGTTGATTAAGTAGGAAGGACAGACGTACTAGGGGGACTGACTCATTCATTATTCAACTTATGACGAAAAGATGAAAAGAACTTCTCTTCATAGAACCCGGAATGGCAGCGCCAGCTAGCAAGGTCAAACGAAACAACAGATACTGTAATGTACCAATACGCATTATGAGAGAGATGTAGACTGCAGACATGAATCTATATTAATACAAATACAGGCGGAGATAACTCTACACGGCGTCATCTCCTGGCACTCCCACAACGGTAACCACAGCAGCAAATGCTCCTACTGGGAGGACTTCGTCGGCGGAATCATTGCTTCCGGCCGTCGTCGCTTGCGTATTGTTTGAGCTCCCGTTGGGTTCCTTCTTTCCCGTTTCGCTGTCGCTTTCTTCGCTATTGAATGGACTCACAAAGTCTTGACGGCAACAGGGGCACAACATGGGACAGCTGGCGATTTTCTGCACCGGGTCATCCGTGAACTGCACGACGCCCGTCCGAGCTTCTTCTCGTCGTTGGCGTTTCAGAGCCTTGCGCCCACTTGCCATGAACCAATCTAGGATGCAGTCGTGGTGAAAAACATGGTTACAACCGGCGTTGGATGACCACACAATTCGATCTTCCAAGTCAAACGCTGAGAGGCAAATGGCACATCCATTGGGAACGTCGCGCGTAGCGTTACTATAGCCTGATCGAAGGTAGGTTTCACCAGCGAATGGAATGGTAATTTGTGTCTTGGAGTCACCCATATATTCATCTACAGCGTCTAATTCAAGCTCGTCATTACTGCCCTCCTCTTCCTTCAAGCTGGTTTTATTGGTAGAGTCTTTTAACGGCGTGTCGACCAAGTTTTCGGGAAAGCCCGATTCGATATCCTTGTTAGTGTCAGTCGTATCAGCAGTAGACACGAGCGACGTTTCAGTCGCCGATCTGGGTCTCGCCAAAGTCTTGATATCCGACTCCACAATCTCCTGGGAGTTATGTAAGATTAGAGAGGGTGAACAACGATCAATCGTGAAAAACACCAGCAGGTACGACTCGACGACGCGGGTATTCGTACCTTGGAATACTTGCTGAGATTTTCGAGCAAGAACGACTCTCGGATATCATCCTCCTGCGCTCTCGACATGACAAAGCGATAGGTCTCGTTACCGTCACTGCGAATGATATAGAATGACAAAAAGGTCATGTTAGAAAGGTTAATGGTAGGTCTCGTCAACGGTCATTTCTGAAAGACACTAGTGAAGACTTACGGCGACGTTTCAGGCTCTTCCACATTCCAGCGCCGTTGCGTAAACCGATGATACCACATGCTGCGCCGATCCGCAGTAAAGAACATGGGGAGGAACAAAAAGAAGAAAAAGGACATGACCCAGAGGTAAATCCAGAACATTATGGTGAGAGGAGTATCGAGGCAAGAGGCACACGGTTGAATAGGGATCTGGAGAGCTCGGCTCGTTCTGTCGCGGTGGCGGCTTTGTTATTTCGGAAGACCGGATAGAGTAATAGTAAGTTAGGTATCTGCTGGCAATGCCCTGCTGTATAACTTTGTCTCCAATGCAGCTGCAACAACAACGCTTTTAACGCTTCTTGACATGCACTGTTCGCTCAGGATTGTGATGGAGGTCAGTCGATACGAACCAAATGCCGGAACAACGATTTGCTTCCTGCTGTCATACAAGTTGGAAGTTACAAGTACCGTTGCGTTGTCGTTCTTCTTTGGAATGTTAAATGTTGCCGTTTTTGATCGACCGAATTATCATCTCCAGTCTTTCCTTTTTATTTAAGACACCATGGGGAACTGAATCAATCGTGGTTGCTGGTCTCTCAATAAAAGTAACCCAGCTTTGCGTCAGTCTGATGACTTTTCATAAATACAAAACTCATAATCATACCAAATACATCATGATACTACCCGACCCGACGACTAATAAGTAATAAGTAATAAAAGTATAAGTTATTAAGTAGTTGTTGCCTACCGTACTCGTTGTTTCTACAGTAACTAGAGTTCTTTCATGACTTTGATAAAAACAAGACAATATGTAAAAGCAAAAGGACAAAGGACTATGAGAAAGCGTAATGGAATACGTAATTCCAAAAGTCAAATTCTTTTTCTCAACGTCAGCGAGGCCGGCCTCCGATCAATCATCATCCATCATCCATCATCTGAACTCCAATGAACTTCCTCTCTCCCTCACAATGGCCGAG
>Ga0307981_1002723_pt1 | contig 13946 bp, 12 predicted proteins | sample OrgLakmetagen987_FD_201849 | JGI IMG/M metagenome (GOLD analysis project Ga0307981, IMG submission 201849) | Saline water microbial communities from Organic Lake, Antarctica - #987 | ecosystem: Environmental > Aquatic > Non-marine Saline and Alkaline > Saline | place: Antarctica: Organic Lake... | reverse complement strand
TCTCTGGGGACGTAGCTCAATTGGTAGAGCATCTGCTTTGCAAGCAGAAGGTCGTGGGTTCGATTCCCATCGTCTCCACTGCGTAATACCTGGTAGATCGGCATTTTGGTCTTCGGCCGATCAGCTGTCGTGCCACCATCGTGCCAGTACCAATGGCACGCCGAGAGCGAATCGGTGTTTCCCGTGGTGTTCAGGTGCTGCGAAACTGCTGGTCAGAGTGTTGCGTTCTCTCCGGCTCGGCAATGACCTTCTGCTGCGATTGCAGGTGGTCTCAACCGGGGTCCAGCAGGGAAGCGACCTCACTGGTTCGAGAGAAAGTCCAACAGTTGAGGTGAGGCTGGACAGGTCGATCGATCTGTCTTGGACGAGGAGGTGGTGATCAGGCCTCGACCCCGCGATCCACCTGCTGCTGAGGACGGGCGTAGGCGGGGGCGAGCACGTCGATGACGGGAACTCCGCGTACGTCGGCGGCGAGGGTCTCGCAGCGTTGGAGAGTTTCAGCCGCGGCGGTCGAGGTCGGATCGTCGATGAGTTGGTCGAGGTCGAGGGGCGGATCGGGAAGTCGTGCGCCGGGTACGAGCGGCCACCACGGTGCGATCTCGGACCGGGAGGTGGAAGCGGATTGTGTGAGGTGAGCGAGGAGTTGCTCGCGAGTTCGGCCTCGCCATGTGAGCAGTAGCCATGGGTCGGTGTCGAGGCGGTCGGCGAACACGTAGAGGGTCGCTGCGAGATGTTTGCACGGGTTCTCCCAGTCGGGGCACGAACACGACGCCCGCATGTCGCTCCACTTCGTCGGGAGCAACGCGACGCCGGTGTCGTCGAAGACCGCTTCCAACTCGGGTGGGACCTCGCCCGACAGCAGCCGTGCCGCGAAGCCGACCCGCGAGCGCATCGCTGTTTCGATCTCGTCCCACTGCGCGTCCGACAGCGCCGGGGCGGCGGCGGTGACGACGTACGGGGTGCGTCGCGATCCCTGCACCTGCGCGACGAGGTGCCCCGGCTGTACGTCGAAGTCGACCAGTTGACCTTGGCGGGCGTAGCGCCGGCCGCGTTGCATCCGGCTTCCCAGCCCGTAGGAATCGAGCAGGTCGACGAGTCGTTGTGACCACCACGCGTCGGCCATCTTGCCGCGCGCCTTCGACGTGGCGATTCCGCCCTCGGCTTTGATCGGTGTCGACTCGGGGTAGTGGTTCCACGCGTCGTCCCATCCCCTACTGCGTCCTGCCATCGTCAGTCCCCCATCCAGTCCGGCATCAGTCTTGGATCGCATCTGCACGCAACGTGAGGACGTCGCGCAACTCGTCGGTCGACAGTTCGGTGATCCAACCTTCGCCAGCACCGACGACCGATTCGGCCAGGGCCTTCTTGCTCGTGATCATCTCGTCGATCTTCTCCTCGACCGTTCCTGACGACACCAGCTTGTGGACCATGACGTTGCGGTGTTGACCGATCCGGTAGGCGCGGTCCGTTGCCTGATCCTCCACGGCCGGGTTCCACCACCGGTCGTAGTGGATCACGTGCGATGCCGACGTCAGGTTGAGCCCGGTGCCGCCGGCTTTCAGCGAGATCACCAGCAACGGTGCGCCGTCGTCATCCTGGAAGTCGGCCACGATCGCATCACGGCGTTTGCGGGTGAGCTTGCCGTGTAACCACGGGACCTCGATCCCGAACCGACGTGCCAGGTACGGCGACAGCATCGTGCCCCACTCGGAGTATTGGGTGAACAACAGCGCCTTGTCGCCGACGGCGAACAGCTGGTCGAGGAGTTCCTCGGTGCGCGTCAGCTTGCCGGAGCGGCCCGCCATGGTCGACGCGTCTTTCGCGAAGTGAGCCGGATGGTTGCACACCTGCTTCAGCTTCATGATCCCGGCGAGCACGGCACCGCGTCGGTCGATGCCGTCCAGACCCTTGGCCTGCTCGATCAGATCATCGACGACGGCCTGATACAGCGTCGCTTGCTCGCGGGTCAGGGGGCAGCGCTGGGTCGAGTCGATCTTGTCGGGCAGATCGGAGATGATCGACCGATCAGACTTGAGTCGTCGAAGCAGGAACGGCGTGACGATCCGTTGCAGCCGGGCGGTCGCTTCGGCGTCCTGCTCGCGTTCGATCGGTCCGGCGAAGCGACGCTTGAACGACGCCGCGCTGCCGAGCAGGCCCGGGTTGACCGTGTGCATGATCGCCCACAGTTCGCTCAGCCGATTCTCGACCGGTGTGCCGGTGAGCGCGATCCGGCGCGGCGCGTCGAGACGATGCACCGCCTTCGCCTGGGCGGTGTATGGGTTCTTCACCTGCTGCGCCTCGTCGAGCACGAAGCGACCCCACGTGACGCGCTCGATTTCGTCGATGTCGCGGGCGACGAGGTGGTACGACGTGAGCACGACATCGTGGTCGAGCGCACGTTCGGCGAAGGGCTGGTCGTGATCGCGCATCCGCCCCGAACCGTGATGGACGAGTACCGACAGTTCGGGTGCGAACCGTTTGACCTCGCGCTCCCAGTTGCCGAGCACCGAAGTTGGGCAGATGACCAGGGTCGGCCCGTCGACGCGATCCGACAGCATCGATGCAATGACCTGGGCGGTCTTGCCGAGCCCCATGTCGTCAGCGAGACATGCGCCGAGTCCGATCCGCCCGAGGAAGGCCAACCAACCGACGCCACGTTGCTGGTACGGGCGCAGTTCGCCATCGAATCCGTCGGGTGTGGGAATCGGGTCGACCGTCGAGTGGAGTGCATCGTCGAGCAACTCACCCAACCATCCCGACGCATCGACGCCCACGACCACCGCACCGTCGGGCGCATCGATCGCGTCGATTCCGAGTCCGGTCCGCACCAGTTCGCCCGCCGTACCCGCGCCCTTCGTGCCGTGCCCGGCGAGCAACGCGGCGATCTCATCGGGCCGCAACTCGACCCACATCCCGCGTACACGTACCAGTGACCGCTTGGCGTCAGCTGCGGCCTGCAACGCACGGAGGTCGGCGGCGGTGAGTGCGGTGTTGTCGAGCGCTGCCTTCCACGTGAACTTGACGATCGAGTCGAAGCCGAACCCGGACGAGGTGACCGCACTCTCGGATTTCGTCGACCTCGACGTCTTTGCCCGCAGCCCGAGCCGGCTGCGATTCGTCCACCATCCCGGCAGGAGCACGACCACGCCGGCGTCTTCGAGTGGGCCGATGTGGGCCTGGAGCAGCTCGACGATTGCGGCGTCGTTCACCTCGCAACGATCCGGTACCTCTGCGTCGAGCAGGCCGGCCAGTTCCGGTGCGAGACGCGCCATGCGCCCCAGCGCCGACAGCAATTCCTCGATCACGTCCGCGCCGAACGGCGACGAGCCGTCCCACACATCGCGCACCGCAACCATCAGGCTTGGCTCGTCGACATCTTGCGCCATGGCCTCGACGGTCCAGGCATCGTCCGATTGGACGCCGAGCGGTTCATGGATCCGAAGACACAGTCGGGCCCGGCCGAGCCCGACGACTCCCGAACGCACCCAGTCGTCGACGACCGCTGCGAACGCTGCGACCCGGTCGGCGTCGAGCGAGCCGGACAATCGCGGGTCGGGTCCGGTGAGCGATCGAACCCATGCGTCGGGAACGGTTCTGCGCCCAGACCGCGGCTCGAGCAGTTTCACGCCGTCTGCCACGAGCCGTTCGCGCATCCGCCGGTCGACCTCGGTGCCCAGTTCCGCAGCGAGTCGCATGTGATCGTCGAGATCGTTGCCGTCGAGCAGAGCGGCGAGGAGCCCGCGGTCCGACGCGGTCGGCAAAGGCCACCACCACGACCGCGCAACCCCATCGTCGCCGATGGTCAACCCCGGGACCACCCGTCGCGTCGCGACGAACATGTCCGCCAACGCAGCGACCGATGCAGCCGACGGCGTCAGCGAGTTCGGCGACAAATCAACGACGGTCACGAACCCAATTGTGCACCGTCGGCCAAGCTGCACGAAACCGGTCGACTACGTCTTCATCGCAACCACAGATCCCCGAGGCACATCATTGACCCTTAACAGTTGGGTGCGACAGTCGATCCTGATGGAACGAGCGCTAGAAGATGCCGAGTTGGGGGACACCGATCAGCTTTGCGGCGGCGTCGAGTGACCTCCGGGCGGCGGCAAGAGCGTCGTGGACCTCATCGGTAGTGACGGGGTCGTAGTTCTGGGGATCGGGATACTCGGCCTGGTTTCGTCGACGGCGGAGCCGGTCGATGGACTTCAGTCCATCCACTCCAGGGAACTGCGCGTTCATGGCGTCGACGATGACGATGTGGCCGCCTGACGATGTCGGTCGGAGACCTTGGTGGGCGAGCAACGCGGTTGCGGTCTTGCGTGCCGCGTCGTACGCGAGGGTGAAAGCGCCTTCTGGGTCGGCGTCGGCGGTCGACTCGGCCGAGGTGACGTGCCGTCCGGCGGTGGCGAGCAATGCCGCGACGGTGTCTGCGTCAGCCGGAACGCGTTCGATGTGGCGAGCGTCAAGCAGTCGCTCGATTACGTCACTGCCCTTGTTCCATCTCGGCATCTTGGGAAGGGTAGGCGACGTCGATCATGGGTGAAGCGCGAAGCTGTTGTGAGAAGCCGTCGGTGGCTGATTCCCACTGCTCGGTGGTTCGCTGGGTCACGTTCACTTCTCGTCCGAGTCGTGCCTGTGATCGTGCGGCGGCGTCGAAGACGGCGTCACGGCTCGGGGTTCCAATGACGAGTACATCGACGTCGTTTGGTGTCGGCCCGGTGTTGCCCTCGTAGCGGCTTGCCCAGGATCCGTAGATGTGGATCGAGTCCACTCCTTTGAGGTGTGCGAACTCCTCGCTGATGACGAGCGGCGGTCCGAACGCCATCAGAACGAGTTGAGCGAGAGGTTGGAAGTACGGGTTCTGATCGTTTGCCGTGAGCAACTTCGTGCGCCCGACTGTATGGGATGTCAGGAGGTCGCCGTCTTGGAGGCGTCGGACTTCGGTTGCCACGGTTGGGTATGGCTCGGTTGTTCGTGTTGCCAGTTCGTCGATGGTCCACTGCCTCGTGGAATCTGTGAGCATCAAAGCGAGCAGTTCGCCCTGAAGCCGTGACCGAAAGATCGGCAAGAGTGGTGGAGCTTGGGGGCGCATCCTCTGAGTATCGCTCAATCTTCAATCAATATCAATCGAAAATAGAGCAATCAAAAGATGTCTTGGTCGGGCGACAAAGGTGCGGTGCCGATCGCTCGGCGCTTCTCGTTGCGGGTTCCCCGTGCCATTGGCGTGCCAGTAGCAGGGGCAAACAACGGTCGCGAGAGGTGTCGGCGGGGCAAGTTGACTCGCGCGTTGTCCCAGCGTGCGGCCTATGGCCAGGGAAAATCGGGCAGTTGTGCGATTGCTTTGCAAGCAGAAGGTCGTGGGTTCGATTCCCATCGTCTCCACGCTGGGGGACTCGCAGAATTCGGCGAGTTTCTCTGTAGAAATCGAGAAGGCATCTGATCCTGATTCGGGTCGGATGCCTTTCACGACTGGGCGCTGCGCCTGCTTGGAAAACGCCTCGCCCGAGGCACGCCGAAGACGTGCCGGTGGCTGCCCGACATCGGCTCACTGGTGCCCGACGTGCACACGATGCTCAGCAACTCGCTTTGTCGGCGGGTTCGAGGGATGTTCAGGCGGCCGAAAACGACGAAAGCCGGCCGGAGCACGAATGCTCCGACCGGCTCGTGAGTCAATGACTCAAATCTTCTTGGCCGCCTGATCGACGGCGTCGTCGACCTTTTGCAGGTTCTCGGTGTGCTTGCCGCCGGTCTTGTCGTCGACGACGTCGGTCGCCTTGTCGACGCCATCGGCGATCTTGTTCTTGTTCTTCTTTGCAAGATCTTTGGCCTTGTCGAACAGTCCCATGTGGACCTCCTTGATCGATGTGATTTCACGAACGCACAGCTGCACGCTCGATCGCAGTCTGCCGGGATCCCTGCAGTACCGCACGGAATCCCGATGATCTCACCGGGCGACGTCGGACTCTCGGCGCAGGTATGTGGCCTGACACACTGCGGACTCGATCGACTCGCAAAGGGAGCCACATCGTGATCCTGTCCTTTCCCGCACGCCTGCAGGCGCTCGCACAGGAGCTGCCCGATGCGTCGGCCGTGACGTGCCACGACGTCACGCTTTCCCGAAGCCAACTCGAATCGCACTCGAACCGCCTCGCTCACGAACTCGCTTCGTACGGAGTCGGCGAGGGGTCGTTCGTGACGGTGGCAGTGCCCAACTCGGTCGATTGGTTCGTCGCATATCTGGCGTGCTGGAAGCTCGGCGCGATTCCCCAGCCCGTGTCGGCGAAGCTGCCGGGACGCGAGTTGGCGGCGATCGTCGAACTCGCCGGTTCCACCGTGGTCGTCGGCGCTCCCGAGGAGGCGTTCGCACATCTCCCGGCGTCGATCGTTCACCTTCCCCTCGGTCACCAACCACCTCCCGAATTCACCGATGCCACGCTGCCCGACGCGGTGTCGCCGGCGTGGAAGGCTCCGACCTCGGGTGGCTCGACCGGGCGCCCGAAGCTGATCGTGTCGGGCGACCCGGCGCTGTTCGACGACGAGGCGCCCGCACCACTGCAGATCGCTTCGGGTGGCTGCATGCTCGTACCCGGCCCGCTCTACCACAACGGCCCGGCGGTGTGGGCCTGCCAAGCGCTCCTCCAGGGCAACCATGTCGTAGTCCTCGCCCGCTTCGAGGCCGAAGCTGTCCTGGCGTCGATCGAGGCTCACCAGGTGGACGTCGCCTACCTGGTGCCGACGATGATGAAACGGATCCTTCGCCTCGCCGACGACGTCCGCCTCGGCCACGACCTGTCGTCGCTTCGTGTGGTGTGGCATCTCGCGGAGCCGTGCCCGCCGTGGCTGAAGGAGGCCTGGATCGACTGGCTCGGCGCCGACCGGATCTTCGAGCTCTACGCCGGTACCGAGGCGCAGGCAACGACCGTCATCACCGGCACCGAGTGGTTGAATCACCGCGGTTCGGTCGGACGTGTCGCCACCGGCGAGATGAAGATCTGCGACGAGGAGGGCAATCTGCTGCCGGTCGGCGAAGAGGGCGAGGTGTGGATGCGTTCGTCACGCGACACGCCGACATACCGCTACGTCGGCGCCGAGCCCAAGACGCTCACCGATGGCTGGGAGTCGCTCGGTGACATGGGCTGGTTCGATGCCGACGGTTACCTCTATCTCGGCGATCGAGTGCAGGACATGATCTTGTCGGGTGGCGCGAACATCTACCCGGCGGAGATCGAAGCGGCGCTCGGCGAGCATCCGGCGGTGCACTCGTGTGCCGTGATCGGGCTGCCGAACGACGACCGAGGCAACGACGTCCATGCAATCGTCCAGGCCGACCCCGACGTCGTGTCAGACACCGAGCTGCTCACCTTCCTCGCCGACCGACTGACCACCTACAAGCTTCCCCGTTCGATCGAGTTCGTCGACGAACCGATGCGTGACGAAGCCGGCAAGGTACGACGATCGACGCTGCGCGCCGCACGCATGTGACACCGACGATGTGGGGTGCGTTCCGAACGGTGTGGAACGACGCTGCTACTCGGCTGCGTCGGGTCGAATGACCGCAGCATCGCTGCGACGTTGCTGCTTCGATCGATACATCGCAGCGTCGGCGCTTGCGACGAGGGCGTCGCTGCCGAGTGCACCATCGGTGTATGCCACACCGATGCTCGCTCGGATCGACACCGGTTGGCCCCGGCTGTCATGTTCGATGTTGACGGCGGCCGCGATCTGCCGCCCGATCTGCTCGGCACCGTCGGGGCCTGCGATCTCGGGTGCCACGATGAGGAACTCGTCGCCGCCGAGTCGACCGACACGGTCGACATCGCGAACAATGTCTCTGAGCCGGAAGGCGACCGTGGCGAGAACCTCGTCGCCGATGGCGTGACCGAGCGTGTCGTTGATCTGTTTGAACCCGTCGAGATCCAGGAACACCGCGGCAACTCCCGTGCCATCGTCTCCGATGTCGCCGATCATGGTGTCCAACACCTCGAGGACTGCGCGACGGTTCAAACAGGATGTGAGTGCATCAGTTTCCGCGCGATGTTCGAGCTGACGACGCATCATGACCCGGTCGGTCACGTCGTCGACGGTCGCGACGGCGCCGGTGACGGTGCCGTCGTCGTCGGTCAAACTCCTCATGCTGATCGAGCACACGACCTCTGAGCCCGATGGCCGGGTCAGATGGATCTCGATGTCGTCGATGGCCGCCTCATCGTGGAGGGTTGAAGCGATCGCCGACGTCAACGTCTGGCCGTCGTCGGTGTCGGTCAGCTCGAACAACTCCTCGACCGTCGACGAATCAGCCCGGCCGACGATCACATCGAGTCGGTGGTTCGTTGCGATGATTGCGCCATCGACATCGAAGTGGACGAGGCCCACAGGAAGCGCATCGGACAGCCGATTCAAGAGCTGCTCTTGGGCACGAAGCTGCTCCTCCACGCTCAGTTCAGAACGCTTGATGGGATACATCACGGTGTGGACACAGCCATGATCCGGGTCGGCCAACCGGTTCGTGTTCACCGCCTCCACCCAGAGCCACCTGCCGTCGGCTGTTCGGTAGCGCCCGCGCGAGGTGATCGGCTGATTCGGCGCTTCGACCATCGACAGCCAGGCGCTGATCGCACTCGGCTGATCCATCGGATGGATGAATTCGGTGGAAGCGCGCCCGATCATGTCGTTGGGCGACCAACCCAGAAGCCCGGTGATGTCACCTTCGATCGCCACGATGTGGCTGCTGCCGTCGCGACGCATTCGTACAGCTCCGCCCGCGCCGGCCTGTGCTGCCCTTGCATCGGTCGACATGGGCCTTCATCGGTTCCGGGTGAGCCGACCTTGAGCAGCCCCCGGGCGGCCGGCCGCGCTCGCTTGTCCTCGTCACACGCCTGCCGCGTGACTGGTGAGAGGAATCTCGTCGTCGACGGATCAGACTTCAGCAGCCTCGATCTCGGCAATGAACTGCTCGAGCTTGGTCACGGCCGGGAACGCGTTCGCGCTGAGCTTGGTCAGGATCGCACGCTTGTCGTGGTCGTCTTCTGGCACTGCTGCGATCGTCTGGCTGAAGCCGTCGAGGCGGTTGTCGAGCAACCACTGCTTGATCTCGGGATCCTGACCCCAGTTGAACTGATTGACCATGAACTTCGACGTCAGCTGCAGATAGTCGATGTCGGCGTTCGGCAACGGCACCACCTGACACAGCCGGTTCTTCTCCACGAGGGTGTCTCGCGTCGCCTCGATGTGGGCCACGAACGCAGCGCTGAACACGGGCTGATAGCCCCGCACCGTCTGAGGCGTGATCAGACCATCCTCGAAGATCGGCTTCGTCTGGAGGTTGGTGATCGCCGAGGCCGAGCAGTCGATGAAAAGGTGGTCGGCGGTCGTCGCCACGGTGCCTCGGTCGAGCACGATCTCGCTCGTCGAGATCGACTGCACTCGACCCATCCGCACGACATTCTCGACACGCCGCAGCTCGTCGAGCTCCATCTCGCTGATTGTTGCGCCATGAAACATGGTGGGCCGCACGTTCGTGTCGAGGCGGAGGAAGTAGCCGCAGGCTTCGAGTCGGTCGAACATGTCGGTGACCGACTCGGCGTTTGCGATCGCCTCGAACTGGTTGGCCTGCGCACCGATCGTGTGCTCGAAGAACTCCAGACCGGGCTGAGTGTTCCTGCGGTTCAACAACCAGGCATCTCGCGACACGATCCAGGTGATCAGGTCGGGTTCGACACCGACGTCGAGCAGCCAGAGGATCGCGTCGATTCCCGTCTTGCCGCCACCGATGACCACATAGCCAGCGGGCGCCTGTTCGAGTGTCGGGAGGTCGTTGAGCGGCATGAACGACACACCGTCACCGACGACGAAGTCAGGTGTGTGCGTCGACGGAACCGACGTGTTGAAGTACGTGCAGTCGACCGTGGTGTCCGACGTGACGTGGAAGGTCTCACCCGTCAGCTTGTGGACGAACCTGCCGTCACCGCGGTAGTCGCACATCGGGAAGTACCGCACACGACCGGTCGGCAGCAGCGTGTGGCGCATCACGTCGTCGAAGTACGCGCTCACCTCGGCGCCCGACGCGAGGTCGCTCAGTCCCTTGTTCAGTCCGACCTCGTCGATGCGACCGTTGCTCAGCTCCTTCGAACTCACGCCATAGAATTGCGACGGCTGGTGCAGGGTCACGAACGGGTACGCCGAATTCCAGTGGCCGCCGGGCTTTGCGAAGCGGTCCACGATGATCAGGTCGGCGTCGGTTTCGGAGATCAGCGTGTCGGCGAACGCCATGCCCATCGCACCGCTCCCGATGATCAGATAGTCAGTGGACAATTCCGTTGACTCGGTCGGCATCATCGCATCGTTGCGCGTGGAGGACCGCCACGCACAGCGGACCGCTCCAGATGCTGCCGACTACGGTGCGATCATGATCGAATCGCCGACGTCGCGTTCGTTCGAGGTGTCTGACTCGCCGCTGGCATTGCAGCTCGCAGCACGCGTCGAGAAGGTCGATCCGCCGAGCACTGCGGCGATCTGCGCAGCTGCCGTGCTTGCCACCATCGCGTTGCTCGACGACGAACGAAGCCACCCCGGCGGGGAGTGGCACACCGCCGTCGCCGCATGGAACGGAGATCGGATCCGCAAGATCATGCGTCGCGGCCGCGCCTCGGCATGGCAGCGCGCGCAGCGACCCGATGGAGTCACCGTCGCCCACGCCGGCGCCGAAGTCCGTGCTTTCGTGCCCGGTCCCCTTGACGCCGCACCCGATGATCTCGCCAAGCTCCAGATCCGTTCTACCGAACTCGACGAGATCGAACGGGTCGACACGTTGCCGACCGTGACCGCGTCACCGACCTTGATGATCGCCGTCACGCCGCTCGTCGAGATGAGCTGGGGCAAGCAGGCCGCCCAGTGCGCGCACGCGGGACAGTGGGCGTGGATGCGATCCGATCCGGCTCTGGTCGCGCGGTGGGACGCGATCGACCGTCCGGTCCGCGTGGTTCACCCGAGCACGGATCTGTGGGACCGCGTAGCGGATCAGGCCGTGGTCAAGATCCATGACGGCGGATTCACGGAGATCCCGGCCGGGACCCGTACTGCCGTCGCATGGTGGGCTGACGACGTCGGGACTGCACCGTGATCATCAGTGGCGGCGAAGCGCTCATCGACATGGTGCCCGACCCGGTTCCTGGGGGCGGGCCGCTGAACGTGGCGATCGCAGCCGCCCGCCTCGGGGCACCGTCGGCGTTCCTGGGGGGTCTGTCGACCGACGCGTACGGCGACCTGCTGTATCGACACCTGGTCGACAACGGGGTCGACGTCTCGTGGTGCACGCGTCACGACGCTCCGACGGCGCTGGCCATCGTCGAACACGACCCGGTCATGCGCTTCCGGTTCGAGGGTGACGGCACCGCCGACACGCTGTTCGATCAGGTCCCCGACCTCGGCGAGGCCGTGCGGAACATCCTCCACGGCGGCACACTCGGCATGTTCCGCGGCGCCACCGCCGACACGCTTGCGGGCCTCGCTGCATCACATCGTGCAGCGGGTGGCATCGTGTCGCTCGACTCGAACGTGCGACCCCAGATCATCGATGACCGGGCTCGCTGGGACCACTATCACGATCGATGGTTGCCCCATGTCGACCTCTACAAGGGATCCGACGAGGACTTCGACTGGATCTGGCCGGGCCGCAGCGCCGAATCGTGCGCCGACGAGCTGCTCGCGTCCGGCACGATGTCGGCGGTGATCGTCACCCGCGGCGGCGACGGTCTCGCCGTCATCACGCGCGCCGGAACTGCCGAGGCGACCGCACCCGACATCGACGTGGTCGACACCGTCGGAGCGGGTGACACGATCGTGGGGGCCGTGCTCACCCAGATCCACGAGATCGGCGTGGCGCCCTGGCAGCGAGGCGACCTGCCTGCGAACTGGCATCTCGACCAGGTCGATCTCGACACCTGGGGCACGATCGCGCAGAACGCGGTCGACGCAGCCGCGATCACCTGCGGTCGCGCCGGTGCCGACGTCCCCTTCCGCCGCGAACTCACCTGGTGATCGCAGGCGGTGCCAGGCACCGTTTGCGACCAGACCGATTGGATCGCAAACGGTGCCTGACACCGATTGCGACACCGGTTGCGATGACGTCAGACGAAGGCGCCGGGACGCGGATTCACGCCCTCGACGATCTGGCGGGCACGCTCGGTGATTGCCGCCTTGGTCTGCTCGTGCGTGAGGATCCAGAAGTCGTTCGCGACGATCGCGTCGTGAACGGCGTCGGCGACGACCTCGACCTCGATGCCTGACGCCACGAGCTGCTCGATCACCGATTGCGTCTCGCTCGGCTCGACGTCGGCACCGGGCATGTCGTGCGCAGCACGGATCTCGTCGGGCAGATTACGGTCACTCGACGCGATCTTGGTCTGCACGAATGCGGGGCACAGCACCGACACACCGACCGACGTGCCGGCCATCTGCATCTCCTGCGTGAGGGTTTCGGAGAGTGCCACCACGCCGTATTTTGCGATGCTGTAGGCACCCATCATCGGCGCCGACACGTGTCCGGCCATCGATGCCGTGTTCACGACGTGGGCTTCTTCGCCGTGTTCGATCATCGCCGGGAGGAACACCTTGCAGCCGTAGATCACTCCCCACAGGTCGATGTCGATCGTCCACTTCCACAGGTCGAGGTTGTCTGGGTCGGCAACCGGCCCACCCGCGCCGACGCCCGCGTTGTTGCACAGCACGTGGACGTTGCCGAATTTCTCGCGAGCGAACGACTCGAACGCACGGATGCCATCGAGATCGGTCACGTCGAGCACCATCGACGCCACCTCGTAGCCGGCGTCGGACAGCTCGGTGGTGGCGGTGTCGAGCGCGGCGACTTCGATGTCGCCCAGCACGAGATTCATTCCCGCTGCGCCGAAGCGGTGTGCCATGGCCAAACCGATGCCACTCGCTCCACCGGTGATGACTGCGGTGCGACCGCTCAGTTCCTGCATCCGTCGAGTCTCGCGGATGCTGCTCGTCGAGGACGGATCAGGTCGCAATCGGTGCCTGACACCGATTGCGACTGAGATGGGTGCCGCTGCGATGCTTGAACCATGACCGACACGACACAGGAACCCACCCGCGGCGAGGCGACCGTTCACGTCGACGCGCCAGCCTCCGAGGTGTATGGGTATCTCACCGACCTCGACCGTTTGCCGGGACTCAGCCCGGAGAACCAACGGTGCGAATGGTTGGCTCCGTCGTCGGAGATGGCGATCGGGTCGCGGTTCCGAGGTCACAACAAGGCCGGTGACTACGAGTGGCATGCCGACTGCGAAGTGACCGTGCTCGACGCCGGCCGCGCCTTCGCATACGAGGTGCCGCCGCGCTTCGAACACGCAACCACCTGGCGGTACGACATCGAGCCCGATGCCGACGGCACGGGGTGCACCGTGACCGAGTCGTTCCATGCGCCGCTGCTCGAGCAGCCCGACATCTACCCCGGCAAGATCGAGGGCCGTCGCGACAATCTCCAGAAGGCCTGCGAGATCACGATGTCGAATCTCGCTGCCGCCTTCGACTGACCCGATCGTCCCGAGTCCGGCGCGAATGGCCGCCACGACTACCTTTCGGCGATGGGCAGCACCGGGATCTCGCACAACGTCGTCGACATGGGCATCGGCCAGATGCTCGCCAAGCGGACTGCGCTCACCTCGACCAAGCCCGCGCTCACCTTCGAGGGTGAGACCTGGACATTCGTGGAGTTCCTCGAACGCGTCGACTCGTTCGCGGCCGCACTCGCCGCCGGTGGTGTGCAGCGCGGCGATCGGGTCGGGTTCATGGGCCTCAACCACCCGATGTTCTTCGTGACGTTCTTCGGGGCGGCACGTCTCGGCGCCACGTTCGTGCCGCTCAACTTCCGCCTCACCGGCACGGAACTCGCGTTCATCGCGACCGACGCTGGCATCCACACG
>Ga0307981_1002721_pt1 | contig 13950 bp, 9 predicted proteins | sample OrgLakmetagen987_FD_201849 | JGI IMG/M metagenome (GOLD analysis project Ga0307981, IMG submission 201849) | Saline water microbial communities from Organic Lake, Antarctica - #987 | ecosystem: Environmental > Aquatic > Non-marine Saline and Alkaline > Saline | place: Antarctica: Organic Lake... | reverse complement strand
ATATTAAGTCGTTTTTATGCGGTCATTCTTACCTAAATCGTAATTTTGCGAGATGATAGAAGATAAGTCTCCACAACGTACACCAATAGAAAACTTAGGCGAGTTCGGCCTGATAGATTTTATAACTAAGAATTTTGAGATCGAACAAGACTCTACCATCACTGGAATAGGTGATGATGCAGCGGTTTTGAACCACACGAAGTCTACCGTAGTAACGACCGATATGCTCGTGGAAGGTGTTCACTTTGATTTGAGCTATGTACCTTTAAAACATCTAGGTTACAAAGCGATAATGGTGAATTTATCTGATGTGTATGCGATGAACGCCAAAGCCACTCAGGTAACCGTGTCCATTGCTATTTCTAACAGGTTCCCAGTAGAAGCGGTTAACGAATTGTACGAAGGTATTCATATGGCTTGTAAAACCTATGGTGTGGACCTTATAGGTGGCGACACCACAGCATCACGTAGCGGCTTGGTTATTTCTGTAACGGCGATTGGTGAACAAGATGCAGATAAGATCGTGCGCAGAAAAGGAGCAAGTGAAGGAGATTTATTAGTGGTGTCTGGTGATATAGGAGCGGCTTACATGGGCTTGCAAATTCTGGAAAGAGAGAAAGCTGTTTTTAAAGCTAATCCGCAAAACCAGCCAGATATCGAGGCCTATAGCTATTTATTAGAAAGACAATTAAAGCCAGAGGCTAGAAAAGATATTTGTAAATTACTAGAAGAACTTGAGGTACACCCTACCAGCATGATTGATTTATCTGATGGATTGAGTTCTGAGATTATTCATTTATGTAAGCACAGTGAAGTAGGAATAACCTTATACGAAGACAAGATACCATTAGATCCTACAGTGATTACGGCTTGTGAAGAGTTTAATTTGGACAGTACCACAATTGCCTTAAGCGGTGGAGAAGACTATGAATTGTTGTTTACTGTAAAACAGGAGGATTTTCCTAAAATAAAAGCAAATCCTAGTTTATCGGTTATAGGACATGTAGTGGATGCTTCTTACGGGATTAATTTAGTAACTCGTGGAGGGGAACAAATTCCAATTAAAGCAATGGGATGGAATAGTTTTCAAGAATAAATTTGCATTCTTGCTTGTTTTCTTTTGCGATCCACGTAGTTTAAAGTGCGATTAATTTCAGCTTGACGTGCATTAAGCGGCACGATTGTTCCATAAATGGTTCTTGTCATTTGCTTATGGCACTTAGAACAACATATTTCTTGAATATGATCATTCACTTTATAGGACACTTTATAATGGTGACCTATTATGGAACATCCTAAAGCTTTTAAAGGAGAATAAATTTTGCTCATATATTAGGTTTTAAGAGATAAAAATTCATTATCTAACGATAACTGACCGTAATATAGAAACTTTGTTAATAAATTTTGCTTAAAGACATAATTACTCGATGAAATGCATATTTTTTAGGATATCTAAAGGGTTTATCAACAAAGACATATGTCCGTTGTCGATAATCCTAGTATTTGCTCTTAAGTGAATCCGCTCTTTTTCAACTAGTTCCACCGGTACAATTTTATCTTGTCTACCATATATATAAGATATGGGAAAATCAACTTCTTTTAAAAGGGGAACATAATCATTTCTATCTCTCATGCATTTAAGAGCTTGAATAATGCTTTTAATAGAAATTTGATCTGCTTGTTGCTTCATTAATGATATGCGCGTTTCATATAATTTTCTTTCTTCAGCAGTAAACAGGTTTCCTATTGCCATACTTACATAAGCCTCTTGATGTTTTTCTATCAACAGTATGGATCGATCGCGTATGAGTTTTCGTTGTTTGGTATCCTTAGAGGCGATGCTGTTGATTAAAGTAAGAGAACGTGTTTTGTCGGGTCTCGCTTTCGCGAAAGCGCAACCTAAATAACCACCCATACTATGACCAACCACATGAATTTTTTCTATCTGCTCCAATACTAAAATTTGATCGATCTTTAAACTGAGTTCTTCTAAGGTGTAGTCTTCCTTAAATTCTAAAGTCTTGCCATGACCAGGAAGGTCTATTTTTAACAAGGAATGAGTCGTCAGTAAGTCTTGCTCCATATAATTCCACTGTTCCATACTTCCTAAAAAGCCGTGTAACAATAACAGTACGGGTTGATTGTTGTTTATAAAGGTATAGTGTAAGTCGCTCATAGCGCAAAGGTAATAGCTTGTTCACGGATAGGTGATCATAAATGAGTCAGGGTTGTGAAATATTTGTTAATTTAGCTTTTCACAATGGGAAAGAACTATCTATACGTATTGAGCATTTCATTTATATTTTTGGTTTCATGTACAGATACTGAAGATTATGAATTGGCTAGAACAGCGCTGGACATTCGTCTAGAGGAACTGCTATTGCAAAACGCTAATGGACAAGGAAAGAATTTTTTCTTACTGCCAGATAGTGATGATTTTAATGCGATACCTCAAGATCCTTTAAATCCATTAAACACTTATAAAGTTGCTTTAGGACAATTGTTACTGCATGAAACAGCTGCAGGCGGTGATCCTAAAATGAGTCAAATGGAAGGCACTTATTCTTGCGCTTCATGTCACCCTGTAGCTTCCAGTTTTTATTCTGGTCTACGACAAGGAATAGGGGAAGGAGGGACTGGCTTCGGTTTTGCTGGAGAAGGCAGGCAAATTAATTTAAACATGCCGCTGGACTCGGTAGACTTACAACCGGTACGAGTACCTACTTTATTAAATGTTGCCTATCAAGAAACAGCTTTGTGGAACGGGATGTTGGGCGCTACTGGTCCTAATTTAGGAACTGAATCCAGATGGGCGGCAACAGGAGTTCCCGAAAATCACTTGGGTTTTCAAGGTCTAGAAACCCAAGCTTTAGTAGGCCAGTCTACGCACAGACTTCAAATCGATGAAGATTTTATAAATAACAATGGTTACCGATGGCTTTTTGATCAGGCCTTTGCAGATGTTGCGCCTAGTTCTAGGTACAGCTCACAAAACGCTGCCCTAGCACTTGCAGCTTTTAATAGAACACTTCTGGCAAATCGTTCTCCATGGCAAGATTATTTAAAAGGAGATTACAACGCTATTTCTGATCGAGAGAAAAGAGGCGCTATTGTTTTTGCAGATAAAGGACAGTGTATAACTTGTCATACCGGTCCAGCACTGAAAGATCAAGAATTTCACGCTTTTGGATTTGGACACTTTGACGACTCTAATGAAGCTATAGTATTAGATGACGCTGGCTTTGATAATGTAAAAAAAGGTCGTGGAGGCTTTACAGGAAACCCCTCTGACAATTATAAGTTTAAGACGCCTACGTTATACAACTTACGGGATGCAGGTTTCTACGGTCATGGCGCTACCTTTAGTAGTATAGAAGAAGTGGTGCGTTATAAAAATAATACTTCGCTACAGGATCAAAACGCTTCTTTAAATCTGGCTTCAGAAATGGGGGCCATTGACCTTACCGAAGAAGAAATCTCAGATCTGGTTTACTTTTTAGATAAAAGCTTGTACGACGCAGAATTAACTCGCTATGTTCCGGGTGCTGTGCAGTCAGGGAACTGTTTTCCTAATGCAGACCCCCAAAGCAGAATTGATTTAGGCTGTAACTAAGCCCATTAGAGCCCTAGAATAGGCATATAAACACCTTTAATTTTAAAGAATATTGAACTCTTATTTCCCATTTAGATTACTTCAATATTCATTTAAAAAAGGGGAGTTATACCTTACATTTGAAGACTAAAATATTCTCGACTTGTCCATTCCTTCGCAATCTTTTGAGCAGTACACTGTTGCTTTTTATAATGTAGAAAATCTTTTTGATGCTATTAAAGACTCCCATGTATTAGATGAAGATTTTACTGAATTTGGCCAAAAGAAATGGACAGAAAACAGGTATCAAAAGAAACTCACTAAAATAAGCGATGCGATAAGCAAGATAGGTTTTGAACTCACAGGTAAGTTACCGGCTATAGTAGGTCTTGCAGAAGTAGAGAACAAAAAAGTACTCCATGACCTCATTACGCAACCTAAACTCGCTCAGAGCAATTATGATTTTATTCATTACAACAGCCCAGACGAGAGAGGAATAGACGTAGCCTTATTGTACGACACTCGAGTTTTTAAACCCAGTCATTCAGAGCCGCTTGTTGTATACCTAGAAAATGAAGAAGGTGTACGTGACACTACTAGAGATATATTATATGTGGAAGGAGTTCTAGCCGGCACTCCAGTTCATATTTACGTAAATCACTGGCCGTCACGTCGCGATGGTGCAGAGACTACCGATGCAAAAAGAGTTGAGGTAGCCAGTCAGTTAATTCAACACCTAGAAAAAAAGGATCCAAATAGTAACCGTACAGATCCATATTTAGAAATACAAGAAGCACATCATGTGATTATTATGGGAGATTTTAATGACGATCCAGAGAATAACAGTATCAAAGAAGGGATTTTACCTAAGGGTTTTGATAATATAACAGCTCCTTTAAAGAAGTTTCACCGAGGTACTTTAAACCATCAATTTAAATGGAATCTTTTTGATCAGATTATGATTAGTGAGAGTTTACATAATGATATTTACGATTGTTTATATTTTCATAAAGCAGATATTTTTGACGACATCATGTTGAGACAATGGAAGGGAAAATACCGCGGTCAACCAGCCCGAACATTTGTAGGGCGCAATTATAAAGGCGGTTATAGTGATCATTTTCCGGTTTTTGCTCTCTTTAGAAGAAATTAAGACGTTATTGAACCCCAAAACGTCTCTCTTAATCTATTATGGATTTGTTAAACAAAAGTAGGGGTAGTTTTTTTATATATTCACCAAACCAGATGCAAGTATACTATTTAAAAATGTCTAGTTTTTACCATTTCGCTTTCGCGAAAGCGGAATTAGAAGGAAGAAATTGAAGATCATAGATAGAATCGTTCTATATTTAGCCATCTGAAACTGAAAACGCAACCTTAAAACTAACTTTGTGAGAATGAAAAAATTACTTGCAATGGGGCTCTTTATCTCTGTCGCTGCTACTAATGTAGTGCACGCACAACAAGATCCTCAGTACACACAGTACATGTACAATCAAAACATTATCAATCCAGCCTATGCAGGTACTCAAGATGGTGTGAATATCACAGCTCTTTACAGGCAGCAGTGGTCGGGTATCACTGGAGCGCCAGAAACCATTACCCTTTCTGGTAGTACACCAGTAGGGGAAAGAATAGGTTTAGGTCTTTCTATTATCTCAGACAACATAGGTCCGATAAGTGAAACCAATGCATATGGAGACTTCTCATACAAACTACAAGTAGGGGAGAAAACTACGCTGGCTTTAGGTCTTAAGGCAGGACTTACCTTTTTTGATGTGAACCTGAATACCGTTCAAACTAGACAACCAGGAGACCCGCTTTTTTCTGAAGAACTTAACGAGACTTATTTAAATCTAGGAGCCGGAGCCTTCCTTTACGGAGATAATTGGTATGCTGGTTTTTCTGTTCCTAATATGTTGAGAAGTACACACCTTGACGAGAACGGCTTAACATTCGGTAGTGAGACACAACACTACTTCTTAACAGGTGGATACGTTTTTGACGTTGCTGATAATATTAAATTGAAGCCACACATGCTGGTAAAAGGAGCCTTTGACTCTCCGGTGAGTTTTGACTTAAATACCAACGTTTTGTTCAACAACAAATTTGAATTAGGAGTTTCTTACCGCTATGAAGATTCCTTCAGTGGATTGATAGGAATGAATATTACAGATAATATTAAAGTAGGTTATGCTTATGACCGAATAGTTTCTGATATTTCTGTAGTTTCTGATAGCTCTCACGAGGTATTTTTAACATTTGGCCTAGCCTTCCCACGTAAAGTGATGCAATCGCCGCGTTTCTTCTAATTCTAAACATGCAAAGAGTACAACCATGAAAAAACTATATATACTTTTAATTTTATTCGTTGGTGTAGCGATGAGCGCTCAAGCACAAAGCGATAAAACTGCAAAAGCAGATAAACTATACGAGCAACTACGTTATGTAGATGCAGCAGAGGCTTATGAAAAGCTGATCAAAAACGGAATAAGAACTCCACACGTTTATACACAACTAGGAGATTCTTATTTTTATAACAGTGATTTTAAAAATGCCGAAAAAAATTATGCGAGAGCAATAAAAAATGATCCTCAAGCAGAGACTCTTTATAGATATGCTCAATCTTTAAAGGCTTCTCAAAAATATGATCTTTCTAATACCATCATGAATCAATTTGCGTCTCTAAAGCCAGGAGATGATCGTGCTAAAGAATTCAAATCAAACCCCAATTATATCTATGATATTCTTGGTATGAAAGAAGGTTTTACCACTAAATCTCATAAATTCAACACAGAAGCAAGTGATTTTTCTGCATTACAAGTAGGAAACAAACTATACTTCTCAAGTGCTCGTAACGAGAACAGAGGTAAGTATGGATGGAATGAAGAGCCTTACTTGGATATTTATGAAGCAACTATCGATGATGCTGGTGTAGTAGGAAAGCCGGAGCTTGTAAATGGAGAAGTAAATACAAAATATCATGAAGGTACTTTAGACATTACACCAGATGGGAAATATATGTTTTTTACTCGTGTGGATTACTATAAAGGAGATTATGATAAAGCGGTGGATGGAGAAAGTAAACTTACCATCTACAGAGCATTAAATGCTGGCGGAGAATGGAGAGACGTTGCCACTACCTCTTTAGAATCTAAAGAATATGGGGTAGGTCACCCCTCCATAACTAAAGATGGAAAAGCTATTTATTTTGCAAGTGAAGCACCGGGTGGACAAGGAGGAACTGATATTTATAAAGCCGATCTTAAAGATGGTATCATTTCTAATCCTGTTAATTTAGGGCCTTCAGTGAATACTGCCGGAGATGACTCATTCCCTTACATCGCAGACGATAATACACTTTACTTTTCAAGCAATGGTCATTTAGGCTTAGGCGGTCTTGATGTATTTAAGTATAAAGATGGTAAAGTAACTAATATGGGGAGTCCCGTTAACAGTTCTTTAGATGACTTTGGTTTTTCTTATTTAGAAGCTACAGGTAAAGGTTATGTTTCTTCTAACCGTAAAGGTGGACAAGGTGGTGATGACGTATATGGAATAGAAAGAATTGAAATTTGTGAAGTAGCAGTTAGTGTAAAAGCAGTGGATGCTGAAACAGGGATGCCTATTCCAGGTGCTATTGTTTCTTTGCAAGACGGAGATGACAACAGTATGGCAGGACAGACTACAGATGCAAATGGTATAGCTGTATTTACAACGGATTGTAACCTAGAACTTACCGCTCGTGGAGCAAAAGATAAATACGAAAGTGGAGAAGCTACTTTATCAGTAGCTGAAGAAGAAACTGCAATGGTAGAGGTAATGATGACTCCAGAACCAGAAATCGTCGAAGATAAAATCATCCTCAATAAGATTTACTTTGACCTAGACAAGTCTGATATCAGACCAGATGCTGCTCTTGAGCTGGATAGGTTAGTAGGATTAATGGAAAAATATCCTACGCTTGAAATTCTTGCAGAAACTTATGCAGACATAAGAGGTTCTGACGATTATAACCTTGCTCTTACAGAAAGACGCGCAAAAAGCATCATAAAATACATAGAATCCCAAGGAATTGAGGCTTCTAAATTAAAAGCTGCAGGTCGTGGAGAAGCAAATCCAATCGTAGACTGTGCCTCTAAAAAATGTACCTCAGAAGAATATGAATTGTCTCGTAGATCAGAATTTACGATTACAAAAAGATAATACGCATTACTAATCAACCCAATGCTTATAAGTCCATTTGCTCTTGCAAATGGACTTTTTTATTTCTAAAAGTGATCTAAAATATGCTCTTAAAATGAGCATATTAATTATCTTAACCAGATGAATTCATTTTTAGAAAAAGTCCTTGAAGATCTTGAGAAGAATCAAATAGATACCACTACTGCTATTTATGTCGTGCCGTCTAGACGGGTTGGTATTTTTCTAAGCAGGTACATAGCACAACGTCTGGATCAACCTATATTTTTACCTAAAATTTATAGCGTAGAAGAGTATATTGAACAGCTTGCTGAGGTAGAAATAGTCAATGACTTAGACCTATTACCGCTGTTTTATAAAGCCTACAAAAGTGTTGAGAAGGAAGAGAATCTGGATAGCTTTGACGAGTTTATAGGTTGGGCAACCACCATTCTCAAAGACTTTAATGAAATGGATCGTTACCTTGTGGATCCAGAGCAATTCTTTAATTATTTGGGTAGTGTCAAAGAAATGGATCATTGGGCTTTGAATAAAAATCCCACTTTGATGGTTTCTAAATATTTGAGATTTTGGAAAAAATTACACTTGTATTACGACGCTTTTCAAAAACTATGTATCGAAAACGAAACTGCTTATCAAGGCATGGCGTACCGATTAGCTTTTGCCCGCTGTAAGGAGTACATCGATACACCAACCACCAACCTTGATGAAGGGAAAGAAGAGCAAGTACCTTTGACCTTAGGGCATAAAAGGAAAACTATATTTTTAGGGCTCAACGCACTGAATACAGCCGAATCTAAGATCATACAGAAACTTCTCGAAGAAGAAAAGGCTTCTATTTATTGGGATATAGATACCTATTTGATGGGTCTACCTTATCAGGAGTCTGGTAAGTTTATACGCAAGTTTAAGAAGGAGTGGAAGTATTATGATTCCAAAGAACTAAAGCTTTATGCTAACGAGTACAATACCAATAAACAAATAGATATTCACGGAGCTGCGGGTAATTTAAGCATGATACAAGTGGCTGCTCAGTTAATGGAGCAAATACCTCAGGAAGAATTGGAAGAAACTGCGATTATCCTTGCAGATGAGCGTTTGTTACTTCCCTTACTAGATGCCATACCTAAGAATGTGGAGCACTTTAATGTGACTATGGGACTTGCACTAGACCAGTTACCGTTATCTGCTTTTATCTATGATATCGTTAAGATGCATACAGAGGCTATCGAGGACGGTTTCTACTATAAGGGTATGGTGAATATTTTAGAATCTTCCTTTGCTCATATTTTAATTAAAAATGACTCTCGCAACTTGGTCCAACACATCAGAGAGAATAATTTGATTTATGTTACTCCATCGAGCTTTGATAAGGTCTCACAAAGCCCTGTTCTCCAGAAAATACTTCAACCTTTACAGAATGTAGGCTCGCTTATCGAATTGATTCGGTTCGTGTTGCACGAGCTTAAAATCAAATTGCTAAAAGAAGAGAACCGAAGGCTAGAAATAGAACAATTACTAGGTATTACAGAAGTGGTTCAAAATCTGGCGACCATCATTGACAACAATCAAGAAATAAAAGACCTTAAAACCGTTGCTTACCTATACAAGCAATTGGTACCCCTTAAAAATCTCGATTTTATTGGAGAACCAGTGCGGGGACTTCAAGTTATGGGGCTGTTAGAAACCAGGGCGCTAGATTATAAAAACACCATCATGCTTTCTGTAAATGAAGGGATTTTACCAGCGGGAAAATCAACCGCTTCTTATATTTCAAATGATATGAAGTATCAGTTTGAGTTGCCTACTTATTCAGAGAAAGATAGTGTATACGCCTACCACTTTTACAGATTGCTTCATCGAGTAGAAAAGGCCGCTTTTATTTACAATACAGAAGGAGATACCTTAGGTGGTGGCGAGAAAAGCAGGTTTTTAACTCAGTTAGAAACAGATGAAAACTCTAATCATATCATCTCGCACCAACAGTATATTTTTAAAAATACTGCGGTAAAAGAAGAGTTGATGGTGATTAAAAAAGAACCCTCTTACTTGGAACGATTACAGCAAATTGCAACCAGCGGTTTCAGTCCTTCTGCGCTGACCAGTTATGTGCGCAATCCAATTGATTTTTATGCCAGCAAGATTTTGCGGATTTCAGACATGGAAGATGTGGAAGAGAATATTGCTGCAAACACGATGGGCTCTATTATTCATGAAGCCCTTGATAAATTGTACCAGCCTTATGTCGGTAAACTATTGATCAAAGAAGATTTTGATCACATCAAAAAGCAAATTCTGCCTGAATTAGAAAAGGCTTATCAAGAGTGTTACACGTCAGAATCGACACCCTTAGGCAAGAATAAGATCATTTATGAAGTATCCCTTCATTACATCAAGAAAATGGTACAAAGCGACCTAGATCTTGTTAAAGGTGGCCGAGAACTCGTTATTAAAAGCGTAGAGCGCAAACTAGAGGCTCAGATAAAAGTTCCACAAATAGGTCAAGTGAAAATCCATGGAATGGTGGACCGTATTGATCAGCTGGATGGGAAACTGCGCATTATCGATTATAAGTCAGGAGCGACCGAAAAAGGAAACGTAGGTATTGACCCAGAAGACTTTAATATACTAAGTGATGACTATAAAAAGTCAAAAGCCTTCCAAGTCCTGATGTACACCTATTTATACAGCCTTAACGAACCATTTACAGAAGCCAGCGCAGGGATTATTAGTTTTAAGAACTTTGATGAGGGCTATATTCCTTTTGCTTTTAAAGAAGGAAGATCTTATAAAGAAAAAATGATCGATGCAGAGGTACTTCAAAATTTTGAAAAAGTACTTGTGAGTTTGATTCAAGAATTGTTTAATATAGAAATCCACCTTACAGAAAAACCAGTATGATCACAAGGAATAATATTATTTTAAAAGGAGAAAATGATCGCGCTATAGTACTCGATTATGAGTATGAAGAAACAAGTACGCCTTTACCAGTGGTTGTTTTTTGTCATGGATACAAAGGATTTAAAGATTGGGGCACCTGGAGCTTGATGGGTTCCGCTTTAGCGAAAGCGGGATTTTTATTCATAAAATTCAACTATTCACACAATGGCGGTACGGTAGAGCAGCCTATTGATTTTTCAGATCTCGAGGCTTTTGGAAACAACAATTACAGTATAGAAGTAAGAGATACGATCCGGGTTTTAGATTGGATAGAAAACTCAGAGTTGCCCGTAGATCGCCATCAAATTAACCTATTAGGACATTCCAGAGCCGGCGGAATCACCACCATAGTTACAGCAAAAGAGCCTAGAGTTTCAAAACTCATCACACTTGCTGGAGTAGCTCATCATGCCGAGCGTTTCCCAGATGCTAAAGGAATAGAAGAATGGAAAGAAAAAGGGGTTATTTACGTTAAAAATGCCCGTACAAAGCAAGAAATGCCACTTTTCTATCAATTTTATAAAGATTTCCTTCAAAATGAGGAAGAATTAACCATTCTCAAACAAGCTGAAAAAATCAAACAACCCCACTTGATCCTTCATGGAGAAAAAGATGAAGCAGTTTTAGTAAGTGAGGCACATGACCTTCATAAAGCAAGTCCTTATTCTCAATTAAAACTTATCAGAGAAGCTAACCATACCTTAGGCGCCTCGCATCCATGGAATTCCGATCGATTACCAGAAGATTTAAGACAAGCGGTGCAGTGCATGGTTAATTTTATGAAAGGATCTTAAATAAGTATACACCTAACTAAAAGCTAGGTGTATATTGGGATTAAAGAGTTGTTAGCTATTAGTTTTTAATAAATTTACCCAATTAACAACTTCATGAACTTTCTAGATTGAAGAAACAATTGCATATTTGAAATGTTATTAATCCAAACAACTACTTATTAGATTCCCTAAGAATCAACAGTAGCATAAATAAAAGAAAATAAATTTCGTTCATTACCTGCATGGTTTTAAATGAATATTTCAAGAGTCAGAATGTGCTTGTCGGCGTTCTGACTTTTTTCTTGCCCTGACTTTCAGGATTCCTGTTTTCAAGTTTTGAACATCAGAAATTTCTTAAAAGTATATCAAATATTGACATTAACTTAATGATAAACAGGGTGTTATCATTTAAACGGTTTTTCATAACCATTTGTAGAACAAGAGGTTAAAACTATAGTTTTCATCACTGCTCAGTCCAGTTTAGAAGGGGTTCCTAAAAAAAAAGGAAGAAGTTATCCACGCTTTCGCGAAAGCGAAATACATCAAAAACATTGTTTGAAACGCAGCTTGTCAAGTTTTAAGGAGGTTAAAGAAAGAATTCTTCATCTGAGTGCTAATTAATTAATAAGGTTTGCCAAATCTCAGAAAACAAAAAAGCCAAGGATGGAGCTCCTCAGCTTTTTCTAGTAGTCCAAAATAACAAAATATAGGACTCTTTTTTATAAGGTTCTTCTTTATTTAGTGATAAAGAAATCCAACAAGTAAAAGTTTGTTTAACTCATTTCATGTTGTCGGGCTGCAAATATAGTTTGTTGGAATAGGAGTTAGGGCTAATTTGAATAGATATTTATAACTATTTTGTAGGAGCTATTTTTTAAATAAAAAAAGCCATTGCTTATTGCAATGACTTCTATAAAAAATTCTTGTGGAGAATACCGGATTCGAACCGGTCACCTCTTGCCTGCCAGGCAAGCGCTCTAGCCAAATGAGCTAATCCCCCAAATTATTTTCAAAACATTCTCATTTAAGGTGATAAGTTCAAATTGTTCACCTTCCCGACCGAAAAGTCGGGACGCTCTAACCAAATAAGCTAACGCGCCAAAATTAGATTTCAAATATACACGGAAGTTATCATATTTTAGAGATTATATTTACACGCTTTATGGCAGTACAAATCAACACATCACAAATCCTCAAACTCGCGATACCAGCTATAATTGCGGGTATTGCAGAGCCGTTGATCAGTATTACAGACCTTGCTATTATCGGTAAAATGGAAGGTGATACGACCAATGCACTTGCTGCAATAGGCTTAGTTGGCACGTTTTTAAGTGCGATTATTTGGACGCTAGCACAAACTAAAACGTCCATTTCCTCTATAGTTTCCAATACTTTAGGAGCAAATCAGCTGGAAAAAATCAATGATTTGATACCACAAGTGGTGTGGTTAAACATTGTTTTAGGAATTCTTATTTATCTGATTACTGCTCCTATTGCCAGCTTTATATTTGCAGCATATAAAGCGCAAGGAGACGTTCTTTCCATTGCTTCTAGCTACTATCAAGTGCGTTCTTTGGGATTTCCTATGACGCTGTGTGCGTTTGCTATTTTTGGTATTTTCAGAGGTTTGCAAAACACCTCATGGGCGATGATTGCGAGTCTTTCAGGCGCGGTGGTAAATATTCTATTAACGCTCACTTTAGTTTATGGAATTGATGGTGTGATTCCGTCTTATGGAATTATGGGTGCAGCTTATGGCAGTTTAGCAGCACAGTTGGTCATGCTGTTGATTGCTATCTATTTTCTTTATAAAAACACGATGTTTAGTTTAAAGTTGACCATCTGGCAACCTCATGAAAAACTCCGAAAGCACATAGGTTTAACAGCAAATTTCTTTTTGCGTACTGTTGCTATTAACGTGGCGATTTATTTCTCCTACAGATTTGCAAATGACTATGGCGTTGCCGAGGCCGCTGCTCATGCAGTACTTATGAATATATGGTTGTTGTTTTCATTTTTAGTAGATGGTTTTGCTAATGCAGGAAACGCCATAGGTGGCAAGTTGTTGGGCTCAAAGGATGGAGAATCACTCAAGTATCTAGCCAATAAAACCTCGCTTTACGGTGTTGTGATTGCGGTGTTTCTAACCATAATTTGTGCGCTTCTATACCCAGTATTAGGAAATAGATTCACAGATGATCCTGAGGTATTAGAAATTATTGCTAACACCTTTTGGATCGTATTGCTTATGCAACCCATTAATGCGGTGGCCTTTGTTTATGATGGGATTTTTAAAGGCTGGGGAGAGGCTTCTTATTTGCGCAATTTGTTGTGGCTGTTAACGGCGCTGGTGTTTTTACCAGTTTTGTTTTTGCTCGATTACTTTGGATGGGACCTCTATGCTGTTTGGTTTGCCTTTTTTGCTTGGATGATAGGCCGTGC
>Ga0307981_1002720_pt1 | contig 13953 bp, 8 predicted proteins | sample OrgLakmetagen987_FD_201849 | JGI IMG/M metagenome (GOLD analysis project Ga0307981, IMG submission 201849) | Saline water microbial communities from Organic Lake, Antarctica - #987 | ecosystem: Environmental > Aquatic > Non-marine Saline and Alkaline > Saline | place: Antarctica: Organic Lake... | reverse complement strand
GCTAGCACGTCAGTGCCTTCCACCGTTCTCCTTACGGATCGCGACAGCGGCTCGGAAGTCAACGACGACGGAGGTCTCCTCGAAGATTCCAACCACACGATGGAACTCGAAAAGCTCCGTCTCGAGCTAGCCGCCAGTCATCAGGCCCGTCGGAACCTGGAGAAGGAGCTCGACGGTATCAAGGTGGAGCATGCGGCTTCCCATGCCGAGATTGATGCGTCGCAGGCCAAGCAGACCAAGATGCGCGACAATCTCAAGAACAAGCGTGTGCTCTTGTGCAAGGCGCAGCAGGACAAGGAGTTGCTGGAGACGCAGTTGACTGGAGAACAGTCCAAGCTCGGAATGGCTACTGACGAGACTGATTCGCTGCGTGTCAGCTTGCAGTCCGTCATGGCATCGCGTGAAGATCTCAAGCAAAAGCTCAAGTCCCAGAAGGAAGCCTTGAAGGTTGCCAAGTTTGACCAGGACGCTCTCGAAAGAAAGCTATCCAAGGTGGAGAAAATGCACCTGGTTGAGAACGATTTGCTCGATCATTATCGCAAATTGTCGTTGCATACGGGATACTTCAAGTGGGGCAAGCCGATTCGCAATCTCGAGGACGACTTGGCCGCCAAACTCATGGCGGCTGCGGCTGTTGCTGCTGGGAATGGTGACCATTACTAGCTACGAGAGCGGAGTGAGCAAGGGATTGCTGTATGTGCAAGAGCTAGCTGGGTTGCTTCTTGTTCTCTCGTGGAAGGAACGCAATGGAAGACAATGGTTGTTTTCTGGGTGGAAACGATCACGCCAAGCGTAGCATAGATTTTGTTGTCTACTAGAGCGAATTACGCATTCGGAAAGTACTTTTTTAATACAGTATCTAGCTCTGTACTCGCAAGCTTGTAGTTTCGACTGTTTTATTACTAAGCTATACTGTACTGTTGCGACCGGGAGCCGTATAGTCGTAAGCAAGTCTTGGAACTCGTCGCTTTTTGCGGGTCGAGAGCATGGGCAAAATAAGGCAAGGCTCCGTCTTGCTTTACTCGGGATTATCAATCCGGCGCCAGCGTGCTAGCATCTCGAGTCGATACTCTCATCCGTTAGCGTTGACTTGCACCGTCTCCAAGAGATGTTCGCTTGGAACGCCCGTGACTCTGGGACGCCAATGACAAATGTTGGGCGAATAAATCATAATCACCGTGACGATCATTGTCCTCCATATTATTGGCGCGCGGCATGGACATCCCAACGGATCCCGCGTGTCGCTGCGCACTACTAGTAGCTTGAGCACCCTCGGCATAGGCCATGACGACGGCACTTAGTGTCCCTCCAGCTGCCGCTACAACAGCAATCAACCAGCCCGTCATGGCGTTGGACTGTCGCACGCGTGCGGCGCGTTTGTCTCGAAAGCTTTCGAACGAACGGCTGCCGGAGGACAAGGAGCTATTCTCGGGACGCTGTGCATACGCGCTGTTTGAGATGCATCGCTGCGACTTGCTGTGTAGCGAGCTGCTATCGTTAATGTTCGTTCGGGTGATGCGGGGGTGCGAGTGTCGCGTCGTGACGAGCCGGCGTAAAAAGACCGCCACCATGGTGGAAAGTGAGCTTTGTTTCGTTTTTGGGTGTGAGAACGATCCAAGTTCTGACTCGACTGACTGACTTTTCGAGCATGCAACGGCTGCTATGCTGACGTAGGTACGACAGTCGCAACTATATGTATTTTGAGTGACAACTTGAAACGCCCATTTTGATTTATTTTATAATACTGTATAATCGACCATGGCGCACCAAATAATGGCGTCCCTGCGTAGGGTTGGACGCAGAGTAGCAGCACCTGATCTCGTCCAGCGCACCCTTGCGACATTTGCAAGAACTACGTTTATTACGACGCCTTTGCCAACCTCCGCTGCCGCTGCCGCCGCCGTGGGCTACTGCACCATTGCCATAATGATGGTCCTTGCCGCCGCAACGCCCGCCTTTTTCACCAGCCTGGACGACCAAAAGGAGTCAGCAAAGAATAACCAGCATCACACGATCCCTTGCTACCGCATCGAAGTTGGCTTTATGCAAAAGTTGGCTGCCAAGTCTTACTTGCACTTTCGACAAGACTCGAAGGATGATTCCTGGAATACTGTCAACAACAACGTCAACAACAATAGGTACGAGCACAGACCTCCGGGAGTCCCTCCAACGCTCCGCATTCTGACGGTCGACTTGCCCGAAGTCCGAGACGCCTTTCGGCAAGGAACGTGCCAACTAAAAGCACAGCACGTCTATCCAGACGGTGCCGCGCCGCACCGAGTGGTGCACGTGCCATTCCAAGACAAGACCGTGTCAAACACAAGCGCAAACTCGAATACAGATACAAATACAGCAGACGGCATCCAGTTGCAAGTCCAACAAAAGGCGTGGGTCAAGTCCATGGTGCAATGCGTAGTGCAAGATACCGACAACGTGGGCGTGCAAGTCCTCGAAGCCAATACGGGCGCGCTCAATCCTCACAATCTTCGAAAGACGCACCAGTTTGGCAAGCTCCGTTACGATCCGGGAAAGTACGCGACCATTAATCGCAAAAAAAGTGTCGTTGTGCAAGAGGCCGCAGCTGAAAAAGTAGCAGTTGATGCTGCTGCTGCCGCAGTTGCAGGAACGGATCTGGTTCGGGCGACGGCCGAGGACGAGCTGCAAGCGCCGTGGAATCAGCACGCGTGGACGGAGGAAGTCATGCTGCGCATTGGTGGCAAGGTGGGCTTTGGTGCGCCCATGGAGGCTGCTGGTCAGTGGAGTCGCTACTTTTACGGGAGTACGTTTCGTTCCACGGTACCCAGTAGCCGATCTGGCTGGAGGTGGCTTGGAAATCGACGTGATGCGGCGGGCATGGATGGAACGAATGACAGCATGACGTGGGCGTCCAATAAGCCGCACGCTGTGATTGCCAACGGTGCCGCCTTGCAACTCGTTCCGAACTCACTGCGACTCTTGCAAAAGGCGTGTCGAGACAGCAATGTTCCCTTGTACGTTATCCGAGATCCTCGCGTCTGGGGCGGTAATACGCACACTGATCTCGGAGACGTATTGAGGGAATTGCGCAAAACGGTCAAGAGTCGCATCGTTTCGGCGTCTCTTCAACAGGCTGTTGGTACCGCTTTTCAGCGGGGACGGTGGCTAGGCAAGTTGCAAGCGGATACGAAATGGCAAACTACAGAAAGAACTCGAAAGGCCAAGGAAGCCGTTCTCAAGACCAAGGAAACACTCCGTAGAGCCAGTAAAGGGCACAAGAAAAAGGAGGAAATAGATTGGAGACAGCTCGACGAAATTGCTCTCGAGGAAAAGCTGGCTGGCCGCGGTGTGATTCACCGAGAAAAAGGCCAAAAGAATGAGTCGATGGAGCGAACGTATACAAGTGGCATGGTTGCACTAGCCCAACGCTGTGTCACGGACCAGCAGCAAAAGGAGAAGGACACAAAGGACCAAGGGACTCCAGCCGTGAGTACCGAGGACGATGCCGATCCATCGACCGCACCCCAAGCCGTCTAATGTAATTGATAATCTAACCTGTACGAGACGTTGCAAAACTACAAAGCAGTAGAGCGCAACACTAGGTCTAAATGGAGCATCCTTATTCTGTATTGCGCGACATGTATAGCTACTGGTAGCGGCCTAAGCCTTGGCTAGCTTTTTCTTTTTCTGGGTCACTTCTTCCCAAAAGTCGTCACCTGCCGCGGCATTGACGCCATGTGGGGCTACTTCTTCCGCCTGTAGCTGCTGCGCAAAAGCAGCGTCGGCATCCGTGGACGACGACATCTTGCGTTCCGTACTGTTGTTCGTCGATCCGTTGGACGAACCATTGGCAGGGTTCTTGGCATTTTTCTTCTTCTTGGACTGTTTCGACTGGACGGCGGTCATTTCTTCCGACTTATCATTCTCCGTATTCTCTTCTGCGACCACGGTAGCAGTGGTAGTAGCAGCCGCGGCGACGGATTTGGGCGCTTTGGGCTTTACTAGACCGTTCAAGGCGGGCTTCTCGGTCACTTTTGGTTCGTTGTGCACCGGCTCGTGCTCCTTTGACACTTGGCGCTTGGCGGGAGCCTTAGGCTTGACTTCTTCGTCCACAGTGGTAGTCTTGACACCAACCGTTTGCCAATCGCCATCGTCGAGGAAGGCCTCGTCCGTCACAGTCGGTGTCGCGACCTTGAGTTTGCTCTGGGCAGCAGCAGCGGTAGCAGCAGCATTAGGCATTGAATGCTGCGCAGCTTCGCCAGTCGTCGAAGACGATCCGTCAGTCGAAACGTAGTCGGGCGATTCCACACCGTCCGTCTTTTTGCCGGCAGCAGCGGCGGCAGGCTTGATCTTTCGCGGCTTGGCCTTTTTCTTGCCCTTGGAAACTGCTGCAGACTGCTGCTGCTGCCACTTGGTGGCTGTTGCAGTCTTTTTCGTTCCTTCAATCTGGGCCGCAATCTTGTTGACATTGGCAGAGTTGAACTTTGGCTCGGCCGCTGGAACCGATCGTTTGGGACCCTTCTTTCCTTTGCCCTTGACCTTTTTGACGGTAACAAATGATGTACCAGTTTTGCGGGGACCTCTCCACACTTTCAAAACTTGGTAGACAGCCACACCCAACCACAGCAAAATGACAACCCACTGCGTGTAGGGGAATCCTTCCTCCTTCATGAGCTCCAAGCGATCCGCCGACTCCATGACCACTTTTCCATCCGGATTTCGTTGGTACGTGGGACTCTTCTTCTTTCTATTCTTGTCGTACGTGCCTCGCTGTTTCTTGGGACCCGTCTTCTTTTCTTGGTCGACGTAGTCGGCCGCCGCCTTGACGAGATCCGGATTATCGTACATGGCTTGCAAAATCTGCTCCGCATCCATGCCCTCCAAGTCGGCCATGTCAACCGCCCGCGGCGGAATCCCGTTGCTCCCGCGAGCCCGGGTCGTGGTGGCGGCGGGCGCCGCATCATTTGCGGCTGCGGTTTGCGTTTTAAAGTGACGCGGCGTGACTTGCTTGCCGGCAGCAGCAGTCGTGTCTCCCTTGTAGTCGAGGGTGCTCGCGACGGTACCGGCCGGGACGGGTCGCGCTCGCTTGCGATCGTTGGAAAGGCCCAAGATCTTGTCCACCACGGCCGCGTTGGGCCCGGTCCGGGCTTCGCCCTTGTTGGCATCCTGATTGGCAAGTCTCGTCATGGTAGACTATGTTATATAATGATAATAAAGCGTTGGTCGAATGGAGAACGTCCGCTAGCGTACGGGCGAGGTAAGCAAAGGGAGTAGGGGGGGGGGAGAAAAGCGAATCCAGAACCGTCACGGGAAATGTAAAAAGATCGCGTTCGCGTTCGACAAAGTGGGATCAATGGAGAATGACCGGTTGCTTGTACAGTCAGACTGTGAGGGATAGCTGCGCGATCAAAAGTGTGAGGTAACAACAAGACCAAGCGAAGGAGTGTGAGTAAGCAATGCAGTGTAGAGAGAGGGAACGATACGATGCTGTATGCATCATCATGCCTTTGCCATTCGTCACTTTTTACGCGAGTTGGGATACCAGAAGTACATCGCAGTCTACAGTTAGTACACGGTAGTTCCACGCGTTCGAGAAATCTTCGCAACGACGAAAGATCGAAGGGGCGTGGGACAATGGAAACGCCGTTTGAATGGATCGCTTTGAATGGCACCAACGACTCGTTCCTGATACAACTGACTCTCCTGTCGGCTCGTGCATCGGCTAGAACCTCAACAAGCCACCACGACCAGACACAAGTTTACTACCAAGCTTAACTTACCTCTTTTTTTTATGTGACTCCCTCGTTTGACACGGTCGACAACGTGAAACGCCAGATGACACTACTTGAAACTCTTCTGAGCTGGTGTTCTTGCGGCAGTCGCAGTGACGTTTGCAATCATGGGATTTATTCGAGCTCCCGAGAGCTCGAATACAGGAATGGAAACAACAATTTCTCAAAGTCCAACTCCCCACAACTCCCCACAACTGTACCATGACCACCAATACCAGTCGCGATCGCAACTGCAACTGCAACTGCAACTGCAACTGTAACTGTAACTGACCATCCATCGGAGTGGGGGGGACTGTCCAGAACCGTCATTGAAATCCATGGTATTGTATTGCAACGAAACGTTCTCGGCTCATAATTTGCATTCAAGCAAGCAAGCAGCCCCCAAGTAGTCTACCACTAGTCCAGCCAGTCTTTGTACTCCCGGAGCAAGCAAACAAACAAGCAAGACACACCATGACCATGACTGAAACAATCAAGAACAAGTCCATTCCCAAGCCTCCCCAACGTCGCCCTACCGTGATGGAACGCATCTCCATGCTCCAAATGGCGCAGACGGACCACACGGGCCTTGTCCCCAACGGTGGCGTCCGCTTGGTCTTGCCCGCCTTGCCCGAAACGGACACGGAGCCCCTCGTGGGCACCACCAGTGGCAATAGTTACAGTAACAATGCCAAACCTCGCAAGCGTTCCGGCTACTTTCCTTGGAGACGCTCCGCGGCCAACTTTAGTCTCAAACCCAAAGTGATTACTGTTCGACTCTTGGACGAGAGTGAATGGTGATACGCAAATGCAATTGTTGCGTGTCTTCAAAGTAACCACTATAGTCAAATTAAACATCAATATCTCTATATGTGAAACTGTAGATTATCATGCTACGCAGACGACACACAGCAAAAAAACTCAAAAGTTGATGCCCTGGTACTTGAACTCGTCGTGAAAGACATTGTTAAAGGCCCGCGTCAATCGGATACCCGCCGGTCCGGCAATGACTGTACAACGCGTATTGGCAGAACAAAAGGCTGCCGACCCGTACGATACATCCAAGCTGCAAACACCAGCTTGCTTGAGACTCGCTTCCCCGTCCATGGTCAAAATGACCGACGGACTCTGAACGTCAGACAGTTCGTACATTTCCCCCGCCGGCACATGAATCGTTTCCACACAAAAGTCGGGCACGGGCGGAGCGTACCGAATGGTGTACTTGTCAACGGCTTGACCCTTGCTAATGTTGGGCGCGTCGGTATCGTACGTCAACATGTTGACCAACGTTGGCACGTCCTTGAGCTTGGGGGTGAGACCCGCTCGCACTACATTGTCGGAACACGCCATGCACTCGAGAATTTCTCCAGAAATGTAAGCGTGCGGCTCATTGGCGTCAATAAACAGAGCTTCGCCCTTGTTCAATTCGACAATATTGAAAATGAGGGGCGCAAAGATACCGCAGTCACCGGGAAACTGTTCTTCCAATTGCAAAATCAACTTTTGCAAGTCATTCAATTCATCCATAGTCCGCAGACGAGCCACCATTTGCTCCACGTGCTTGTGGATCGTGTCAGCATCGGCCTCCAAGTACCCGTGAAACATGTGCTGCAAGACAGCGCGAGTGGCCGGCGAATGCTGCAAGCGTTCGATTTCGTCCGATACTGCCGGTCCCAACAAGTCGCGGAATTCGGGGTACTCCACCAGGTGCTGCGCAATTTCGGGCAACGGGCGAAAGCCGCACATGGCGCGGACCTTTTCCGAGAGCGCAATGGCCATTTCGGGCTTGTGATTGGGGTCTTTGTAAACGTCGGGACGTTCGGCATGCAACCGCTCCGCTAGTTTCTTGTCGGGATGCGCCTGGATACTCAAGACGGTGCGAACCGAAAGAATCTTGAGCAAAAAGGAAAGGTCCTGACTGGTGGCTTGTCCACAATGCATGGTAGGATTGCCCTTTACGTAATCCAAGAGACTGCATCGATCCGCCACAACTTCTACTCCGCCATTATCCTCATCGCTATCGTCACTGTATGAGGCTCCGTGCTGGAGTTCCTTGTGAACCGTCACCATGGACATGCCGTTGGGATGCGTTCCCAACCAGAGTTCCGCGTACGGTTTCGATTCATCCACGGCAAAGCAGTCATCGTCTTCCTGGACCGCCTGCGCCTCCTTCATGCGAGCAACAGTGCTGCTGGAACCCATGCGACCCCAAGCATACTGCTGTGCAGCGCAATGGAGGGGCTGTATAGTGTGGATAGTAGCAAGCGTTTTATTAGTGTGAGGAATGGAACAAGTAGTAACGAGACGAATCTCTTTCAGTAAACAATGACTTACCCTCAACTGATTTTGCTTGGTGACACCGACGGAATAGTCGGTTTGTTCTCGTTTGCAGAGTTCCGCCAGAGTCTCGCGAGACAGGTTGCGAGGTATGCGAGCAGCCGATGCCATTACGGCAGATGCAGCGTTAGTATTGCCATCGTTCGTTTTCGTTGCAACTTGGAGTTCGTTATTGAAATTCTGCAAGTCGGTACTCGAGTGCATCGTGTTGGGAGCCATGATTAATGCTTTGCGAGTGATATTGATGGTTCTTCTTGGGGAGGAGGAGGAGGAGGAAAGCGATAACCGACAGTTGCGTAAAGTAGTTTTCCTTCTCCAACAGTTGTGAATGGTATGCGTTCGATTGATGCTGTTCTAGTTTAATCAATTAGTCAGTCGTACAACCATCCAAACAGCAGTCGAGACGCATCCAAGATAGAAGGAAGGAAAGGAGATGAAGGAAAATGATAACAAGCACCAGAGGTGTGAGAGAAGAGAATGGACAGAAGCAACAGCAACGAGGCAATAAGCCAGAACGATTGCAACGACAAACGACCGGGCACCACTACAGTTGGGGGCTTAGCTAAGTCGTAGACTAGGGCAGGAGCGGTTGAGGCAAAAATTCGAGCTCCCGAGTGGTCGCCTGCCAAGCAAGGGGCAAGGGCAGAGCATTGACCATCTACATGCTGAATAATTTTTATTTGGCTCGGACATAAAAACATCAATCACTTCCTTTCAAGTTTCTCGGAGGGAAACGAAACACGAACGATCATGGCCCTGCCTCATGCCTCATGAATCTGCGATCGACCATGGCGACCCGGTTTCATATCCATCATAGTATCCATGTAGCGATGTACGCGTTACAAGCGTGTAACAACAACATCATCAACAAGATAAACCCAAAGAAGTCAGGCAGCAACAATGAATCGAATCAATCAAGCAACTCATCAACTCACACAAGAAATTCTTTTTGACCTCTCCTTCATGATACAAAACATCAACGACAACAAGATACTCGTTGTACAACTGTTAGTAGCGTAACGATAGATCCAACACAGTCAAGGCAGCACCATGGCACAACTTACCACCTCAGTTCCGTTTTTATAAGAGAGAGAAAGTGAACGCCTTGTTGCCTTGTTGGCTCCCAGAATGACTGTTGCTGCGATTTGATAGGCATTCGGGTTTGATGTGACATTTTTGGTCATAAAGGGCTAGCCTTGACCAATCACGAGCTCAGATTACCCATGCCTTGCCCTTACTATCGATCTTTTAGTCTCGTCGAAACTAGGCGGATGTACCTATCGTTCGCTTGGTCCGTGAGCGTGGATTAGATACGATGTGGTGTGCATTACGTTACAGTACATACGGTACGATACCTTCGATAACGAGAACTGCAGTAGACAACCCAAGCTTTCAGCAAGTCTTGTAGAGATGCATGATCCCTGAGGGCATTCGTAGATAGCTAATTAATAGCTCTAGCTAGTAGAGCAGATAGTTATAACTACTATGTTGTAACCGAGCCAAAAAATGGTCTCGCTACCGGTAGCTATTACTGTAGCCCCTTAGCATAGGCTGTCCGTGCTCTCAATACTACAAAGAGGGGGTAGGTAACAAGTATTCTATCATACTGCAACGTACTGAGATGCTGTGCTTTGTAACTGACTCCTCTCGGTGGCCAATCCATATTTGGTGTTTCGTATTGCTCCGTTCGCCCTCATCATCGTGCCTGCCTGCCGTGCGTGTGTAGTGTGTGTGGGCGATGCTCACACTCACTTAAAGTTTTTCTGTCTGTTTTTTGCTTGTAAGAAGTAGTTAGTTTACACGGCTTTCGTCGAGCTTTATGTTGCTGCTTACTTCTTTCTAGTAATCACAAGATGTGTCAGTCGCACTAGAGCATCTCGTGCCTCCGATTGTGGAAGTCGCAATAGAGCATCAACCGCTCTCTGTGGAATGAAAACAGTAGTTGAAAACGAAGAATTAGCGATATAACCCGTTGATACACCGACCATTCAATTCAAAATGTCGAGGCCATAATAAGACACGTACCTGTGCGTGAAACTTGGCTAGATCTCTGGCCTTGTCCATGGCAGTGTCACTCTTGTAAAGTGCTTCTAGGGCTTTCTGCTTGTCACCCTTTTCCTTGAATCTTCGCATTACCATGGGTCGCAAGTACGGAAACTCTTGGGCCGCGTACAGAATCGGCGCCGTACTCAGTCCCAAATCCATATCCGCCAAGGCCGGCTTGCCCAAGACGGTAGCCGCCGCGGTAAAGTCCAAGATATCGTCCTGGATCTGGTACGCCAGACCCAGATGAAAGCCAAACTCTTCACAGGCCGTCGCCACGGTCGATCCGTACGCATGACCACCCAATAAGGCTGTTGATCGGCACGCATAGCAAATCAACGACGCTGTCTTGTAGTACGACTTGCGCAAGTAACTTTCCATTTCCAAATAGGATTCTGGCGCGCTCTTGAGCTGCATGATTTCTCCTGCCACCAAGGACTCCAAGGCCGTTGCCATTATTTGCACCACGGCAGTGTTTTCCAAACGCGCCAACAAGACGGACGCTCGCGCCAATAAATAGTCACCAGCCAAGACGGCCACCTTGTTCGAGTAGAGCTTGTGGACGGATTCTCCACCACGGCGAGTATCGGATTCGTCCAAGACATCGTCGTGGATCAAGGAAGCCACGTGGATCATTTCAACAATCTGTCCCAGTTGAGCTTGTCGGCGCCAGACTTCCGAGCCTTGGTGGTTTTCGGGAGTCATGACGCCGCCTTCGACTTCAACCGTCGACGCTCCGCTCCACTGCCATCCAGCGGCGCCTCCTGCCTTGGCAGCAGCAGCAGAATCGTGGTGGTCGGTCGTCGTCGAAGGAGCTTGGCTGTTCTTGTCATTTTGAAAATGCTCGGGAGTCGCAGCAGCGACAGCCTTTGCTGTAAGTTGAACAATGGTTGGACGAAAGCGCTTGCCGTGACGCTTTTCAAAAAAGTGCTTGGCGGCCATGGACAAAATGGGTTGATCCGATGCGACCAGCTCCTTGATGCTGTCCGAAAAGGGCTGCAACTCTTTCTCAACCATTTTGAAGGGATCTGGCAAGGTTTCAATCTTCGTCTTGCCCCCGAGGCCTACGTAATTGGCCAGCTGGAGATCACCGAGCGTATCGGGTCGTCCTACTTTGAGAATGGTAGCGTCGCGGAGAGCGTTTCCGGATGTTTCAGGGGGTTGGCTCCCTCCTTCTTCTTCCGTGAGCATTTGAAATAGTTCGTAGCTGGGAGACAGCTTCATGGTTGTGGCCGAGTGACTGAGTGCCTCGGCTTTTTCGGAGACCACGACGGGATTGGAACGAGACTTTTTGTGCTTTTCGACAGGAGTGGCCGACATGCTGACGGAGAGAGAAGGAGAGTCGGCGAAACGGGCCGACTTTAACGCTGCGGGCTGAAAGGCATCGCTCATGTCCGTCTGACAAAGAAGTAGGGTGGCTGCTGCGAGAGCAGCAAAGCTTCCGTATATCCGAGAGTTACTGTGGTTGTACGTCATGGTTCCGATACTTTTTCGTATTGTCAAATGTATATAATGTGAGGCAAACAACGAAGCTGCAAGTTTTTTTTTCTATGGATTCTACTAGATTCGTCCGTGGGATGCAACAAGGCAAAGTGTGAGCTAGACCGGGTTTGTACTGTACGGGGCAACGGCAAGACGAGGGAGCGCTAAGCGAGCGGGTTGTTCCATGCTAAGGCCCATCCATCGTTGTTGTTGTCGTCGTCGTCAAGTCCGCGTCTTGACGATGAATGATGCACTTCACCACCACGATTAACGCACCTACTAAGACTCCTTGGTTTCTATGGCGAGGGTGTAGCGTTAAACAATGAGAGTACCTCGAGCTGGAGTTGTGTGTAATGATGGACAGTGAGATCAGTTGAGTTCAACAGAGGGGACTGGCGTTCAAGTTAAGTGGGAGTGATGACACAGACGAACAGTGACAATCAACTGAGCGCATCGATCAGGAGCTCTCTCAGGCCGAGAACGATGACGACTGCGTTGCTGGCGAGAGACGTGGTGAGACCAAAACACTAAAAAAGCTCCGATGAATTTGTTAGCCTCACTATGACTGACTCTGCGAATTCGGTCGAACCAGCGCAGACTGCCGGAACGCGAACTTACCGGTGTACGGTTCGTGAGACGCCAAGGAATTCACAGACGGCGACGATGATTCATTCGCACAAGCAATGGCTGGCATTGCGCTCTACTTCTAGACTACTTCTGCAGTGTAGTGTGAGTCAGAGAGGGTGTCAGTGTCAATCAAATAATGTCAAAAGGGTGAAGCGAGAAAACGAACTTGAGCGTCATTGTGTAATAATTAGCATGAGCTTGCCATGGTTACGAGTAGTCTAGTCGTAGACATACTACCAACCGGGTACTAAAAGTACTCAAAGTAGTAGGCACTGCTAATTGTAGCTAGCCCCGAACTGGACTGGTGAAACGCTAGTTTAGTGAACATTATGGTTTGATGTATGTACTGTATAGTGGAGGAACAAGGCAACCAGGACAAACAATTGGCGGCACTCACTGGCTTTGTCTTGAAATCCTATTGGAGTAGACTACTATTATTCCTAATTGCATCTTCCGTACATTCCGGCGTCCGCCGTACTCCATAGCGAGTAGAGCAAGCACCCCCGCCCTCGTTCTCGCTCTGGCGGTCCTACATTAGCTACCGGTACGTAGCTATCTATCTATCTGCTAGCAGAGGACGACTTGGAACTCGGTGGTCGCTTTCGCTTCTGGATATTCTTGGCGTTGTCGTCGTTATCGTCGTCGCTTTTGCTCGCTTCTGTTTCCGTTTTCTTGTCTGCCGTTTTGGTGTTGTTGTTGTTACATGGCAACAATCGCTGCGATGCTGGTGGGTCCACCGCAATGGTGGCGACTGCAGTAGCCGGAGGAGCATCGTCGTCTCCCGATCGTTCCACGTATCGCTCCACCGTCCCATTGGCGTTGCGGACAATGCGCTCCGTGACAGTTTGCCGTTTCCCGTTAATGATTTGTGTGCTTGATTGCGTCGTGACCGATTGTCCACCTGCTGTACCAAAGGTACTGCTCGAACTGCTGGTGCTAGTAGTGAAACGGGACGGTGCGTCACTGCTACCGTGCCGTCGCTTGTGTGGTTGCTGCTGCTGTTGCGTTATGCCGTCTTGCATTCGACCCATGGACGAAAACATGTCTCCAAAGGGATCGCCCCGCCCACCTCCCACCATGCCAAAGTGTTGGAATCCTCCCATCATGCTGCCGCCCATGAATGGAATCGACTGTTGTTGCTGCTGGTGTTGTTGTGGAGGCCCGCCGAACTCTTGCCGAAACACTTGCTCGAATACTTGAAACGGGTCGTGAAAGGGATGGTGCGATGAATGAAGACCAGAATGAGCAAACGGATGGGGATGGCCAGCAGGCCCAGCAGTCGTGTGATGGTTGTAGAACGATGATGATGCTGGTTGTTGTTGTTGTTGCGATTGTTGTTGCTTTTGCGAACGATCGTATTCCCGACGCTGCGTTTCATCCGATAGAAGTTCGTAGGCGTTGCTAATCTTGGCAAATCTAACAGGGGCAGTGGCGCGATCCTCCTCGGTGCTTTGCTTATCGGGGTGATGTTGCAAGGCAGCTTTGCGGTAGGCCGAGCGAATCTCGGCAGCGTTGGCCGTCTCTGGAACGCTCAGGATTTTGTACGGATCGTCCGTTTCTTCCATATTAGGGTACGCAATGTGCAATGCTTTGTCTTGAGAGTGTGGTAACGTGCGTTAGAGTAGGTTAGTGTCGTTCGTGCCAACTCGTTCATCGCATGGTTCTCATTGTGATGAAATGTATTTTTAAAGTTTGGGATCGAACTCGAAAACAGAAG
>Ga0307981_1002719_pt1 | contig 13955 bp, 16 predicted proteins | sample OrgLakmetagen987_FD_201849 | JGI IMG/M metagenome (GOLD analysis project Ga0307981, IMG submission 201849) | Saline water microbial communities from Organic Lake, Antarctica - #987 | ecosystem: Environmental > Aquatic > Non-marine Saline and Alkaline > Saline | place: Antarctica: Organic Lake... | reverse complement strand
TGGCTGTAGTAGTCAGACTTTGTAAGTCGATAAGAAGGCAGAGCTTCCATGGCATCAAACCATCTGTTCACGGCTGGAAAGTCTGTAGGGGCTCCTTCGGAGACTCGAATCTGAAACCCTTTAAAGTAGAGCAACGAGGCGCAGATCCTCTCCAAAAACGGAGCAAACATCATGTCGACCATGGTTACATCCTTTCCTAGAAAGAAAGGCCCACTGACGGATAGAGTTTGCTCGACTGTGTTCAGAACCTCTATAAATTGGTCTCTTGGTCTCCGAGAAGAGCCGCCAGAAAGCCAAGACAACCATGCACCAAACAGTTGGCGTTCAAGTCGCAGCGACTCGTTTGCTGTCGTCTCCTTTCCCTTTGGTGGAAGAAGAGTTTTCTTGTCGGGAAACAGTTCTTCTAAGGCATAGAGGATATCGTTCGACTGTCCATAAACCCTTCCATCGATGACAGCTACCGGTATTTGACCGCCCGGTTGTAGCCGGATGAATGACGCCGGTTTGTCACCGTAACATCTCATGTTTACCTTGACAACCCGATACGGAATACGCTTCTCTTCCAGAGTCATCCATACCTTCTGACAGTAGGGACACCAGCTTGCTGAGTCTCTGTAGAACGTAACTCGAATGTCTTTTTCTGTGTTTGTCTCGTCGTAGAGGCGCATCTTGTGCATGGGCGATCCGATGCCGTGGCCATTCTCAATGTTCTGTCGAAAGGATCGTTCCTCGTCGGTCTGCAGGGACTCTAACTGAAAACGAATGTCTTCCCAAGAGGGCACATCTATATTCGCCAAGCTCTTGTCAACCTGAGGCAGAGAGGACACCGTTTTGCCCATGAGAGAAGAAGCCATATCACCGATAAACGAGGAGAAAGGGTTACTTCCGTCTGAGGCAAGATACAGGCTGGTAGTCGATACCAACGTTGTTGTTCGGCCTAGTGCTGGGATAAAGCGGCCCGTAAACCCGTTAATAAGAGCAGGCGGACGGAACAGTGCGAATGCAAGAGTTCCAATCAGACCCATGCTCCTCATGATGATCACAACAGGTTTGTGCTGCTGTGCTCTGCATGCGAGATCTAGATGCCGTACCGGTAAGAAAGAAGTGCCGGAAGATTGTGTGACGTCACACGCTTTCGTCAGTCGATTGGAAAAGACCTTAGACTAGACTACTACGACCTACTCGTAGACGAGAGGGCTCAAAACGCATTACTGAAATTAATCTGCTGGCGAAAGATCCACCATGGTGAACTCTACAGATGCAGGATTCATGCAGACATTCTCGCACACGGGTAGAATAGACTATTGCCGACTTGACGATTGATTTGCGTCGGCGTGGCGTCTCCGATAGGTACTCATCCTGCCGTGTGCTTTCCGTTTTGCCGGGAAACGAGAAATCTTCCACCACGATCCACAATGTCCACGATGATTTTCTCATAAAAACTTGCGACGGTACCATGACGAAATCACTACTACCCCCTTTACAAGCCTGGGAGGCTTACTTTACTCCCACCAATCGCTACCGAGAGCGTGCTGAGCTAGGTGTAGCTCGATATGCACGTCATTTACCCGCAGAAATTATAGAGATGAAACTGACGGGATGTACTAGAGTGACGTGGGAGGGTCTTTACGGCTTCCCCTTTGCGGGGCCTCGCAAAATCATCTGGACAGGAGACGATGATTGCATGACTACAGCTTTTGGCGTGGTAGATGATATTTGGCATCGTTCGCCGATATATGATGTGCAGCACAGCACTATGCTACCAGGTTGATCGTTTACGTCTCGACACACAATCATCGCATAGGAGACTTTCTCGTTGGCCTGCTGGCGAGAAGCGAGTATCCCGACTGCTTCCTTAGATATCGTAGACCAGGCATCTACGGTCCTCCTTTTGTTTTCTCCGAAAGCGCTATTGAATTATTTGACGGAGAGCAACAGCAACCTTCAGAGGCTACGCTTTGATGGATTGGCTTTGAACGAGGAGTATTTCCAAGTCATGGTAGACGCACCCGTCAGAATCGATATAGAGATTGATCTTCGTAGTTGCAAGATCAAGAGTTCAGCTGGAGACTCGTTCCTTGCCTGTCTTGCAAGTGGCCGAGGTCTGACTACTAGACTCTATGAATGCGAGATTCATACAGACATTCTCGTGAACGCTCTCCGCGGAAGTATGCGTCTAAAGGAATTGTATCTAAAGGAATTGGAGTGGTCTACTCGCAGCGAGGAAGACTTTGAAATGATCGCTGGTGCCCTAGCAAACACCAGGTCTCTCGAGGTATTGGTAATTCATGGCGTTTCGATCAATGACACTGCATGGTTTGCTCTTTGTAGGGCTCTTGTATCGAACCCTAATCTCCGAAGACTGAGGTTGACAAACTCCTTCTCAGTCAGGAATGAAAGCTTGTCATATCAGAATCTACGCAATCGGTCGCATGCTTTAGCGACATTGGTGTGGTCACATACTGTGATGCAAGTGGTCCTAGTGGAGCCAAACGGGGAAGATCACGACCGTCACGTGTTTGAAGCGCTGGTCGTCCCGCGTCTCGAAATGAATCGCACTTTCTTTGCGGATCAGCGTATAGCTCTCAAGCAAGCACATATTGCAGTGCGTCCCCAACTGCTTGGACGAGTCCTAGCCATGGTCAGACTAAATCCAAATTTGTTTTTCAAGCTTATTTCGGAGAATGTGGATGTTGTCGCAGCCACCTTGGGAGGCAATGCTCCACAGGCACTAGATCGAACCATGCAATGGTGCACCCCTCAAAGAAGTAGTTATCCTACGGTAGCAATCTAACCGATATGACGGGTGACTATCTTAGACAACTGTACTTTTAGCGTCGGCCGGCGTTTGTGCGGCTTTCTCCTAGCAATCGCCTCGTGTTGTTCAATCCATCGATAGATCCGTTTGAAAGAACTTCCCGCGACCTCCAACGGCCTCTCCAAGTTCTCCTCGTCCTTTTTTCGCACCGTTGCATCATACTGCTTCGCATCGACGCCTATCCCGCCTTTGCTCCACCAGACCAAGAGCCGCAGACGTTCTACGCCTGTCTCGCTAGTACTTCTAGCAAGAACAACGCCAACGCTGACGCCGACGACGCGAATGATGATACGGGACGCATCTTTACCGTCGGGCGCAAGGTGGGGGACGCTCTCTTTGCCGACAATAGCGTGAGCCTTGAGCACTGCTATTTGCGGCTTGTCTCGGCCAACAAGACGCACCAACAGGCCGTGCAACTAGACGACGATAGCACTAATACAGGCAAAACAGTTCCGCCGCCTGCGCGTCCCCGCAACGCTCGAGAAATCAACGCGTGTGCGGCCGACGAGCAACACGAGTGTCTCGTCTTGGAAAACGTGGGCAAAGTGGGAAGCTTTATCGTACAAGAACGAGTTGTTCGCCGCGCAGCTACCAAGAAGGACGACGCAGATAGTGCGACGGAAGATGATGAAACGGACGACGACGAGGACAATTCGCACGAAAGCCAGGTCGCGGCCGCATCCCAAGCCCACACGGTGGAACTTTCACCGGCCGCGCGTGCCATTGTGGCCGACCCTTCCAAGGTCTTTCTCCAACAAGTCGGTGCCAGCGAAAGCGGTCGTGTTGCCCATGACGTTGACATGTTGTTTCCATTTGCCGGAGTGGACCTTCCAAGTCCAAATTGGCAGCCGCGTGGCGTGACAAGCTGCACTGTATTGGCATAACCTCCATGGATACTATTCAGGAGGCCACCCACTTGGCGACGGCGACGCGGGAAACGACCGTCAAGCAGCTGACGGCTTGGTGCCGAGGTATGCCCATTGTCAATGACGATCATCTACAAGCTCTCTTGGATCGCTCGTCTCCTGCTGCGCAGATGCCGGATCCAATCAAGTACGAGCCTGAATCGGATGGTGAAAGCTTTTGGAAGAACACGGTCAACCCCAAATTGCTCCAAGGCTGTACCTTTTTTCATTACCAAGGAAAACGACGAGCTTGAAGCCTTGGTTCTTGTGTTGGGTGAGACAGTCAAACCCTTGTACACGCTCGTGATTTAGTAGCTCTAGGATATTTCAATACTGTCCAACTCTCCAACGCCTTGCAATAGCGCTTGCGCATCAGCTTGGCCCTTGTCACGAACAAAGCCGTCCAACCACGGTCGGATCTCATCGTCAGTATCAACGGCCCATCGATCATACTGCTTGTATTTCTACAAAACGTGGAGACAAAGCAAGCAAAGCAGCAACACTGTGAGAAAGACCTGCATGGACACGAAGCGGCCAAACCATATATTATACACATTGCAACCAACACGACGTACCTCTTGACTTCGCTCGTTGCCATTGCGCCGATCGTCGCGGAAAGAATACTGTTCCCACGACCCTAGATAATGGTTAATGACAAATACTTGATCCGGCTTGCGAATATGCAAGCGTCGTCGTCCACAAATACTTCGAATCGGTCGGTGAATACTACTGACGGGCACCAAGTCCTCCCACTTGACGCGATTCAAATCAATCATAGTCTTGCTGATCCGATTCGCCAAATAATTCGCGGCATTGGCGTGCTGCCGCCACCGAAAGGTTTGAAACGAATTCGCGTTGAAACCCGCTGGCACTTGTGCGTCAACTTGTAGCGAGGAACTCTCTTGACTGCCAAACCGAATGCGGGGAATTTGCACGCACGGTGTAGTGAGATTGTTGCCCGATCGTACCAGTTCAGTCTGTAGAAATGTCATGACGGATCCTGGTTCCTCCAAGGAGGGTGCCGTGAGATTGAGTGCCGCAACAGTGGGATAGTTCACATAGAGGAATTCGTCCGAGTCAATCAGCAGCGTCCAATCGCGGCCGCGTCGTTTGTGCTTGCGCATGCATTTAAAGTAAAAGAGTCGTTGTCTAGCTCGGTGTTGTATAAGGTCCTCTGTAATGTTGGGGCCAAAGAATCTTTTGACATGCCGTTCCGCTTCTCTGCGCTCTTCTAGAGGCATGAAATCGTCGTCATTCCATTGGATAATATCCATTCCGTGTTTTTTCCATCGATCGAGAATGGGTGTCGGAGACGTTTTGCTACGAGGGTCGACGGCGATAATGAGATGCCGAAGAGGTAACGTGTGGTAGTGATACGCCTGTGAACGGTTTACATAGGATATATGGTAGTGTTAGAGTGGTTTGGAGTGCGTAGAGTGCTTTTAATACAGCAAAGGGACTGGAACTTACCAGCCATTCTGTCAAAAAGTGATTGTCGTCCATGACGAGCAGACATGCTGCGAAAGTACCATCGGGTCTAGGAGGTGCTTTCGCACTCTTATTACGTATTACTGGTGCTGTAGTGGCCTTTGGAACCACTATTGGATCAGAAGTGAGAGGCACAGCAAGCTCAATAGGTGGGGACACTCGAACGGAAGGATCGCCCTGCTTTAATGTAAAGAGGTTATGAAGCGTCCAAGCGCCCCAAAAGTAGACGATGGCACCGACTAGAAAGAAGATTGTGAGTCTCTGAGGTGTCCTACGCTGTAATCTCATGGTGAGGTCTAATCGGATGCGTCGAGGGCCGTCTGGGACGGCGGGTGCCGTGATGGTTAATGATGTGAGAGGATGTGAGGCGTAACTTGTATAATGACTACATAGGAATAGGAATTGATAACCGAAAGGTCCTAAATTGATTCTTGTTGGGCGTTTCTTGAGTCACTCAAGTCGAGTCATTCGAGTCGAATGAGTCTCGAAATCTAAATCATCAACATGGACATCGACCGGCCATCCGCCATCATCACCTAGCATATTCTGTATCCACAGCGCTCGTGAACTCCTTCCCAGTAGACTAGTCTATACTTTCCAAGAAACACCGTAACGACAACAACAACAACAACAACATGATGATGATGATGATGATGGCCAAGTCCCTTTTTGCAATTCTGGCCCTCGTCGGTAGAACAAGCGCCTTTCAAACAGCTCAGCCGAACATGACACCGTTACGCACCGCTCCGTCCTACTCGACGGCCTTGCACATGGCCAACGACGAGGACTTTATGCGATGGGCGAAATCTTCTCGCTCGGCGCAAGCCGATGATACCGTCGTCGAGCTCATGAAGCCTCTGGGTCTCGTCTTGAACGCCGACGACGAAGGCAACGTGTACGTCGAGACGGTGGCCCCCAAGGGAAACGCGGCTCGTACCGGAAAAGTAAGCGTTCACTATATCGTGATTGCGCAGGAATTAGCGTGTGTCCTACATTCGTTTGTTAGTTCGTTCTACCTGTACTTCTACTGTACCATTATCCAGCCTGGAATCTTGTCTTGCCTCATTTCTCATCTAATATGACGTGTGATTTTTTTTCTATTTTTTTTTAAAGGTCAAGGAAGGCGACATTGTTACCATGGTATCCGCCACCTTTGGGAATGATTTGTGGACCGTTCGTGGTGTGGGATTGACTCGCGTCTTGGCGGCCATTCGCGTACGATCGGGCAACACGGTCAAACTTGTTTTGGAGAGCCCCACCAAGTCCAAACAGAGGAAAAAGGATACCACCAAGCAGTTGCAGGCCAGAGAAGAAGCTGCCAAGTCGGCCCAGGCCAAGAAGGACTCGCTATTGAAAACACTCGAAGAAGACGAACAACGCTTGAAGAAGGGAAAGTTCTTGGGTCTCTTTTAGAAAAGTCTACAGCTATGATAGCAAGTGTGAGAATGAGAAGATTAGGATGACACGAGAGGACAAAACAAAAACGATAGCACAGTTAAGGCAGCACGACGAGAACAATGCGATTACATAGAATCATGCTGTTACTAAGCCTGCTGGATATCAATATAGTGTGCTCGTAGTATGGCTAACATCTGACTGGCTGGCTGGCAGTGGCACTGCTAGAACGGTAGATGGTATTCTGCCGGTAGCATAGTACCGAAGCAGCTGCCCTTGAATCAATCATATGAAGGGCAAACCACAGAGCTCAATTGAGCTAAGCCAATATTTCAGAATAGGAATCATCATGCAGTTCACAGAAACAAATAAATGTAATGAGGACACTGAATGGTGTCTACTAAACGGATCCCTTATGGTCGGGACAGTAAAGTCGTCTTCAATAAGGACTACTGAAACGCCTACAGTGAAAGAGTCTCAATAAATGGGAGTCAGGAACAATTAATTCGTGGTCCCAATCGAACGACCATTGAATCGACCATGATTATGAGCGAGGCTCTTGTTGCCCATTGACTCTACATAGACCAATAGACACTAGCGAGAATGGCCAGCATGCAGAGGCAGTTCGCGCACCTTATACCGGACCATGCCGATTCTTGCAGCGACGTCTTGTCTTCGTTTGCCTCCATTCGAAACAAGACGCTGGAGACTCTCTACCCACAGCGCCATCAGTTGATGCTGGGGGACTCCTCGACTCTAATCCATCAACAACGAACCGACAAGTCGCCCAAGGGGTCCGTCGACGAGCCAATACAAGAGCTAGTCGACCTAATCAACGCGCATCCTTCTTATTCGACGCTTTCGTCGTGTTCCGGTCGTATCTCGCTCTTTGATCCAGGGCGCCGCCATTCCGTCGACCTCCCCGATGAGCAAGCGACAGACACAGGCGACGTACCGGCCAGAACCGAGAGCGGAAAGGGATCCGGTGGCTGGTTATTGGTATCCCACCTAGAGATAGAGCCTTCGCAACTGCTGGATGTCTTTCGAAACCAACCAGCAACTACAACGGAAACGCCAGCAATAATCTCTTCAAGCATGCTGAGTTTCAAGTTGGAGCCCATGCTCTTGCACGTGGCGGCAGCCACACTCAAACGAGGGCAGCAACTGTTACAGCTAGCCTTGCGATTAGGCTTTCGAGAATCTGGACTTATTGTTACTTCAACGCGTATTACAGTGGCGATTCGTGGGTACGGCTTGACGTTGTCCGTCCCACTAGCCTTTCAAGGTCCCTTGCGGACTTCCAACGAATACCTTGAGGCTCTGGTCGTCGAAGCGAATCAGCGCTTGCGTACCAATCTCAATAGAATCCAAAGGGTCTTCAAGGAGATGGAAACCGAAATGTTTCGGCCAGCTCAGTCCTACGGAAACATGCACGCCCGGCCGTTGCCAGACCTGAACTTGTGGGGCCATGCTGCAGTCGCAGTAGCTCAAGAAGGAGAGAGAGGCGACGTCACTCTATTGGTTTTTGGTGGATATGGTCGAGGGCCTAGTCTAATTCTTGACGGGCTATTGAAAGAGCCTTGTAAGTCTTCCCAACGATCGGACAAAGTGTACTCCTTGCAACGCGCTGCTGGCGTTTGGGATTCACACTGGCAAACATTACAAGCGCACATACAAGCCTCGCCAGCAAATCATGAAATCGAGCACCACCAAGAGCCCCGACTTTGTCTAAAAGTTGCTCATTTGCCCTTTAGTGCTCGAGAAAGTGCCGCAGCGTGCATGCTTCCGGGATCGTCGCTCGTTGCCATCTTCGGAGGTCGCAAGGGACCCGCACAGCCTCTTGACGAGCTTTTGTTGTACGCATATCCCGACCGTTCCGTCCAACAGCCGATTGATATTCGTGGAGACCCACCATCAGCTCGCTGGGGTCATTCATTGACGGCTTTGTCGGGTGTCGATGGAAAGCTGGCTGTTCTTGTGGGAGGACGGAACGAGACTAGCAGTTTTGGCTCTTTGCATGTGTTGTCGATTGTCGATGGCAGCGTCGGATCAAAGTCGCTCCTATGGGAATCAATTGCTTTCGATTCACCGATCCGGCCGCGCTTTCACCACAGTTGTGTCTCTATTGACGATAGACTGATTGTTTTTGGAGGTTTATCTGATCCGAGCGAACTTTTGGAAGCCTTCGCGCAAGAAAGCAAGGCTCCTCGAACGTTTTCGTTCAAGATTGCACCGTCGCCGGTTGCTGCACTTGTGCAAGCAGACTCTTTATCGCCTCGCTTTGGGCAGTCTGCATGCGTCTTAGCTATTCCAGACGCGGGCGGAAAGTCGAAGCAAACACTTCTTATTACGGGCGGATTGCCGCAGACCGACGAGAGAGACACGGATAAAGGCCGTCCCATCGAATGGCTCCAGTGCTCACACAAGCAAGACGAATCAAAGCTCTCGCCTCTGCAAGTCCGTCTCAATCCAGTCGACAATCGCTTTGACTTTGGGGCTCTATTGCATCATTCATGCGTTCCGCTGCCCACTGCATCCAACTCGAATGTCGAAGTGGCCTTGGTCGGAGGTGGAGCCCCGGGGTTTGCGTTTAGCCAATGCTTTGCGAGCTCACACCATTTGGAAATTACTGTGACGTACGAATCGCAGAGTGTAGTTGAGGATACGCCTTTGGGTCAAGCTTTCGCAACTGCTAAACAAATCAAAGCGCCATCCTCAACAAGAGCAACGAGTAACAAAGCGTGTGTGGTGTACGTGGTGAAACAAAATGCCAAGTCGCTCAAAACGCTGCTGGAAGAGGCCTCTCTTCTCGACAAGACGTTTCGCATGACGGCCGCCGATCTATCCGCGTCTACTTCTTCTCTGGATAGTAATAACCCGAGCCTCTACATTGCCGTCCCCGTCACGGCAGCTTGCTTATCGTTGGTGGAATCAATGCGTGTGCTACCCGTGGACCAGCAGGCTGCCTGGCTGTCACTGGTGCAAGGTACTGGAGAGCAGTCCGTACCATACAGTACGGCCTATTTTGCACGGCAACGAAAAGACTTTTTACTGTAAAAATGTCTTGTTCGTGTCTGCGCACTGCTCTTACAGAGTACTGTATCTAAATCGTACTTTAGCTTACCACTAGCTTCGCCGCCGCGTTACTTCTATTAGTTATCAGATAACGGAAACATGATCGTCGTTATAGGATCTAAACACATACCGTGCATCCGATGTTATCTAAAGTTGTGACAATGAGGCGCGTGGCTGGAGCATCTGGCCCTGACACTGACGAGCTCAAGCTAGACGACCTGGAACTTGGACTCGATGCTGACGACCTGGAACTGAGCTCTGACGAGCTTGAGCTATCATCCACGGATAATCTGTGCGACACGAACCAAGGCCGTTGAATCGACTATCAGCATGCATGAGCGAGGTTCTTGTGGCCCATTGACTCTATATAGACCAATTGACACTGGCTAGAACAGTCAGCAAGCAGAGACAGTTCGCGCGCCTTGTACCGGGCCATGCCGATTCTTATAGCGACGTCTTGTCTTCGTTTGCCTCCATTCGAAACGAGATGATGGAGACTCTCTACCCACAGCGCCATCAGTTGATGCTGGGGGACTCCTCGACTCTAATCCATCAACAACGAACCGACAAGTCGCCCAAGGGATCCGTTGATGACCCAATACAAGAGCTGATTGACCTTATTAACGCGCATTCCACCACAGCTATATCGCTTGTTTATCGTCGGCGGACTTCATGGTTGAACCAGCAGGCTGCCTGGTTGTCAGTGGTGCAAGGTATGACGGTTGAGTAGTCGGCAATATATAGCAAGGTCTATTTTTTCGTGGCAGCCTACTAGACTCCCACTAGGAGGACGATAATGACATGCACACCCTACGGTCTCGGGCTTGGGAATGTTTACTATAGCTATATGCTTTAGGCGCCTCTTTTCACTGCTCTTCGGAAGACTGCAGTCAGTCGTAGCTGGCTTCCTACTAGCCACGCCGAGACCGTAATGCGAGACCCACTAGAATCGCCGCGGCTGCCACGGCCGCGGCAACAAGCGTCGCGTTGATCGTCAAGGGAACCAGCGTGTTCTTCTTGGCCGATGATAATTCGTCATAATCGTCGCCGTCGTCGTTCTCGGTCGCACGCCGTTTCTTTTCCGGTTCTTGAAAGTCGTCAATGTCGGATGGCGAGGTTTCAAAGGCGCGTTTGTGCTCTGGGTGCTTTGCTTCTACCGAAAAGACGGATAGGAACCGGGACATTGGGTTCATGGTGACCGCCGTAGACGCAGTTTCTGTCTGCGATTTGCGAGGATTGTTGCGACGCTCTTGCAATTCCTTTTCGCGCTTGGTTCGTTGGCGTTCGGTAACTGTCTGTCTGCGCTCTTTCTTGCCTTGTTCGGCCTTTTCTTGTTCCAGTTCGCGCGCTACGGAAGGGCTCTCCGCAATGTGGTGGGGAATCACTTGGGGCCTACCGTTGTGGTTCTCGTCTTTCTCGTTTTCGTCGTTATCTTTGGGTAGCTCCGCATCCGATGTATGCACGTCAAGCTTTGGGTGTGTCGGCTTGATGATGCGTCGTGAGATAGATCCGGCTCGAGGACGTTGGTTGAGAGCAGTAGTGCTGCTGCCTGTGGCAGTTTCGGCAGTGGCAAAGGCTTTAGAAATCGAAGCTGCCGTTTCTTGTTCGCCTTCGTTGGCGGAGCTTTCGTTCCCCATGATCTCTATATAATGTCTCTCTCGGGGCGAGGCAAATCACAACAGTATTGTTCGAGGTTCGAGTGCTTCCGGTTGATGGTTTGTGTTTGTGGTCATAAAAAAATGTGTGGTGTCTTCGGTCTTCGCTTTCGCTTTAGCGGCCGCGCGACGTCGTGTCAACGCTTTGGGACTCGCACTCGTGTTTCGACTTCTACTAAATACTACATTGCTACCGTACTCGTACGTACTGACGACTAGTACTGTAGATGATTCAAATGCACCCTCTATCTACGACTCTAGTAATAGGAGCCATGATAGTTGGCAACAAACTCCAAGCGATCAACACATCACCGCGTTTTATATACTGTAGTTGACGCGACAGCTCGATCAAGCGTTTTGCAAGCTGCGCGCTAGAAACAACCAAAACCAATTTGGTGCTGCTTTCCTATTTACTGGTACTCTCGTCTAATGCAGCAAGTCCAAATAATCTGTTGGAAGTGGAGGAGCGGCGCCAGAGACGCCTTACTAGGGAGGAGCATTATCGCTTGGAACAAGATGCAAGAGACTTGGTAGCATTTGCAGCAATGGCAAGGCTGGTCGAAGGGAGGTAAATAACCATGCCCACAATACAATACTACTTTAGTCGGCTATGCCAATACCAGTAGTTGCACCCCCCGTCCGCCGGGTCAGATGTCGTGGCTTGACGATGCTGATGAGAGATATCTGTACTATCGGTGCTAGTAGCGAGCGAGAAAGAAGCGCCGTGTCGCGACCGCGACGACTGCGCTGCAAAGAGCTGCTGCTGCAAAGTGAGCAGCTGTGTGCTGCTTCTGCTTCGTCCTCGTGAGGGTCAGGCTGAAAATTAGTTTAGTAGGAAAGGGAAAACGTGACTGGCGTTTCCCGGAAACTTGGATCAGACGTCTCGGACGGGTGGGTGGCGGACCACACCACCTCGTCGAACGAACGTTGCCAAACGTAGTGTTGTACCAGCGCCCACGTAGAGTCCACTAACTCCTATACTGTACGTAGAGTTGTACCAGTACCAGCGCCTAAGTTACGTACGTACTGTACAGCAATGTGGTAGTGTAGTCGTACGGTAAACACCTCGGTAAAAGTGGTGTTTATTAAACATGTTGAATGATATCGACAATGTTGGAGCCGTGATACCGGTACGATGATTGATGATCATTCTACTTTGTGTTCGGCGCACGAAGTTTCCGTTGGGATCAGAAGCAAATAATCTACAGCAGTAGGGAGGTAGGCTTTGTAGAAAATCATCACCAAAATGAAACCGTCGCAAAATTATCCCGAAACGTCCATTTCAATCACCGCCATGCTACGCAGCAAACGTAACGCAGCTCCTACTTTGAGAATCGTTCCGACTGCTCACAATTAACACTGTTCAACTACTTTCAACACCATCATCAACCCATCAATCAACTCTTATCATCATGTTTGTCAACACTGCTGTACCTATTCTGAACCCCTTTATCTTTCCTTCTGCTAAGCCCTCGCTACAGTGCAAGTTCGCGGACCAAGGAGCAGCGTTGGAAGCTCCGTTCGTTACTTGGCTTTTCTCCGTTGTGTTGGGGCAACTCGCATCGCGTTTTGAGCTTGCGCACCTCAAGCCCAAGGAAGTTGAAGTCTCCTAGTCTGTGTCGTCGGGTAACGCCAAGATCTTTGACGCTGTCGTTCTGCAGATCCTGCAAGGCGCTACTGCCAAGGCCCTGGCTGCATCCGTTGACCCCGTGTACTCTTGCTGGGTTTTCTCCGCTGTGTTGGGGCAACTCGCATCGCGTTTTGAGCTTGCGCAGCTCTTTTCTTTGCAAGAAGCCGAAGCTGTTGTTGAAACCATCGAGTCATATGCCAGTTACGAGCTTGATTGCCAAGACGAAGACTTCTCTGTTGATTCGGGTTATTTCACTGCAACTTTGGAAAATACTACTTCCTGGATAAGAACCGAGACGGAACGCCGAGACGAGCTCCAAGACTTGGAACGGAGTGACAAAGCCGTGTCACCAGCGCCACTGTTACCACCGGCTCCAACCAGCAGCAGAGATTGAAAGCGTGGTGCTTCCGACACTACCAGAGACGTGAATCGTTTGAGATCGCGCAAGATGCGCTTCATGGGAGGCGAGCAAGCGCTGATTCCCAGTGGGTATCGCATCCTGAGGACTTCATCTTCTTTTCCCGAGGCGGGACGGACTTCGCCCAACACTTTTTCTAAATCGTCCATTCTCACGCCGCCTTCATCCTCTTGGCTCTCGTCGCCTTCCAGTGTCCGTGTCAGTGCGAAACTTGCCGCACTCCGCACGAGACCGGCGATTTCGGCCCCTGAAAAGTATTCGTTGCGTGCTGCTAGACTCTTATCTCCTTGCTCGTCAACAAAGTCGGCAGCAACCGGGTTCAATCCTCCAGCTTGCACGCATGCGTCTTGTATGAATGCGTAGAATATCCCGTCACCCCGCTTGAGCAGGAAGCTCCATTCGCAGTTGCACTTCCAAACGCCCCGGTCGTAAAAGCGCTGGATCCAGTAATTCGGGACGGTTTGTCAATCCCACTACCAGCTACCATAGCTTGCTTGACGCCGTCCATTTTGGTCAAGAGCTAATCTCCTGCTGTAGCCTTCTTTCCAATCTTTCTAGAATCTTGCGTAGC
>Ga0307981_1002718_pt1 | contig 13959 bp, 11 predicted proteins | sample OrgLakmetagen987_FD_201849 | JGI IMG/M metagenome (GOLD analysis project Ga0307981, IMG submission 201849) | Saline water microbial communities from Organic Lake, Antarctica - #987 | ecosystem: Environmental > Aquatic > Non-marine Saline and Alkaline > Saline | place: Antarctica: Organic Lake... | reverse complement strand
CAGATATGAGAAGCTAGAGCGAAACTACCATTCAATGGTTGCTTTAGCGTTTGCAATGATGTGGTTACCAATGTGGGCTGATTGATTTATGTACAGCAAAGATCAACACGCCCTAATATCGACATGTTTTTTATATGAGTCGGACCAAAGTGGTTTAATACACTTCCAACACCAGCCATCGCAACCTGATTTTGAAAAACATTGGACTGCAAAAAATGACGAAGAAACCTCCGGTTTGTTATCCCTATAATCGGCCTAAAGCTAATAATCCCTGTATACGCAATAGTGCCTACTGCACTATTATTAACTTCAGCAACTCTCCCTAACGAAGCACTGCTGCTTAGTAAAATATCACCTTCTTTTAACTTAAAGTGACTCCACTTTTGATCGACTTTAACAGGATCTAGAAAGTTACAGCCGTCTAATAGTGATACTCCATTTTTAAGACCTGCCAAGCGAATCAACGGAACGCCTTCTTTATAAAAATCTTTTGCCAAGATACCGGGGCCTTCCCTAAACTCTGTTCCCGCAGGAAATTTATCTACTCTCCATCCAACTGGTATCCACCCAGCGATTCCCATTGAATTGTTGCCGCAGTGTTCGAATTTGCTGGGGAAGAGTTGTTGGATGTCATCAGGTAGCGGTTTGAGCTTGGGGGTGGTGGTTCGTTCGGCGATGACGCGTTTGCGCAATTCTGCTCGTTCTTGAAGTTCGACGGGGATGAGATTGCCTGCGGCAAGGGCGTTGTCGATAACCGGGTCAAAATCGACAAACCAGCTTTTAAACAGCGTTTGTGCCATTAGCTCAAGGGTTTGGTTGGTTCTTCTATTGTTCTCAATTTTCCCGTCCAACGTTTTCAAAATAAACGCCACAGATTCTTGTACAGGTAAATCTGGAAATTTTAGAATTACCTCTCGTAGCTCAGATTGTTTGATTCCCTTTACTGTCGTCCCTGTTCCTCGGCCATCTAGCTGATGTTGAATATCGTTTGATTGTAATAGGTATTTTAAATAATCATTATTCAATAACCCCTTCTTACCACGTAGAGTTATTACTCTTTGAGCAAGCGCTATCCTACGGTCGTCTAACTGCGCTACTTCACCAAGCGGGGCTTCAGTAGTCAGGACAATATCTCCAGCCTTTGGAATTCCTCTTCTCATCCACGAATCATAATCACCTTCGGCAATAAATTCGTTTACTTCTTGAATTCGGCCGTTTTTAATTATTTTTGCTGTGATTAAAGGAATGCCAGAGTCAGTCTTTTTAGGCGTTTTGCCCCTGTAGTCGATTATTGCATCCATGCAATCTTCTAGCCGGTAAGAATGTAAATTACTCACCATAACCTAACTCCATTAAGTTATTGCGAATCGCTTTATCTAATTCTTCACCTTCAGCCATTTGTTTAAACAAGGTCTGGCTGAGCTCTGCCATTTTGACTTCAAATGGAATGCCGTCATCTACAATATCAGAGGCGCCTACATAACGACCCGGTGTGAGTACATAGTCGTTAGCTTTGATGTCATCTAGAGTAGCTGATTTGCAGTAGCCTGCTTTATCTTCATAAGCGTCATCTTTGTCCTCGCCTCTCCATGAGTGGTAGGTTTGGGCTATATCGGCAATGTCGTCGTTGGTGAGCTCTTTATTCACACGATTGACCATCGACCCCATCTCACGGGCATCAATAAACAGGGTTTCGCCTTGACGGTTGCGTCTTTTGACGAAATCTACGCTGGCATCCACTGCTTTTTTGTTTTTGCTAATAAACCACAAACACACCGGAATTTGTGTGGTGTAGAACAACTGGCCGGGTAAGGCAATCATGCAATCCACCAAATCTTGTTCAATGATCTTTTTACGAATTTCACCTTCGCCGCTGGTATTGGTGCTCATTGATCCATTGGCCATTACAAAACCAGCTGTGCCATTCTCACTTAGTTTACTAATCATATGCATGATCCACGCATAATTAGCATTACCTGTAGGCGGCACGTCAAAACCTGCCCAGCGGGGATCGGCAACGAGTTCATTCTCACCACGCCATTGCTTCTGATTAAAAGCTGGATTGGCCATAATAAAATCAGCTTTCAAATCAGGATGCTGGTCTTTAAAGAAGCTATCTGCTGCTACTTCCCCCAAGTTTGCGGAAATGCCACGCACGGCAAGGTTCATTTTAGCCAATTTGTAGGTAGTGTTGGTGTATTCCTGCCCGTAAATCGAAATGTCTTTTTTATTACCTTTGTGGCTGTCGATAAACTTGAGCGACTGCACAAACATGCCGCCGCTTCCGCAACACGGATCGTAAATCTTACCTTTATAGGGCTCAATCATTTCGGCTATTAAACTAACAATAGATTTTGGGGTGTAGAATTCACCTCCACCTTTACCTTCGCTGGCGGCAAACTTACCGAGGAAATACTCGTAAACCCGGCCTACCAAGTCTTCTTCGCTCATATCGCATTCGTTGGCAGCGGTGTCGATGTTATTAATAGTATCGATTAACGAAGCAAGTTTACTGCTAACTAACCCCAAACGAGAAAAGTAGTTGTCGGGCAAAGCGCCTTTTAATGAGGGATTGTTCTTTTCGACGGTATGCAGCGCGGTATCAATTTTGACGGCAATATCATCTTGCTTCATCTGTTGCTGGATAAAAGACCAACGCGCTTGCTCGGGCAAAAAGAACACGTTGTCTTTGGCATAAAACTCGATTTGCTCAACGTAGTCACCCATGCCCTGCTCTACAAGACTTTTACGCTGTGCTTCAAACTTGTCACTGATAAACTTTAGGAAGATAAGACTGAGTACCACATGCTTGTACTCGGAAGATTCAACACTGCCACGAAGTTTGTTAGCTGTGTCCCATAAATTTTGTTCGAAACTATTGGTAGATGCGGTGGTGTTTTTAGTAGCCATTGATGCGCTTAATTCCTTAGCAGACTGAATTGCTTAAATTTTATATTATTGCTTGAAAGCTTTTCCGTTAAGTCATTATTCCATTATTTCGCTACTTAATACAAACAAAGTTACCTGTTGGTCTGTTTTCAATATAAATGCAGCGGTTGTTGTGAGATTTTCTTCCATTTCACCTTTATATTATTATTGAGTTGAGAGTTAATAACACGACTTACCTCTTAAATTAAAGCATGTTAGGTTATCAATATAGATATAATATTGTGTCGCTCAACCTCATTTGAAATGAGCTTAATTGCGTATTTAGCGCAACAACTGTAAAGGAATAAAGCGCTTGTCGACGAAATCAACTCATAGTCATCTGGTTGTACCCGATGAAGCTGTTTCACTTTACAGCGAAACGCTTGAATCCCATTATGAACAACTACATCGATTGCTTTGCAAGTCTTTGAAAATCAGAGTTTCATTAAAATCCATCTCATTAATGTGTGAGTTAATGAGAGTAAGCTATTACACCATTCGAGAAGAGCTAGAAGCCGATGCGGGAATAAGTAAACAAGTGGCAATAGACTTACTTATTCCTGATGTTACCGACACCTTAGCAATACTGGTGCATTGGGAAGAAAGCGATGAAGGCTATCACGCTTATTTAGCGCGTTTGAATGGTGAAGATAGCGCTAAGTTCGAACATTATTCAGCTTTTTGGAAGCAATTTCGTTTCATGATTTTTGAAGCACAGCGAGCGCGGCGTATTACAAGGACTCGAATAGCCTGCAATGCCGCATTAAAGGAACCACAGCGTTATCATTGCTTGAATGAGGAGAACGTTATGTTTGAATCGGACGATTGTTAATAGCGAGGCATGTCTTTATAAAGGGAAAAGTAAGTTAAGCCCGTCAGTTATGACACAACACGCTGTGCAGCTTACAATTTAAATGGGTTAAATTGTCGTTTCGCACTTTACATTTGCTGTCATTTTTTAGAATGGTTTGTTATTAAGAGTGAATTCTTAATAGCTGAACCGACTAAGAAATTGTATGCAAATATCAACTAGATATACTGCTAAATGTATGAAAATATCTTATTCATGCAGTATTAGGATAGTTATTTCTATTTATTTCATGATGATAATTAAACATTTATTTTCAAACGTATAAAAACAGGCAATACATGTTTTATTATTGACCAAGGTCTTGTAAGTCATACTCTAATCAATTAAAAAATTTCATATACTTTACCTTTATTAAAATTTGTCTATATTTTAATCAAGCATCATCAATGAGTTAGAGAAGTTAATGAGAAATGTTGATAGCAATGAGTACTTAGCGAGAAGAATCAAGCGTAAAGGTCCAATTTTTATACGCGGATACTTTCCGACCGCCAAAAACCAAAATAGTCTTTATTTTGAATCTTATCTTGAGCTTGCGGCCCTTCTTCGTTATGAAAACGATCCAAATATCATGTTTATTGATTCACAACCCATGTCAGTGTGCTTGACTATCGCTAATCGCAAAACGCGCTATTCGCCTGATCTAATGTTGATGGATGTGATGCAAAATATTAAATATGTTGAAGTAAAGCCCGCTGAAAAGCTGAGCAAGGCAAAAAACAAAACCAAATATGATGTTATAGAAGAAGCTTTTAAGAAGTTGGGACGACAGTTCACGACATTTTCGAATAATGATGTAACGCAAGCTCGTTTAAAAAACTTAGAACTTTTGTATCAGGGTGCTAGCGTATACAACAATATAGCGCCCGAATTAGAGGGAGCCATATCTGTGCTACCTAATGTGGTGTCTATTGAGGAAGCCATTCATCATCTATCAACCGCAGAAGTTGACAGGAACGTTTTGCACTACCTTCTTTTCAATTCATATTTCACAGTTGACCTAGACATTCCTATATCCAATGACTCTATTATCTATTCAAATATAGCTTAAGGAAAAGTGAAATGACTGAGATAACGTACGCGAATGTCCAATTTTCAGAATCACAAGTTTTCAGGTATGAGGAGTATGATTCTCATTTTTATATCGAAGCCGTAGTTAAGTCTCAACCTCATGCTCTTGTGTTTTGCCTCTTTTATGACCTAGAGCAAAAAAAGAAGTTAGTTGATTGCGACCCGAAACGATTCAGTGCTAGTGAGTTATCTAAGGCAATGTGGAATGGTAAAATTGAGTTTATCGATCCTAGTGCCGCTTTTAGCGAACCGGTTTCTCCCACTACGAAACAGCAGCGCATCATTGACATGTGGGCCGAGTTTATAAACATCTTAAAAAAAGACAATCACGAGACACTGCCAAGGTCGGACAGATTAGTAAAAGTCGCGATCAACAAAATGAATTGGGCAAAATATGACTACAAGATCCCTTGCGTTTCGAACTGCCAAGATAAAATAAAACTATATGATGAAGCGAAAGGAAACGCACAAAAGGCTTTCTGTTCATTTGGATACCATGCCATGGCGGGCGCATCAAGATTGGCGCCAGCTACAGAGGATCTGCTTCTTTGTTATGTAGACGATAAGTATTTAGTCGATTTGCCCGCCCATAGAGTTAATCCGGCGGAAATCTACCGTGAGTTTTGCGAAGAATTTGAGCTACTAAACAAAAAAGATCCCAAAAGCTATCCGAAGTTACCCTGCCAAGAGTCGTTTTATAAGCGTATTAGAGCCCTAGACAAAGTGATAGTGGCCCTTCATAGGCTTAATGATAAAGAAAAACAGAAACTTAGAAAAATTCGTAAAACAGAGTTTATCGTAGATAGAATACTGCAACGGGTCGAGTTTGATGCGGTGCACTTAGCAATGGGCATTATAAAATATGAAGGAACGGGAACAAACCGAAAGCGTGTGTATAGAGGCCGTGTAGTATTAATGCTTGCAATAGATGTATTTTCCCGTGCAATCATTGGTTACTCCTATCACATTGCTAAAAAGCCGGGCGAGAATGCTGATTTAGCGGTGCAATGCTTTAAGAGTATGTTGATGCCCAAAAACTCGAAGCGCAACTGGCCAATGTACGGTAAATCAGCCCTTGTTGTATCGGATGGCAGCACGGCAGCAACAGGTGACCAGTTTCACATGGTAGTGACCTCTACAGGCGCTGTACATGTTACTACGCAGTCTAACCAGCCATGGAAAAAGCCTTTTATCGAGCGGTTTATGTTAACGCTTCGCAAACATTGGGCTAGCAAGTTTGACACTTATTTAGGTAGTAAGCTTTTTAGAAATCACGATCATTTGAATAATGATGACAAAGTTGAGAAGGTTGTCATGAAGGGCAAAAAGAAACACTGTATGACCGAAGAAGAGTTTGTGGATAATTTTGAACGGTATATTACCGATACTTACCACAATGCTCCCCACGGAGGCCTTAACGGCGCTACTCCTCTAGAAGTTTGGCAAGAATCCATAGCAAACAAAAAAGCACATTGGACAACTATGCCAAATAATCACCCCGTGTTTACAAGGATGGGGTTAAGTGCTGGTATGCGCAATATCCATCAAGACGGATGTATCCGCGTCAACAATGCACTCTATGCTTGTCAAAAGCTTAAAGATATTGTCGGAGTGGTAGACAAAGTCAACGTTTATTACTCAGACATCGATGCTGATAGTATCGCATTTAATTACGGTGGTGAGTGGCACCGTGCTGAACTTTGCCCTGCTAATTATACCCCAACGGATACAACTCAACGAGCTGAGCTAGATAGTGCGAGAGGAGCACAGCACGGCTCTAATAAAGGTAAGCAAAGGCGAAAAAGCTTTCAGCCTGTTGTTTCAGCCCCACCAAGTCACTCTGTACAAGGTGATGATGAAGATAAAAGTAAGAAAACAAGACCCCCTCTTGACATGGAATCTGAAAATGCTGAACAAAACCTCTCGGCCGCTGAAGACGCAGCATTGCAAAATGCACCAATTAAAGTCCAACAAGCCCTACAAAACTCTAAAAATAACGGACTTCAGCATGATGAAGAAACCGTAAAAGCAGAACCTCAACATCCAAGACGGCGCAAGATTGGAGAAAAACTTTAATGAGTAGTTTCATAGAAAAATCCAAGATGCTTGAAACCTTAGTCGTGTCTCAAGGTTCCATAGCGCATGATCTTAAGTTACTTGAAGCAGAACTTATCAAAACACTTTCATCTACAAAGAAAGGCTATGGCGTCGTTATTAGCGGAGATTCTGGATCCGGAAAAACGACACTGCTTAACAAGTTTATCGAGAAATCAGAACAATACGTTGCATCGAACAAACTTGATGTTTCTATCGTTTACATGGAAACACCGAGTAATCCTGTCGGCAAGGATTTATTTGAGGCGATGATTGAAGCCGCCGGTAGTCCGGGCTCAGACACTGATGCTTTGAGTAGACTCAAAGAACGAAAGCAGCAACTTGAAATCATGAAGCTAATTCATAGCAAAAACATTCGCGTATGGATTTTCGATGAGTTTCAACAGATAACTGAAAAATGGAGAGAGAAAAAAGTAAGACAAACGGCTGACTTTTTAAAATCGCTTACCAATAATTTGCCTATCCTTTTAGTTTTTGCAGGGACTGATAAAGTAAAAACGCTTTTAGAAAATGAGCAATTTAATTCTCGTTCTTCACTGATTGAGAAAGTACAAATGCATGTGGATAACGCAGAAAACTATAACCTGTATCTTGATTATCTCACTACGTTACAAGCTCACCTGAACATTGGCGGCGTGGATTGGGATACCCCCGAAATAGCATTACCCATCTTTTACGATTCCAGAGGTGATATGAGACGTATCAGCGATATCTTACAAACTACTCTTACCTACTTAGATGGAACCGGCGCGAAAAAGTTAACTAAAAAAAGTTTCTCTGCGGCATGGAAGCAGCGCCACAATCCCAAATTGAATCAATCGCTACCATTTAAAGGGAACACATTTGAACAACCGATTCAAAAAATTATTGATGCTTTAGATATTAACTATGACGTCAACAAAGTTTAAATCAAACCCTACAGCGTATGGGATCATAGCAAAGATAGCTGACTTCTACGGAATGGATTCAGCGCGTGAGCTTCTTAGGCGCTTAAGTTTAGAAATACCACGTACGCCTATGGCGTATGACTATCGCCTAGTTTTGCGCGTGATGAAAGATGATGTAATAAAAGCAGATGTATCCAAATTTATGTCAGATTTACCCGTTTCTGAGGTATGTGAAAACAAGACTTCATTAAATAAATATTATATGAGTAAATCTTTTAGGGTTTGTAAAACGTGTCTGCTAGAGGGCGAACTACATCAGTGTATTTGGCAAAGGGCTTTTTATACTCATTGCGTCATACATAGCGTTCGACTGAGTGAAGCGTGTGAGCATACTTATGCGGATAAAAACTGGGCTCCTGATTTACTATGCAAAAAGTGTGAACAGACAGCTAAACAACAGGAAATCCCAGCATTTTTACAATATTGGAACAGTCTTGATACTGACAGCGAGCGTTCGGACTTTATGTCTGTTCTATATTCGGTGGCTAATCGCATGGCACGACCATTTGATTATATTATTGCTGGGTTATCATGGGAGAAGCTTTCTTTAAACGAGGTCGAATCCATTCTTTCTGACGCATTTGACGTCGGTAGCAATCCAAATGCATATTTAATATGGTCGAATGAAATTCTAAATCTTCGAAAGAAATTGATAATTCTGGGCGACTCAACGCCGAAACATATGCTCTTGGAACTTGAAGAATTGTTAGCCAATTGTTTATGGCCTGCTCACCGCGAGACCAGCGACGTTAAAAGTATTCTTAGGGAGTACCATAACAAGGTAGAAAAGCACAAATATAGAACAAAGTTTCATGTATTTGATTCTGATTGTGGTGATGATGTTTCAATGCGTATTCCGAGCGCAATAGTGAGCCGTATCCTAGATATTGAAGCTGAAGCATTGCCAGAACTGGTTGACGAAAATATTTTGCCAATTAAGAAGCTATCGGCTCGCAGCGACAAATTGATATTTGACGCCCATGATGTTGCTCAAGCGATTTATAATGTTTTTGATCAACCTATAGACCATATGCAAAATACCGTTTCTATAAGAGGCGTCGGTCAAGGAACACTAAATACACTGCTTCTCACGCCTAAATTAATTACCAAGCATTTATTACATAGACGATTGAAAGGCTATTGGGCTTTGGATTCAACGTTAGCACTGATTAATAAGACGACGCTTTGCAAACAAAGTTTAAACGAGATACTCAATTACGAGCTAACCCATAGCGACCATCTATCTACAACTAAAACTGCACGTTTTCTTGGGATAAGGGCGCCGGGCGTTCAATTACTTGTTTCACACGGCTTATTATCGTGGGCGCGATGGCAGCGCAATTGCAGTGAAATGATCGACATCGAGTCAATCCGCAGTTTTATGCGGGAGTATGTTTGTCTTGATAGAGAAGCAATATTGAAAGGTGTTGAAAAAGATGACTTACTTGGCGATGTATCAGGTTGTTGCGGGATATCACCTGATGTTCAAGAGAAGGCCTTTAAAGATAGCCTGACCATAGCGATATATAAAAAAACATCTTTAAATCCTTGTTGTCTATCTCACGCTGAGAACGATCTTGAAGTACTTTCTTCTAATGGATTAGATCTATCTAAGAAAGTGCAACGATATTCTAACGTTGCTTAAGTGGACGAATTTACACCAATGGTATGCTATATAAAAAAGCGTAAGGTTTGAGTATTTAATCTAGCGCCTTTGCCGTCAAACGCTTTTGTTTGACATTTTATATAATTCTAAAAATTGTAACTGTACTACTTAAGCAAAAACACCGTGCTCAAGACGTCCAATCATATCTATGACAGCATCACACCCTGCACTCGTCGAAATCAAATCAACTGGTCTGTTGTCTCCAAGTCCTTTAATGTCTGACTGTAACCAAATAAGAGCGTCGTCTTTACTACCCTCAAATAAATCAATGCAGGCGACAAGGATACCAGTAAAACGATATAATTTATCGCTTTCTGCTGGGGTAAATTGACCTGCTTTTGCTCGGCGATAAAGAGTTGCAGAAGATATTGATAAGCATGCAGCGAGCTCCTTCTTGTCAATACGTGTTAGTCCAGCTATTTGTAAAAAAACGGTATAAGGAAGTCCTTTACTTATAGCTGACTGAAGCGCTAACCCTCTTGATGGAATCCCAACTTTATCCCATACTGAATTTTGGATTGCGCTTTTTGAGCCCAATGGCAACATACTTCGCATCTCAATCAATTAAACTTAAAACTATGATGTTATAAAAAATGCTCAATTACAAATGTAGAGTAAACAAAGTTAAGAAATCTATAGCCGTTGTTGTAGTAGCAGCTAATATTCCGCTGGACTGTGATAAATCACTGTCAGTTGTCTGTCGTGTTAGTGTCGTGTAACTTACTATTATCAAAGTAGATAATCATCTCGTTATCAAAAACCACAAAGGAAACAAAAGATGATTCAAGATGCAAAATATAGTGAGAACCGGAATTTGACTGCTGTAGAATTAGCTAATGTAGTCAAAAGCCTACGCAAGACGAAAGGCTATACTCAAGAGGTCTTAGCCGAGCTAGCTACGATTTCGTGCCGCAGCGTACAACGCCTTGAAAACGGTAAAGGTTCTTCGTTCGAAACTCGAAGAGCTATCGCCAGTGGATTCGATTTAGATGATATTGATTGCTTTAATAAAGCATATAATTTACCGGATTTAGAGAAACTGAAGAACCGTGAGGAGGAGATCCAAGTAAACCATGTTACTTTGCCAGTTCAACGATTAAATTCTGCAAAATTGCTTTACGAACTCATTGAGTATTCTCAAATGGATATAACCGATTCAACCTCAATCAATAACAAAGATGCAGAAATGACTTTTGCTAAACTTATTGATTATTTTCGGGAGCTAAGGGAAATAAAACAAGAAATGAGCGAGGTTTACAAAATCTCTACATACCCTGAAATTCAGGAGTATATCGACAACCTTTCTAGTCTTTCATTCTCGCTCGTTTGCGCGAAACGTGAATTGCCAATTAGGTGGGGGGAAAGTGAGAAAACTGTTACGCAGCATGCGGTTTATATTATATGTTGCCCATCTGATTGTGTCCCTGAAAATATTGCTGTACCAAAAAATCAAAGTTTTCAGCTATAAATAAAGCAGGTGATTTAGACAAATTTAAATCACCTTTATGCTATACAAATCATGTAATTACATATCGCTCTTTTGATAAACGATTCACTATTTGACCAAATGTAATTTTATGTTTTAGTGACATGCTGCCAAGATCATGACCATCAACAATAATAACATCGAGTTGTTCCGCAATATTTCGGGTCGATTTTGCCAATTGGGTCGCATTTGTAGCAAAAATTTGTTTTGTCACAGTACGGCCTAAACTTTTTTCATAGAGGCTCTTAGCGTTTGACACTTCTTGTACCGCGTTATGGCCTTTATATCCGCCTTGTTTATGCTTTGCTTGTATAAGGTAAGCTTCATTAGGAAAAGCCAAAACGCCATCAGCACCAAAATCTGCACCATCCTTCGTGAGCCATGCGCTATCAGCGTTGTGCTCTCTGCCTAAAACTTCTAAACAAAACGCTTCAAACTGCTTCCAACTTAAACGAGGCAAATCATCAAATGATATGATGCTATCCATACTTAAGCTTTGTTTAACTGCACCAGTAGGATTTGGCATAACCTCACCGGGAGTAACGACAGCATCTTTAAGCATTGATTTTTGTGACAGCAAACGGTGTAGATTTACGTCGAAAGATTCAAATGAAGGGTGATGCAAAATTGGCACATAAATGTTTACATCTTTCGTTTGGCCTATGCGGAATACTCTATCAGTGGCTTGCGCTTCTTTTGCAGGGTTCCAATGCCTTTCAAGATGGATAACATTATTCGCCCCAACTACAGTAAGGCCTACTCCAGCTGCGACAGGTGACATTATAATAATATTGAAGCCATCCTTTGACTCAAAATCAGCTATCATTGACTTCCTACTGAGAGCACCTTTCTTCTTCACTACCGCCTTTGCATCACCGTTTATCACGTGCAATGGGCCCAAACCAAAATAACTACCTAATGCAACACTTAAGAATCGTTGAAGTCGCTTATTTACGGCAAAGATAATACATTTTTCTTTTCGTGATTGAATATCTTCGAGTACTCCAACCGTTTTTTCTAATTTGGCTGATTCTTCGAATAGAGACGTTAGTTCACGCTTTGATGTTGGTGCATCTAGCCTACCGCTATCTGCAAGTCTAGGGTGCAGTGAGCTGTCCCGCAAGCGCATCAATGTTGTTAATACATGCGTGTCTTCACCTTCAAGTTGAGCTTCGATTGAACCTTCATATACTTTTTGCTGATAGTCTTTCATGATCGCATGAAGTTTCGGCTCATATTGCCAATCCGAGGACTCTATTCCGACCAACATAAGCTTTTGAGGCAAGCCGTCAATGTTGTCCTCTTTGATACGTCTTAACATCAAGGCCCCGACTTTTTCTCTTAATTGTCTGCCCAAAGTACCACGAACCGAATCGATTTCATCACCTGATGCTTGTAAGATGGGGGTAATGAATGTTTGTCTGAAGACTTGATACGAGTCAAGGTAACCGGGGCATGCCGTGTCCATTAAACACCAAAAGTCAGCTAAGCTATTTTCAACGGGTGTTCCCGTTGCCAATAACTTAAATTTCGCTTTTAAACCCTTTGCGGCGCGAGTCTGCAAGGCATTCGGATTTTTAATATTCTGTGCCTCATCAAACACAGCTAAACCCCAGTCAATTTGAGACATTGAGAACTGATAATCGCGCAATGTTTGATAGGTAGTAATGACTAAGCGTCGAGGTAGGTCTAAGCGATCCGGTCCGTGTTTGTCGCCAAATTTAAGCGAAAACCTTGGTTCAAAGGTTAAATCATCGATATTTGAGGCTTTCGTCTCGGTACTACCGTCTCGGAAAAGATTTAAATCACCATCTGATTGAAGGATCACAATGTCACGAAAAGGGCTTTCATTAAACGTTTCAGCGACTTCATCTCGCCAATTTTCTAACAGGCTAAGTGGTGCAACTATAAGGGTTGGACGACAGGTTTCAGAATGTTTTTCGCACAGTTTGTAGTAATGCTCTATTGCTGAAAGCGACATAAATGTTTTGCCTAATCCCATGTCATCGGCAAGTAATGCACCATTAACTACCTCTTTGTTGCGAGCTAACTCCTCTAGACCTAGTATCCACTTAACCCCAATTAACTGATGCGGGAATGGCGTCCTTTTGTGATTACTCCAGTCTAGTTCATCTACATAAAGTACTTTGTTTAAAGCTTCCTCAATTAAGGGCGATGGGTTATCAAGTTCTTCGTCATTAAGAGGAATATCAATAACAATTCTACCATCATCGACATTGTCAGCGTCATGATTGTCATCTCTATCTGTTTTGTTAGCTTCGTTTGGCTCTTCATCTTGTCCTGCAAGTTTGTCTTTCAATTTGTCAAACGTATCAACGACCTCTGATTCGCTGCCAATATCAAAGCTTTTGCCTTCAAATTGTATTTCCGTTGCGCCTGTTGCTTTAGCGTCACTGACGAGTTGCTCAAGTTGTTCAAGGTCTTCTTGAGTTTTTACTTCTTTGCTTACAGCAGAAATAGGAAGTATCTTCCCAGAAGATTGCGATTGACCAAACCAGTCAATTCCTGATTCATCGGTTTCACCAAAGTAAGCATGCTTGAATCGAGTTGCACCTTTTACTCTTATCGCAAAACCGACATCTAAGTCGACTAAAGACGCGTCTAGAAAAGCGCCGGGAGCTTTGAGAAACTGCTCTACTTGTGATTTAGGAATTGCACGATTACTGATTATCTCTTTTGCCGCTAACGCCATTTTTTCGTTAAATAAAATTATTTCATTTCCTACTTTTAACGTTCGGCTATTTTCGGCATTCAACTGGGCATTGTCAACTTATCGAATATGCGTGATAAAAACTGGTTCTCAGTTACTTAAACCAAATTCTGGACGCAACTCACCCTAGTCCATTCATTAAATGCT
>Ga0307981_1002717_pt1 | contig 13967 bp, 10 predicted proteins | sample OrgLakmetagen987_FD_201849 | JGI IMG/M metagenome (GOLD analysis project Ga0307981, IMG submission 201849) | Saline water microbial communities from Organic Lake, Antarctica - #987 | ecosystem: Environmental > Aquatic > Non-marine Saline and Alkaline > Saline | place: Antarctica: Organic Lake... | reverse complement strand
GCGCTGATGACCTACAAATGCGCGCTGGTCGATGCGCCCTTCGGCGGCTCGAAGGGTGGTCTGTGTGTCGATCCGCGCGCCTGGGAAGAGCACGAGCTGGAGCTGATCACGCGGCGCTTCGCCTATGAGCTGATCAAGCGCGACCTCATCAATCCGGCGCAGAACGTGCCCGCCCCCGACATGGGCACCGGCGAGCGCGAGATGGCGTGGATCGCGGACCAGTACAAACGCATGAACACCACCGATATCAACCACCGCGCCTGCGTGACCGGCAAGCCGATTCATGGCGGCGGCATTCTGGGCCGGACAGAGGCGACCGGGCGCGGCGTCCAGTTCGGCCTGCAGGAATTCTTTCGCCATCCCGAGGATATCGCGGCGGCGGGGCTGTCGGGCACGCTGGACGGCAAACGCGTGATCGTGCAGGGCCTCGGCAATGTCGGCTATCACGCGGCCAAGTTCCTGTCCGAGGAGGACGGCTGCAAGGTCACCGCGATCATCGAGCGTGACGGCGCGCTGATCGATGAGACCGGCCTCGATGTCGAGGCGGTGCATGGCTGGATCGCGCGGCATGGTGGGGTGGACGGCTTTCCCGATGGCAGGTTCATCCGAGACGGAACAAAAGCGCTGGAAGAGGACTGCGACATCCTGATCCCGGCCGCGCTGGAAGGCGTGATCAATCTCGAGAACGCCGACCGCATCAAGGCCCCGCTGATCATCGAGGCCGCGAACGGCCCGGTCACCGCGGGGGCCGATGATATCCTGCGCCAGAAGGGCACGGTGATCATCCCCGACATGTTTGCCAATGCCGGCGGCGTGACGGTGTCCTATTTCGAATGGGTCAAGAACCTCAGCCATATCCGGTTCGGCCGGCTCGGGCGGCGTCAGGAAGAGGCGCGGCACCAGTTGATTGTCACCGAGCTGGAGCGCCTCAATCGCGGCATGGGAGACGCGTGGGAGATGTCGCCGGATTTCAAGCAGAAATACCTGCGCGGGGCGGACGAGCTGCAACTCGTGCGCTCGGGCCTCGACGACACGATGCGCGGCGCCTATCAGGCGATGCGCGAAGTCTGGCACGGGCGGCAGGACGTGACCGATCTGCGCACCGCCGCCTATCTGGTGTCGATCGCCAAGGTCGCGGCCAGCTACCGTGCCATGGGTCTCTGAGCGGTCGCGCGCGCCGGACCTGCGCGCGCACCTCTCCACCCTCTGGACTTTGCACCCCAAGCGTCCGATATTCGACGCATGAGCCTGCCACCCGGATTCCTTGATGAATTGCAAAGCCGCCTGTCCCTGTCGCAGGTGGTCGGGCGCAAGGTCATGTGGGACACGCGCAAGTCCAATCAGGCCAAGGGCGACATGTGGGCCCCGTGCCCGTTCCATCAGGAAAAGACCGCGTCCTTTCACGTGGACGACCGCAAGGGGTTCTACTACTGCTTTGGCTGCCACGCCAAGGGCGACGCCATTTCATTCGTCCGCGAGACCGAGAATGTCGATTTCATCGAGGCGGTGAAGATCCTCGCCACCGAGGCCGGGATGACCTTGCCCGAACGCGATCCGCAGGCACAGGCTAAGGCCGACCGCCGCACGCAACTCGTCGAGGTGATGGAGCAGGCGGTCAAGTATTTCGGGCTGCAGTTGCGCAGCGGGGCCGGGGCGGCGGCGCGCGACTATCTGACCGGGCGCGGGCTTGATGCCACGACGCAGGCGCGCTTTGATCTGGGCTTCGCCCCGGATGGCTGGCAGGGCCTGTGGGATCACCTCACCGGCAAGGGGGTGACCCCCGGGATGATCCTCGCCTGCGGTCTGGCCAAGGAAAGCGGCAAGGGTGGCAAGCCCTATGACAGGTTCCGCAACCGGATCATGTTCCCCATCCGCGATGCCCGCGGACGCTGCATCGCCTTCGGCGGGCGGGCGATGGACCCGAATGACAATGCCAAGTATCTGAATTCGCCCGAGACCGAGCTTTTCGACAAGTCCCGCACGCTTTACAACTACGCCCCCGCGCGCGAGGCCGCCGGCAAGGGCCAGCCGCTGATCGTGGCCGAGGGCTACATGGACGTGATCGCGCTTGTCGCGGCGGGGTTCGGCGCGGCGGTGGCGCCCCTGGGCACGGCCGTAACCGAGCATCAGTTGCAACTTCTGTGGCGGATCGCCGACGAGCCGGTGATCATGCTCGACGGGGATACGGCGGGGCTGCGCGCGGCCTACCGGGTGATCGATCTCGCGCTGCCGCTGCTGGAGGCGGGCAAGTCCCTGCGGTTCGCGCTGATGCCCGAAGGGCAGGATCCCGACGACGTGCTGCGCGCCCAGGGGGCGGGCGCAGTTCAGAGCCGGGTCGACGAGGCGCTGTCGCTGGTGCGGCTCTTGTGGCAACGCGAGACCGAAGGCCGCCGTTTCGACAGCCCCGAACGCAAGGCGGCGCTGGAACGTGTCTTTAAGGAAAAGACCGATCTGATCCGGGATCCGTCGCTGCGTTTCCATTACGAGCGGGAACTCAAGGATCTGCGCTGGCAGCTTTTCAACCCGCGCCGGTCGGGCGGGGCCGGCACCGCGCGGGCCCGTGGCGGCAAATGGCCCCTTCCGGAGCCTGCGCGCGCCAGCACGAAATCCTCGCTTCTGGTGGCCGGCGGGCGCGACACGGAAACACATCTCCGAGAGGCGGTGATCCTTGCCACGCTGGTGTCGTGCCCCGATGTGGTGGACAGCTTCGACAGCCAGATCGACCGGCTGGAATGTCGCGATCCCGATCATGCCACGCTGCGGGCGTTGATCCTGCGTCACGCATCCAAAGGGGCCGCGACATTGCGCGCCCGGATCGACGCGGAGATGGGTCCGGGACGGCTTGAAAAACTCATGTCTCTTCCCCAAGTCAAAATGGTGCCGCCCGTGCGTCATCCGGGTGATCACGGGCTTGCCGGTCTGACCCTCAAGGAAGAACTTGGCAAGCTGATGACCCAGCGTGGTGTTCTGGCGGAGATGAGCGAGGCCAATGCCGACATGGCCGGGCGGGCCGATGAAGCCATGACCTGGCGATTGGGGCAGGCGGCGCAGGCACGCAACCGGGCGCTGTGCAGCCATGAGGATACCGATGCCGAATACGATCTCGGAGAGAACGGCGCGCCGGTCAAGCGGGACGAGAAAGAGCAGTTCGCGGAGCTCTTGAGCAGGATAAACTATTCCAAACCGCGGCGCTGAAAACGCTTCGGTGAGGTTTGTATAGGAAAATCAGGGTAGACGGGTGTCCGAATCAGCTGAGTGCGCTATTGATTCGTTCAGCCGAATCGACGCTACCATCCGTAATCGAGGAGTCTTTAATGGCCGCAAAGGATACTGAAGACCGCAAGCCCAACGACGCCGAGATGGAGGGGGCGCTCGATATGAGCCAGGCGGCGGTCAAGAGAATGATCTCCGAGGCGCGCGAAAAGGGCTTCATCACCTACGATCAGCTGAACGCGGTGCTGCCGCCCGATCAGGTCGGCAGCGAGCAGATCGAGGATGTGATGTCGATGCTGTCTGAGATGGGCATCAACATCATCGAGGCCGAGGACGCCGAGGAAGAGGAAAACAAGACCACCGCCGTGGCCGAGGTGAACAAGCGCGGTGAGGTCGCCCTCGGCTCCGGCAAGGAGGAAAAGCTCGACCGCACCGACGATCCGGTGCGCATGTATCTGCGCGAGATGGGCTCCGTCGAACTGCTGAGCCGCGAGGGCGAGATCGCCATCGCCAAGCGGATCGAGGCCGGGCGCAACACGATGATCGCGGGCCTTTGCGAAAGCCCGCTGACCTTTCAGGCGATCACCATCTGGCGCGACGAATTGCTGAGCGAGGACATCCTGCTGCGCGACGTGATCGACCTCGAGACGACCTTCGGCAACCAGACGCTGGAGGATGGCGCGGAGCCTGTCGCGGAGCCGGCCAATGTCGCGCATCCCCCTGAAAAGGAAGAGCAATCCAGTGCCTCGCCAGAGGTCGACGCGGACGGCAATCCGATCCAGCGCGACGATGACGAGGACGAGGACGAGCAGGCCAACATGAGCCTTGCCGCGATGGAGGCCGCGCTCAAGCCGCGCGTGCTGGAAACGCTCGACCGGATCGCCGATGATTTCGTCAAGCTGTCGGAGATGCAGGACAGCCGGATCTCGGCGACGCTGAACGAGGACGGATCCTTCTCCAAGGAGCAGGAGGGCACCTATCAGCAGCTGCGCTCGGAAATCGTGGTGCTCGTCAACGAGCTGCACCTGCACAACAACCGCATCGAGGCGCTGATCGACCAGCTTTACGGCATCAACCGCCGGATCATGCAGATCGACACGGCGATGGTGAAACTGGCCGATCAGGCGCGGATCAATCGCCGCGAATTCATCGAGGAGTATCGCGGCCGCGAGCTTGATCCCAACTGGGTCGAGGATATGGCGCAAAAGCCCGGACGCGGCTGGCAGATGCTGATGGAGCGCAGCCCCGAGAAGGTGGCTGAACTGCGCGCCGACATGGCGCAGGTCGGGCAGTATGTGGGCCTCGACATTTCCGAGTTCCGCCGCATCGTCGGACAGGTCCAGAAGGGCGAGAAAGAGGCCCGGCAGGCCAAAAAGGAAATGGTCGAGGCCAATCTGCGGCTGGTCATCTCCATCGCCAAGAAATACACGAACCGTGGCCTGCAATTCCTTGATCTCATTCAGGAAGGCAATATCGGCTTGATGAAGGCCGTGGACAAGTTCGAGTATCGCCGGGGCTACAAGTTCAGCACCTATGCGACATGGTGGATCCGTCAGGCGATCACCCGCTCCATCGCCGATCAGGCGCGCACCATCCGCATTCCGGTGCACATGATAGAGACGATCAACAAGCTGGTGCGCACTGGGCGCCAGATGCTGCACGAGATCGGCCGCGAACCGACGCCCGAGGAACTGGCCGAAAAGCTGCAGATGCCGCTGGAAAAGGTCCGCAAGGTGATGAAGATCGCCAAGGAGCCGATCAGCCTCGAGACGCCCATCGGCGACGAAGAGGACAGTCAGCTTGGCGATTTCATCGAGGACAAGAACGTCATCCTGCCGCTCGACTCGGCCATTCAGGACAATCTCAAGGAAACCACGACGCGGGTCCTGTCCTCACTGACTCCGCGCGAGGAACGCGTGCTGCGCATGCGTTTCGGCATCGGCATGAACACCGACCACACGCTGGAAGAGGTCGGTCAGCAATTCTCGGTCACCCGCGAACGCATCCGCCAGATCGAGGCCAAGGCCTTGAGAAAGCTGAAACATCCCAGCCGGTCGCGCAAGCTGCGCAGCTTTCTGGATCAGTAAGGACACGCCATGTCGATCCTGTCACGTCTGTTCGGAGGCGGCGCCAAGCCCGAGGCGCGGGCGGAAGTGGCCGAGACCTACAAGGACTGTCGCATCACCGCCGCCCCCGAGGCCGCCGAGGGGGGCTACCGCGTCGGGGCGCGGATCGAGAAGGAGATCGGCGGCGAGATGAAGCTGCATCACCTGATGCGCGCCGATACGCTTGGCAGCATTGAGGAGGCCGAGGCGTTCTCGATCCGCAAGGCGAAACAGGTGATCGACGAACAGGGCGACGCGATTTTCGGGTGATGGCCGGTCGCCGCCATGCGTACAGGCTGTACCTTTTCGCGCTGAAAACGTACGCACCGCGTCCAGCGGGCGAAGGCCTCGCAATCCAGCGTGCGCCGTGTAAACCGCAGTGGGCCGGGTGGCGATCCCAAGGGCCGTTGCGCGCCGCAAGCACGATGAAAACTTAAAAATCACTATCCGCGACGCGCGTCCTGTTGGATTCGGGTGTGCCATCAGCGATCCCGTCCCGGCCAAGGTGGTGGCCGTGGGGGTGTTCGGGCTGATGACACTCGATCATGCCACGCTCCCCGCCGGTGCGATCGGGACCCTGTCGCGGGCGCAAAAAAGAGGACGCCCCGAAGGGCGCCCAAATAATAATGGAACCTAAGATACACTCATCACCCTTACCATCAGTCGGTTTTCCCGACTGATACAGAGATATGGTCAGTCCGTGCGAGCGCAAAATTGTTTTTGGCCACGATGCCACGATTTCAGCATAACGTAGCGTCAACATGCTATCTTGACGCGAGCCATTTTCAGACATGACATCTCAAGGTAGTCAGACCACGATCCGGGCCGGCCCGGTTATCTCAGGATGGCGCGTCCGGCATAGCGGGCCGTGTCGCCCAGCATCTCCTCGATTCGAATGAGCTGGTTGTATTTGGCCAGCCGGTCGGAGCGTGCGAGACTGCCGGTCTTGATCTGCCCGCAATTGGTGGCGACGGCCAGATCGGCGATGGTGGCATCCTCGGTCTCGCCCGAACGGTGCGACATGACATTGGTCATCCCGGCACGATGCGCCATCTCGACCGCCTGCAGCGTCTCGGTCAGCGTGCCGATCTGGTTGACCTTGACCAGCATGGAATTGGCCGCGCCCTTTTCGATGCCCATGGCGAGGCGGTCGGGATTGGTGACGAACAGATCGTCGCCCACAAGCTGCACGCGGTCGCCGATGGCCCGCGTCAGGGCCACCCAGCCGTCCCAGTCATCCTCGGAACAGCCATCCTCGATCGAGAGGATCGGGTAATCGTTCACCAGCGCCTCGAGATAGGCGACGTTTTCATCCGGGGTCAGGGTTTTTCCCTCCCCTGCAAAGACATAACGGCCATCCTTGAAGTATTCCGTGGCCGCGCAATCCAGCGCGAGGCAGATATCCGTGCCCGGCGTGTAGCCGGCTTTTTCCACGGATTTCAGAATGAAATCAAGCGCGTCGCGGGTGGAGCTCAGGTTCGGCGCGAAGCCGCCCTCGTCGCCGACGCCGGTGGCCAGACCGGCCGTGGTGAGTTCCTTTTTCAGCGTGTGGAACACTTCGGCCCCCATGCGCACCGCCTCGCGGATGCTGTCCGCCGAGACCGGCATGATCATGAATTCCTGCACGTCGATGGGGTTGTCGGCATGTTCGCCGCCATTGATGATGTTCATCATCGGCACCGGCAGGGTGCGCGCCGAGGTGCCGCCCACGTAGCGGTAGAGCGGCTGACCGGTGAAATCCGCGGCGGCCTTGGCTGCCGCAAGGCTGACCCCGAGAATGGCGTTGGCCCCGAGGCGCGCCTTGTTGGGGGTGCCGTCAAGCTCGATCATTCCGAGATCCAGCGCGACCTGTTCGGTGGCGTCCATGCCGAGCAATTCGGTCGCGATCTCGCCATTGACGGCAGCACAGGCCTCCAGCACGCCTTTGCCCATGTAGCGGCTCTTGTCGCCGTCGCGCCGCTCCACGGCCTCATGCGCGCCGGTCGAGGCGCCCGATGGCACGGCGGCGCGGCCCATGGTGCCGTCCTCCAGGGTCACGTCCACTTCGACCGTCGGATTGCCTCGGCTGTCGAGGATTTCGCGGGCGTGGATGTCGATGATGCTGCTCATGTGTGTGGGATCCTCGGCTTTCGGATGCGGTGGCGTTTGGCATAGCAATTTCTAGCGGCTTTGCAAACGCAGTGCGGGATGGGGGCTGTTGGGACGGGGACCAAGAAAATTTGAAATTTTCTTGACCGGAATTTTTTGGAAAATTCCGTGGCTCAACCCGCCGCTACCCGCGAGGCGCCAGCGGGGCGGACGGGGCGGGCGTGCGCCGCGCCAGCCGGCGTTCGCGCCAGAAGGTGAACAGTCCCGAGGCGATGATGATCGCAGCCCCGGTGAGCGTCCAGATATCGGGGCGCTCGTCGAAGACCGTCACGCCGATCACCAGCGCGAAGATCAGACGCGAGTAGCGGAACGGCGTGATCACCGCCACATCCCCCAGCCGCATGGCCGCGACGATGGCGTAATAGGCGGCCAGCGCGCAGGCCAGCGCGAGCGCGAGATCGCGCCAGGCCATGGCCGAGGGCAGGCTGGGCGCGTCGCCCACCGCCAGCAGGATCATACCCGTCGGCACCAGCGTCGCGAAGGCATAGGTCGAAAGCTGCATCGACGAGATCGTGCGCGGCACCGCGCGCGTGGCGAGATCGCGGATCGCCAGACCGATGACGGCCTGCACCGCGAAAAGCGAGGCGGGCTCGAACCCTTCCAACCCCGGGCGGATCACCATGAGCACGCCGCCGAACCCCACGAGGATCGCCGTCCAGCGTTTCCAGCCGACCGCCTCGCCGAAAAACAGCGCCGCCCCCAGCGTGACGGCCAGCGGCGTGGCCTGCAGGATCGCCGAGGCCGAGGACAAGGGCGTGAGCGCGATGGCGGTGACGAATCCCAGCGTGCCGACAAGTTCGCCGAAATTGCGCAGCATCACCGCGCGGGTGGCCAGATCGCGTGACCACAGGCGGCGGCCCTGCAGGCGCGTGACCAGCCCGAACACGAGCGCGCCGCCGAAGCCGAGAAACATGATGATCTGCCCGACCGGCAGGCTGTCCGCGAGCCGCTTGATGAACAGATCCTCCAGCGCGAAGGCGGCCATCGCCAGAACCATGATCATGCTGCCGCGCAGGTTTTCCATCCGCTTTCCTTTTCGAGATGGCCCCACGTTAGCGAAGGTCACCGGCACGCGAAACCGGCAGAGCCATCACAAGACGACAATGCCGCTATGCTTGGCCTTGTGTTCCGGCTCGACATGGATGGTCACGCGCGCGTCGGGCAGGGCGTCCATCAGCGCCGCCTCGATCCGGTCGCAAAGCTCGTGCGCGGCCTCGACCGTGGTCTCTCCGGGCACCACGAGGTGGAAGTCGATGAAGGTGACCTGCCCCGCGTGCCGGGTGCGCAGGTCATGCGCCTCGAGTGCTGCATCCGCGCTGGCGGCGTCGGAGATGATCTGCCGGATACGGGCCAGTTCCGCGTCCGACACCGCCTCGTCCATCAGCCCGCTCAGCGATCCCTTGATGACCGTCCAGCCCGACCACATGATGTTGACCGCCACCAGCACCGCCATCACCGGATCGAGCCACCACGCGCCGGTGGCGAAGGCCAGCGCGACGCCGATGAACACGCCGACCGACGACACGACATCGGTCAGCAGGTGCCGCCCGTCCGCCACCAGCGCGGGCGAGCGGTAGCGCCGCCCGTTGCGGATCAGCAGCGCGGCCCAGATGCCGTTGATCGTGCTGGCCCCCGCGTTGATCAGCAGGCCCGTCAGCGGCGCGTCGAGCGGTCTGGGGGCAAGGAACCCCGCATAGGCCTCGCGCAGGATGAAGAGGGCCGCGATGACGATCAGCACGCCTTCGAGCACGGCCGAGAAGAACTCGGCCTTGTGGTGGCCGTAGGGGTGATTGTCATCGGCTGGCCGCCGCGCCAGATGCAGCGCCGCGATCACGGCCAGTGCCGTGGCCACGTTCACCAGACTTTCCAGCGCGTCCGACATCAGCGCGAGCGAGCCGGTCAGTTGCCATGCCAGCACCTTGAGCCCCAGAACCAGCAGCCCGATGACCACGCTGCCGATCGCCAGCCGCATGATCCGTGTGTTGGACGCCCTGTCCATCGCCGCCCCTATCGGCCCGATTTTCGCGGCACGCCGTAGAGCTCCAGCCGGTGCCCGATCAGGCGGTAGCCAAGTTTCTCGGCGATGCGTTCCTGCAGCGCCTCGATCTCGGGGTCGACGAATTCGATCACCTCGCCGGAATTCATGTCGATCAGGTGGTCGTGATGGTCGCGCTCGGCATCCTCGTAGCGGGCGCGCCCGTCGCCGAATTCATGCTTTTCGATGATGCCGGTCTCCTCGAACAGCTTTACCGTGCGGTAGACGGTGGCGATCGAGATGCGCGGATCGACGGCCGAGGCGCGGGCGTAAAGCTCTTCGACATCGGGGTGATCTTCGCACGCCTCCAGCACGCGGGCGATGGTGCGCCGTTGATCGGTCATGCGCAGGCCCTTGGCCGTGCAGCGGTCTGTGATGGTGTCGCGCATGGGCGGCCTCGTGTCGTCCTCGGTCGCGGTCTTAGCGCCGGGGGCGCTGTTTTGCCATCTTTTTCGGGCCGGGTCCGGGTTCAATGCGGCGCGGTGCGCGAAAACAGCTGGATCACGACGATCCCGGCGAGGATCATCGCGGTGCCGATCACCGCCGGCAGGTCGAGTTTCTGGCCGAAGACCACATACCCGATACAGGCGATGAACACGATGCCGAGGCCGGACCAAATGGCATAGACCACGCCGACCGGCATCACCTTGAGGGTGAGCGCCAGCAGGTAGAAGCTGATGCCGTAAGCCACGACGACGATCACCGAGGGCCAGAGCCGGGTGAATTGCTGGCTGGCCTGCAGCGCGGTGGTGCCGGCGGTTTCGGCAAGGATGGCGAGGGCGAGGATGAGGTAGACATGCGGGATCATCGGGCGTGCTCCGGGCTCGGGCGGTGTGGCCCGATCCATAGCCCAGCGGCGCGCCGTGGTCCAGTGGAGGGGACGCGCGGTGGCGCGTCCCCCCATGTGGCCCGGTGCCGCGATCAGCCGATGATGTCGTTGAGCGTGGCCGAGGGCCGCATCACCGCCGACAGCTTCTCGGGGTCGGGGTGATAGTAGCCGCCGATATCGGCGGGCTTGCCCTGACTTGCGGCCAGTTCGCCGGTGATCTTCGCCTCGTTTTCGGCCAGTGCCTTGGCGACGGGGCCGAATTCCTCGGCGAGGGCGGCGTCCTCGGATTGCGCGGCCAGCGCCTCGGCCCAGTAGCGGGCGAACCAGTAATGGCTGTCGCGGTTGTCCGGCTCTCCGGCCTTGCGCGAGGGCGAGCGGTCATTGTCGAGGATGCCCTGCGTGGCCACTTCGGCGGCCTCGCCGAGCACGCGGGCACGTTTGTTGTCATGCGTCTCGGCAAGGAATTTCAGGCTTTCGCCAAGCGCGCAGAACTCGCCCAGGGAATCCCACCGCAGGTGGTTTTCCGCGATGAGCTGATCGACATGCTTGGGGGCCGAGCCGCCCGCGCCGGTCTCGAACAGCCCGCCGCCCTGCATCAGCTTGACGATCGACAGCATCTTGGCCGAGGTCGCAAGCTCGAGGATCGGAAAAAGATCGGTGAGGTAGTCGCGCAGCACGTTGCCGGTGATGGCGATGGTGCTGTCGCCGCGGGTGATCGTCTCGAGGCTGTCGCGGGTGGCCTCGCGCGGGTCCATGATCTCGAACTTGTCGGCGACGCCGCGGGCCTCGAGCATGGGTTTGACGATGGCGATCAGCTCTGCGTCATGGGCGCGGCCCGGATCCAGCCAGAAGATCGCGCGATAGCCCGTCGCCTTCTGGCGTTCGATGGCAAGGGTGACCCAGTCCTCGATCGGGGCCTTGTTGGCCGAGGCCGACCGCCAGATATCGCCCGCCGCGACCTTGTGCTGGTGCAGCACGGTGCCGTCGTCGAGCACCATCTTCACGGTGCCGTCCTCGGGGATCTCGAAGGTGGTGGGGTGGCTGCCGTATTCCTCGGCCTTCTGGGCCATCAGCCCGACATTCTGCACCGTGCCGGCACTGGCGGGGTTGAGCTTGCCGTTCTCCTTGAAGAACCTTATCGCCTCGTCATAGACGCCCGCGTAGCTGCTGTCGGGGATGACGCAGACCGCGTCGTGCTCCTTGTCGTCGGGCCCCCAGCCCTTGCCGCCGCCGCGGATCAAAGCGGGCATCGAGGCGTCGATGATGACATCCGAGGACACGTGCAGGTTGGTGATGCCTTTGCCCGAATCCACCATGTACATCGGCGGGCGGTCGGCCATGCAGGCCTCGATGGCCTTGAGGATCTCGGGGCGGTCCCTGACCCGCTCCAGTAGATCCTCGAGCCCGGCATTGGGCGAGACGCCGAGCGAGGTCATCTCGTCGCCGTATTGATCGAAGACGGGCGCGAGGAAGGTCCGCACCGCGTGACCGAAGATGATCGGGTCGGAGACCTTCATCATCGTCGCCTTGAGATGGATCGAGAACAGGATGCCCTCGGCCTTTGTGCGCTCGATCTCGTCTGCGAGGAACGCGTCGAGGGCCTGCGCGCGCATGCAGGTGGCGTCGACCACGGTGCCGGCCTTGTAGCGCAGCCCGTCCTTGAGCACCGTTTCGCCCTTGCCTGTCTCCAGCACGATCTTCGCGGTGCTGTCGCGGGGCAGGGTCGCGGAGGTCTCGTTGGAAAAGAAATCGCCCGTCTCCATGGTGGCGACGCGGGTCTTGCTGTCGGAAGACCAGTCGCCCATGCGGTGCGGGTTGTTCTGGGCAAACTTTTTCACGGGGGCGGCGGCGCGGCGGTCGGAGTTGCCCTCGCGCAGGACCGGGTTCACGGCCGAGCCCTTGAGCGTGTCGTAGCGCTTGCGGGCGTCCTTTTCGGCGTCGGTCTTGGGGTCGTCAGGATAGTCGGGGATGGCATGGCCCTGACCCTGCAATTCGCGGATCGCCTCGACCAGCTGCGGCACCGAGGCCGAGATGTTGGGCAGCTTGATCACGTTGGCGCCGGGGGTCTTCACCAGTTGGCCCAGTTCCGCCAGATCGTCGGGGATGCGCTGATCCTTGGTCAGATGGTCGGGGAATGTCGCGAGGATGCGCCCGGCGAGCGAGATGTCGCGGGTGTCCACGGACACGCCCGCAGCCCCCGCGAACCGACGGATGATCGGCAGGAACGAGGCCGAGGCAAGCTCGGGCGCCTCGTCGACCTTGGTGTAGACGATATCGGGGGTGGAGGTATTGGCCATCGGGTGGATCCTTTTCGATCTGAATTGGCCCTGTGCCGCGCGGGGGCGCGGGCAGGGGCGACTCGCTGGATTGCCCCTGTCTTAGCGGAAAACCTCGCCCGAGGAAAGATAGTATGCAACGGTATACAATAAATGATGCACCGTACCCCGGTCGCCTCAGAATTCGATCCCGGCCTGTGCCTTGATCCCGTCGCGGAACGGATGCTTGACCATCGTCATCTCGGTGACCAGATCGGCGGCCTCCAGCAATTCGGGCTTGGCGTTGCGCCCCGTCAGCAGCACATGCGTCATCTCGGGCTTGTGCTCCTGCAGGAAGGTCACGACCTCGTCGATATCGAGATAGTCGTAACGCAGCGCGATGTTGATCTCGTCGAGCATCACGAAGCGGATATCCGGATCGAGGATCTGCTCGCGGGCAATCTGCCAGCCGTTCTGCGCGGCGGCGATGTCACGTTCGCGGTCCTGCGTGTCCCAGGTGAACCCCTCGCCCGACACGAAGAACCGGCATTCCTCGGCGAACCGGTCCCGTAGGAAGGTCTTTTCGCCGGTCTGCCAGTTGCCCTTGATGAATTGCACCACGGCGCAGGGCATGCCGTGGGCGATGGCGCGCATGATCATCCCGAACCCTGACGAGGATTTGCCCTTTCCGGGTCCGGTATGCACCATGATCAGACCCTTTTCCTCGGTCTTGGTGGCCATCATCCGGTCGCGGGCCGCCTTGATCTTCTTCATCTTTTCATTGTGGCGGCGGTTCTGGTCGTCTGTGCTGTCGTCCGACATTGCGATGGCTCCTGAATGTGGGGCTGGCGTCGCGACGCCCGATCCCGGCGCCGCGACTGTGGCGTTTGGCTAGAACGAGGCGCGCAGCCCCGCATAGGCGGCGCGGCCCGAGGTGTTGAACCCGCCCGCGGTCTCGTAATCCTCGTCAAAGAGGTTTTCGACCCGCAGGAAGGCCTCGACGCTTTCATTGACCTGATAGGCCGTGTTCACATGGACCAGCGTGTGATCGCCCACCTTGTTGGCCGCCGGGGCAAAGCTGGAGGGTTCGATGCCGGCGATGTGCTGCAGGGTGAACTGCGCCGACAGTTTCTCCGACATCTGCGCGTCAAACCCGAGCGCCACATCATGACGCGGCACCCGCGCGGCGCGCGTGTCGTTCTGCTGCGCGTCGGTAAAGGTGTATGCCGCGTTGATCACGAGCGCGTCGTTGATCGCGTAGCTGCCCGACAGCTCGACGCCCTCGGCCTCGAAATCGCCCTGTTCGAAACAGCCGAAGCTGCTCAGGCAGCGGTTCGAATTGCCATCGAAGAAGATCTGGTCGTCGATCTCGGTGTAAAACA
>Ga0307981_1002716_pt1 | contig 13969 bp, 8 predicted proteins | sample OrgLakmetagen987_FD_201849 | JGI IMG/M metagenome (GOLD analysis project Ga0307981, IMG submission 201849) | Saline water microbial communities from Organic Lake, Antarctica - #987 | ecosystem: Environmental > Aquatic > Non-marine Saline and Alkaline > Saline | place: Antarctica: Organic Lake... | reverse complement strand
CTGTGCCTCTGATGGACAGAAATGTCTATGCTCCGTTTACGTCATGTGGCCGGATTGAATGCTCTGGATCAGTTGAGGCGTAAGTTTTGAATATTTCGTGTTAACTCGCAATGAGTTTTGAAGGTTTACCGGAGTCGGGACATTTCTGTCCCGAATGTGTGTCTAGCTAGGCGGTATCAAAATACGAGACGCGTCTCGATCCGCCGTTCCTCTGATGGACAGAAATGTCCATGCTCCGTTTACGTCATGTGGCCGGATTGAATGCTCTGGATCAGTTGAAGAGTTTTTTAGAAGTTTTTGCAAAGCTTGACCGCCACATCGTGGATATCCTCAAGGATTGCGTAGAATGCGGGTACGAGCAGGAGTGTCATGAATGTGGCGAAGAGCACCCCGAAGCTCAGTGAGGTGGCCATAGGGATGAGGAACTGAGCTTGCAGGCTGGTTTCGAAGAGTAGAGGCAGCAGTCCGGCGAAGGTGGTGAGCGAGGTCAGGATAATGGGGCGGAAGCGCGCGGCGCCAGACTCGATGATGGCTTCGCGGATGGGCATGCCTTTTTTGTGTTCCTGGTTGATGAAGTCGACCAGGACGAGGCTGTCGTTGACCACCACGCCAGCTAGGGCGACGAAGCCAAGGACGGATAGAATGCTTACGGACTGCCCGAGAATGACATGGCCGCCCACGGCTCCGATCAAGCCAAAGGGGATGACGATCATAACGATAAAGGGCTGCACGTAGGACTTCAGCGGCACGGCCAGGAGCGCGTAAATGATGAACATGGCGATTAGCGTCATGCGGCCGAGGCTGGCGAAGATGTCGGCCTGCTCGCGGGCCTCCCCTTCGAAGCTCCAGCTGATACCAGGGTAGTCTTCAAGGATGGTATCAATCGCGCCGGGGCCGGTGTGCTTGTCCGCGCGTTCGCGGAGCCAGCGTTGCATCTCGCCGGCCTTACCACTCATCATGTTCGGAGTGCTCAATTTTGATTTAATCAACTCGAGGTCGGCTACTGATTTATCGGCGTCCGAAGTAATGTTGAGCACACGCCGGCGATCGACGCGGTTGATGGTGGAAAATCCATCGGTGATCTCGACTTCGGCCACTTCTTCGAAGGGCACCTCGCGGCCGTCGGGGGTGCGGATGCGTAGTTCTTCCAAATGCTCGACAGACTCACGTTCGCTGCGAGGGTAGCGGACCATGACCTTGATGTCGTCGCGCCCGCGCTGGATGCGCTGGGCCTCGACTCCATAGAAGGCAGCGCGCACCTGGCTTCCGAGGTCTTGTTGGCGGAGACCGAGCGAGAGCGCAGTGGGCTTGAGCTTGAGCTGGATCTCGCGCTTGCCGGTGCTGAAGTTGTCACGGATGTCGTAGAGCCCTTCGAAAGTCGCGAGCTTCTCGCGAATCTCCTTCGACGCGGCTTGTAGCTGGTCGAAATCGCGGCCATTGAGCTGAATGTTGATTGGGTCGCCCCCTTGCCCCGCGGCGTCGGCATCGAAGGTCAGTTGCTTGACTCCAGCGATGGGGCCAATGAGCTCGCGCCACCTTTTGGCGAGGTAGGGGGAGGAGAGTTGCTCGATGTCGCCACCGTCGGCGAGGTCTTCGCGCTTCACCATTTCGACTGCTATCTCCGCTTGGTTGGGGCTGACGCTGGCGTCTTGTCCGGGGGTAGGTCCACCGGCAAAGGGTTGGCTGCCGATAGTGATAACAACATTGTCGAAAGGGTTACCCACGCCCTTGGATTCAGTCTCTTCGATCAAATTATCGAGGCCGATTTGCATTTTCTCAATAGCTGCTTCGGTCAGTTCGATTGGGGTGCCTTCCGGCATGACAAGTTTCGCAACGATGTAGTCGGAGGGCACTTTCGGGAAAAAGACGAAGGCGATGTGCTTGCCGCCGAGCAAGCCCATGGTGATGAGGAGCATAGCAACAAATGCGGAAACCGTGCTGTAACGATGCGCGATTGCGAATCGAAGCAGCGGGCGATAAAACCGCTCCACGAAAATTTCCAGTCCATCAGCGATTTTGCGTTGTTGCCTGCTCAGCCAGCCGATTTTTTCGCGGTCATGGCTACCGACATTACAGAGAGTCAGGTGGTAGGGGAGAATGAGTTTCGATTCGATCAGCGACCAAATGAGTGTGGCAATCACAACGACTGGGATCGGGTAAAAGAACTTACCGAGGAAGCCGGGGATCGTGAGCACTGGAATGAAGGCGACGATGGTCGTGAGCACGGCAAAAGTCACGGGAATCGCGACACGATGGGTTCCCGCCACCGAAGCGGCCACGCCGGGGCCGCCGTGTTTTTGGAACTGCGTGAACACGCTCTCCCCGACAATGATGGCATCGTCCACCACAATGCCGAGGACGAGAATGAAGCCGAAGAGCGAGGCAAGATTGATACTAATGCCCAGGAAAGGGAGAAAAATCATGGCGCCCAAAAACGAGATCGGGATGCCGAGCATGACGAAAAAGGCCAGCGAAGGGCGGAGGAAGAGCGTTAGAATAAGGAAGACAAGAATCAGCCCGTATATGCCATTCTCGATCAGCATTTGAAGACGCCCTTTGAGGTAGTAAGTAAAATCGCGAAAGCTTTCAACCTCGATGCCTTTAGGCAGCTCTGCGCTGATCTCTTTTGCGAATGCCTGCACGCGTCCGGAAACGTCCAGTGCACTCTCATCGCCGAGGGCATAAATATTGAGCAGGACGGCGCGTTGACCATTGAATTCAGTGACCAGGGGGTCATCGGTGAATCCGTCGTCCACGTCTGCGACGTCGGCGATTGTTACAATCCCACCGTCGGCGAGCGTTCGCACCGGCATGCGTTCAAACTCTTCGCCAGTGTAGGCCTTGCCGGTCGTGCGCAGCAGAATCTCGCCGCCCCGCGACTTAATTGAACCCCCGGGGATGTCGACCGATGCGCTGCGCACGGTTTGCACGATGTCGGCGAAGCTCAAGCCATAGCGGCGTAGTGAGTTTTCAGATACGTTGATCGAAATCTCGTAATCCGCGATTCCTTTGATGAATACCTGGCTGATCGCCTCGCGTGTATTGAGTTCATCACGCACATATTCCGCCACGTCTTTGAGGATACGCGCGTCGGTATCGCCGTAGATAGCGAGTGAAATGACTTCATTGCGAATCAGCAGTTCTTCGACGTTCGGTTCTTCGGCTTCTTCCGGGAAGTTGGTGATCGCATCGACGCGCACTTTGACTTTGTCGCGCACTTCCGTGGCATCGTAGCCGCGCTCCACTTCGATGGTGAGAGAGCCGTAGCCTTCGCCCGCCACAGAGCGGATACGTTTGATGCCGTCGAGATCCTGTATCCGGTCTTCGATAAGCTCGACTATTCCGCTTTCGACCTCCTCCGGCGCGGCCCCCGGGTAGGGCACTGCCACGCTTACGATGTCGAGATCCAGCTCAGGAAAGAGCTCAAGCTTGATCGTCGATGCAACAAAGAGCCCCGCCGCAATGACGATTCCTGCAAGCAGGTTGGCGGCGACGCCGTTCTGTGTGAACCACTTGATCATTTTATTGATGAATGATTATTGATGAATGATTAATGATGGTGGATGAATGATGCGACCGTGAGGTGTAGCCGAAGCGCTTCCGCTTCGGAATGACGGCCATGCGGTATCGGCCTTCCGAACGCGAAGGCATTCGGCTACGGTCCAAACGCGAAGGCTTACTGCTACGGAAATTAGAGAAGCGTAAAAGATCATTCATCATGCATTCGACATCTGCCCATCATTTATCTGCGATCACTTCAACCGGCATATTTTCGACGAAGTAAGCGATTGGGCTGGTGGCGACTTGCTCGCCCGGTTTGAGGCCGCCGGAGAGGATAACTTGCTCGGTGTTGCTTCGGGCAATTTCAACGGGGCGCGTGACGAGGGTATTCTCTGGAGTGACGATGTAGATACTTTCGCTACCGCGCAGTGCGTAGCGGGGTAAGACGAAGACATTTTCGATTGGCTTCCCCTCGATTTCAGCTTCGAGGAACATGCCTCGGCGTAGGCCTGCTTCGAAGGGGGATTCAATCTCGGCGACGGCGTAGATGAGGCGACTCGTCGGGTCGACCGTTGCTTCAAAGCGCACGAGTTTCGCGGCCCACTCACGCTGGCTATTAGGGCCTTCGGAGTGGAGCCTGACTCTGCTTTCGTGTTCTGACGGATCAATAAGGAAACTCGCTTCACGTAGGGTGAGTGGCAAGCGAACTTCTGCGGCATCAGTTGAGTAAATATTGGCGACAGGGTTGGCCGGATTCGCCATCACGTATTGGCCGAGGTCGACAGATTTTGAGAGAATAAGGCCATCAAAGGGTGCTTTGATACTGGTTCTTTCAAGGTCACGTTCGGCGCGCTTGAGGGCGGCCTCTGCACTTGCAATAAGAGCCTGTGCTTGAGCCAGTTGCGGCTTGCGTAGAGTCAGGTCGCTCGCATTGCCATCCCCGAGTGCCTCCCAGTCGGCGGCGGCTTGTTCAGCCAGTGCTTGTTCCTGGGCGAGGCTGAGCTTGGCCGTGGCGAGATCGGCGGCTCTGGCGGCAGCGCCGGCTTCGTAGTCAGAAGAGTCGATGCGGAAGAGCACATCGCCATTCGTGACGCGGTTACCAGCGCGAAAGTTCGGCGACATTTCAATGATTCGGCCGCTGACTTCGACCGCTAATTGACTTTCAACTTTGGGGAGCAGGGTGCCCTGGCTCTTAACCTTAAGACGAATTGTTTCCGGCTGAACCGTTATGACTTCGACTTTATCCACGGGGCGTTCCAGAGGGACTTCCTTGGGCTCCGGCCGTAGTAAGAAGAGAATCACCACACCGAAAATAGCGGCGAAAAATATGATAATGGGAGCAATGATTTTCATTTTCTAAAGAAGCTGTCTTAGTAAGTGTTTTTCCGGGTAATTAACTTTAATCACGGTGTATTGAATTCAGTCGTTTGTAAATGGGCCACCGAGTGCGAGGTAGAGGTCGATTCGGTTTTGAAGCAGGATGTTATTTGCATTGATGAGCCGGGCGCGGGCCGAGGCTGCGGTGCGCTGGCTATCAAGCACGTTGAGGAAATCAGTGGTGCCATTTCTGTAATTGTTCCAAGCCTGTAGCTCTGCGGCACTGGCTTCATTAGAAGCCGCTCTGAGTTGTGTGTATTCGGTTTTTAGATACGACTCGGCAGCTAGAGTCGTCTCAACTTCGAGATACGCACGCAGGGCGGTGTTGAGGTATACGGCGCGTGCTTGTTCGCTGATGGAAGCAGATCGGTCGATATTGGCGAGGATACGGCCACCTTGAAAGATTGGTTGGCTGATGTTGGCTGCGAGGGACCAGATAGAAAAGTCGCTATCAAGAAGGTTTTCGAAGTCCTGCGAAGCAGTGCCTCCAGAAGCGGTTAGGCTGATTCTGGGAAGTAGGTCTTTCTTTCGCGCCTGGAGGTCTTTGTCTGCCGCCGCTAATCGGCGTTCGGCGGCAATCACATCGGGGCGACGTTGTATGAGGTCGGCAGGAATTCCAGCCAGAATAGGCTTTGGTAAGTCGGGTAGACCTTTGCTGGCTTGCACGGCAGCCTCGGGGTAGCGTCCGAGTAAAACTTCGAGGTTTCGCTTGGCTGCATCCAGTGACCGCTCTCGCGTGGTGAGGTCTGCCTCAGCAGAAGCGGCGAGGGTGCGGGTTCGTCGCAGGTCGAGGCCCTGGGCGAGGCCGCGTTTGAAGCGTGATTCGAGCGTGTTGAGATTTTTACCGTAAGCATCGCGCGTGCGGGTGGCTTCAGCGACTTGTTGTTCAGCTTCGATGAGGTTGAACCATGCCTTTGCGACTTGGGCGGCGAGCGAGAGCCGGGCCGCATATAACTCAGCTTGGCTGACTTCGACTCGTGCCAGGGCAGCTGAAGTGAGGTTACGCAGGCGCCCCCAGAGATCTATTTCCCAGCTCAGGTCTAGACCGAGATCATAGTTTTCAAAGATGACCCCACCGGTGGAGTTGGGGCCGAAAGTGCTGATCTGCTGACGCGCACCGTCGATACCAAGGTTGGCTGTGGGCATGAGGTCTGCGCCCGACAGGCGAGCTTCTGAAATGGTTTGACCGAGCACAGCAGTGACGCGTTGCAAGTCGGCGTTGTAGACCATCGCTTCGGCGATCAGTGCTTCTAGTTTCGGCGAGTTGAGATCCTTAAGCCAGCCTTGTGCCTCGCCTTTCCCTGTTGCAGCAGCAGTCCAGGCTGAGGGGAGCTGGATGTTTGGCGCGTCGCTAGGCTCTGGCGCAGTGGCGCAACCTGCGAGACAGAGTGTGATGAGACTGTAGGAGAGATGTTTCACGAAGCGTTGTTTTGCATAAATCCAGCCACGACAAATGCGGTGAGTTCGTCACACACTTTATCGAGGTCGCTACCACTTAACTTACCGCCGGAAATGTTTTCCAAGCGGGCTTGCTCAGTCATGGTGCCGAGCATGGTATTGACGGAAAGAAAGAACCGTCGATGAAGATCCTGCTCAGCGAGCTGCGGGCAGCTGCGTTTAAGTTCTTGGAGAAAGCGTTTGGAGAGTTCAGCGAAAAATTCCTTATGCATGTTACGCATGAAATCTGCAGGTTCGGTCATGGCGCGGCCGACCATTTGAATGAAGGCGCGGTCCGGGCCTTTCTTACTCATCGCGTGATCGAAAAATGGGCGAAAGAGTGCTTCAAAGATTTGTTTGAGCGGCACTGGCTTTGGACTGTGCTCGGCGATACATGCATCCAGTCGTTCGATTCGTGCTTTGTTGATCGGGTTAACTCTCCGCTCGATGACCGCGCGCATTAAATTAGCTTTTGATCCAAAATGATAGTTGACCGCTGCCAGGTTGACTTGGGCTGATTCGGTCACAGCTCGCAGTGTCATGGCCCGGAAGCCTTTCTCTGCAAAGATCTGTTCGGCAGCCTCCACGATCTGACCTCGGGTCTTTTCGGCAACTTTGTGTGGTGAGGGATTTTCCATCTTGGTGACGCGTAGAGAAAATAATAGCCCTTCGGGTATAAATTTCAAACAAATGTTTGAAATAGACGAATCGAAGGGTGTAACTCGGAATTTAAGCTTATCTGCAACAAGCGGAGCCTCTACGGTGTGGCTGGCGTTGCCGATCCCCAGAATTGATTTCTCGTCTTGTCAGCGAGAGTTATCGCGCACTTATTAGTATGATGGAAGATAGTAAATTACGCTGTGGTGTGATCGGCACCGGTCACCTTGGTCAGCACCATGCCCGCATCTATGCGGCGCTTGAGGGCACGGAGCTGGTTGGTATAGTGGAGGCAGATGACGCCCGAGCAGAAGAAATTTGTGGGCTCTATGGCTGCGAACGCTTTGCGAACGCTGAGCTGCTCGCCGAGAAATGTGATGCGGTCAGCGTGGTCGTGCCAACGGACAAACACTGCGAAGTGGCTGTGCCGTTACTTAAGGGGGGCTGTCACTTACTCATAGAAAAGCCGCTCTGCACGAGCCTCGACGAGGCCGAGGAAATTCTAGCAGTAGCCAAGGCCAACGGTTGCATCGTGCAGGTGGGCCATATCGAGCACTACAATCCGGTGATGGGCTACTTGGAGAACGCGGTGACGCAGCCCCAGTTTTTAACGGCCGACCGGCTTGCCCCTTTTAATCCCCGTGGCACAGAAGTCGGCGTCGTTCTCGATCTCATGATTCACGACATTGGCGTCATTCTCGCCTTGGTGCGTTCACCGATTAAGCAAATTGATGCCGTCGGTGTGAATGTGCTCTCCCGTAGCGAAGACATCGCCAATGCACGTATCACTTTTGAAAACGGCTGCGTGGCTAATATTAATACCAGTCGCGTGAGCGAAAAGAAGGTGCGCGAGATCCGCGTCTTCCAGCCTGCCAATTACCTTTCGCTCGACTTTATGAACCAGAGCGGGCACTTCCTGCGTAAAGAGGGCGCAGAACTCGTTCGCGAAGAGATCCCGATCGAGAAGGATGAGCCGCTTAAACTGGAACTTGCCTCGTTTGCCCAGGTTGTTCGTGAAACCGGTCAGCCCAAAGTCGGTGCTGAACTCGGCAAGTCCGCCTTGGAGGTAGCGATCCAAATCACAGAATTGATTCATGGCTGAGGACAGCTTTCCTGGTCTTTTGAACGCCGCTTACTTACAAGATTCTGCGATGTTCTCAGATTCATTTCTTGCGACTTCTGCGCTATGCAGTAGCTAATTTTGAACACTTTGTCCGACTCTCTTCCAACTACGACTGAATTTCCGGCTCCCAAAGATGGTCCGCCGGACCTGCTGATCATTGCCGGTGAGCATTCCGGCGATGAACATGCGGCGCATATTGTCGCGGAACTAAAGGCTAAAAATCCTGAGCTCAAGGTCGCTTGTCTTGGCGGTGTTCATTTGCAGGCTGCCGGTGCCCAGTTGCTCTATGATTTGACTGCGGTTTCCATTGTCGGATTCGTCGAAGTGCTGAAGCACTACAACTTTTTCAAGGCACTCTTTAACCGTACATTTGAATGGATCGAGCGCTATCGCCCGAAGCAAATTTGCTTCGTTGATTATCCCGGCTTCAACCTTCGCCTCGCCGATCAGTTGCAGCAACGCAGCTTAAGCCGTAAGGGCGGGGGAGATATTGAACTGAGCTACTACATCGGCCCGCAGATATGGGCGTGGAAAGCAAAACGTCGCTTCAAGATGGCCAAGTTGCTTGACCGCGTCGGAGTCATTTTCCCTTTTGAAGTGGACTGCTACAAAGATACGGATTTACCCGTCCAATTTGTGGGGCACCCCTTCGTGCAGCCGAGTTATGAACTACCATTCGTCTATGATGCCAGCGCGCCGGTTCTCCTGCTGCCCGGCAGCCGCACGACACCTGTCGGTCGCATTTTTCCGGTCTTACTTGATGCCTTCGCCAAGGCGCTTGAGTCCGACGCGGAGCTGCGCGCGCAAGTGATTTATCCAAGTCGGCAGATTCTTGAACAACTCGAAGGCATTCTCGCAGGGTATGCAAAACTTCAGGGCAAAGTCATTTTTAAACGGAATGATGAGAAGGCGATACCCGCCAGCGCCGTGCTGATGAGTTCCGGCACTATGTCGCTGGCCGTCGCGATGAGCGGTATCCCCGGAGCGATTGCCTATCGCTTGCACCCCATGAGTTATTGGATGGGGCGCTTCCTCGTGAACGTGCCTTACATCGGTATCGCAAATCTGCTTCTCGATCGCGCTTTGCATAAAGAATACATCCAGAATGAAGCTTCGCCGAAGCGACTTGCCCGGGAAATCCTAGAAGCACGTTCACCGGAAGCGGTGCAGGCTGCGGCAGAATCCGCTGCTGAGCTACGTGGCTTGCTGCAGCCGGATAGCAGAGTCAGCGCTAGTGAATGGCTCAGTCTGAGCTAGGGTGGAGCAAGCCGTCTAGATCGCTGCGGCAGGAGCGGTTCCGATTGCAACACCGCGGCCTGATGTGAGCTGTGCTGGTAGCGCAGGTGCGTCCCCGCACCGCACGAATCTTCGTGGCTTTTCGCAAGCATCGGTGCGCCGCGAGACGCGGCTGCGCTACCCATCATGCCCGGCTTGGAAAAGGTTTGATCTGGTTGATGGGCGGGTTCAGCTCCCGACTGCGTAAGCCGTCTGGGCCGCGTTGGCAGAAGCGGTTCTGGTTACAACATTGCGGCCTGGTGTGAGCCGTGCTGGTAGCGCAGGTGCGTCCCCGCACCGCACGAATCTTCGTGACTTTTCGCAAGCTTCGGTGCGCCGCGAGACGCGGCTGCGCTACCCATCATGCCGGTTCGAAAAAGATTTCGCGGCGCTTTCGATGCAGTAGGTCAAGGATATGCCGGTCCGGTAGTTGCCAGCAAGCTTGAGGCCGGGAAACCTGGTTTCGGTTTGTTTCATCGTTTCGAGTAGTTTGCCGTAGCCTATTTTATATTGGGGAATGGCTAATGGCCAGTGGCGATGGTGAGTGAAAGTCGGCTCGCCGCGCACACCGAGTAGTTCACGTAGTTCATCGAGGACGAGCGCTTTGACTTGTTCGGTGTCTGCGCTCGCGAGTTCCGGTTGGCGCTCGCCGCCCACAAAGGCGGTCATCAGGACTTCATCCTCGGGCGCTCGCAGAGCAAAAAGGCTGGAAGGGAAAAGCACGCCGAGGATGTTGCGCTGCTCACACTCCGGCACGAGTGCACCGAAACCATCGAGCGGGTGGGCTACGTCGCTGCGCTTGAAGGCTAGGCTGAGCACCGAGACGGGAGGATAGTCGATGGTCTCCAGTGGTTTAAATGTTGCGGAGATTTCCTCAGGGAAGGGGAGCTTGGCTAAGGCATGCGCTGGCGCGGTGACGATTAACTCGTCGAAGCTTTGGCGCTGGCCATGCCATGTGACGAGCCATTTGTCCCCGGATTGCTCTATGGATTCGATAGAGACATTGGTTTGCACCGCTTCGCCCAGAGCGGCGGCGAGGTGCTGGGGCAGTTCAGCGAGGCCGTCTTTAAAAGAGATAATCCGTTTCTTGAAAGTGGGAGGGCCGCTCTTCTTTGCAGCGCGCATTTTAGCCAAACCGCCCCGGATCAGGCCGCCATGGTTTTGCTCCAAAGCGTATAACTTAGGAAAGGCGTAGCGGAGTGAGAGTTGCTCGGGGTCACCCGCGTAGATGCCGCCGATGAGTGGGTTGATTGCATACAGATAGAGCTCATTGCCTAAGCGTCTGCGGACAAAGCCTGCCGCGCTTTCTTCGATATCTGGATCGATGGCTTTGACGAAAGGTTCTTTTAGCACCCGTAGTCGACCGGAGAGTGACCAGAGGGAGGTGGTCATCGCCTGCCACGGATTCATCGGCACAGCGTGGAGCTTCGCTCCGCGAACGATGTAGCGTTTATTGGCAGCCGCATCTGCTTCGACGGTTCGGTCGTCCAAGCCGGGGATGCTCTTGAGGAAACTATCAACTTCAGCGCTGTTGACCTGAATCGAATTGGGGCCTTCTTCGGCCAGGTAGTCGCCTCGTCGGTGGCTTTGGATCGCTCCTCCAATGTGGTCCGAGCTTTCGAGCACTGTGCAATCGTGGCTTTGCCTCTTAAGTTCCCATGCTTGGGCTAGTGCGGTGATGCCTGAGCCGATGATACAAATTCTTTTCATAAACAATCTCCTAGTTAAAGCAGTGCTTCAGTGTGATTGCACGTAAATCTTTATACGACAAAGGCCTTGATGCATTGTTTTGAAAAAGCATAAGATGTAAGGTTATAGATACACCTATGCCACCTCGTGCTTACAGTCGAAATTATAATCCGGAAGCACTCGAAGTGTGGTTTGAGAATGTGGGCTACGAATGGGAACAACGTTTCGATGAGTCCGAATTAAAGCGTGGACGCGAGTTCTACCGTAAAGGCCTGATTTCAGGTATCGAGCTGTCGGACAATGAAGCGATTGTGAACTGCACATTCGCGCGAAAGGATACTTGCTACTCGGTGATTGATTGGACCAAAGAGGGACCGGTCGTGCGATGCTCAATGGACGATATGGATTTGGGCCGTGCCGTTGCGGTGGCGGGGCTTTATGAAATTGAGGAACTCATTGCAGATGAGATCCAGCCGCTGCGGTTCGAGGCGAAACCTAAGGATGCGTTGGAGGAGGTGAGTGAAGCGACTGACCATGATGAGCCTGAGATAAAGAAAGAGGAGCGTCCGGCTCGCCGGTTGACGCCTCGCCTCATCGGTGCGCGATCGGGGCTTCGGCTTACGGCATATTGGACGAATGCTGACTTTAGCAAAGAGGAGGCGTTTGATGATGGTGAGCAGCCCCTGGTCAGCGATGAACGCGAGTTGCTGGTGCGTTTAACCGCTTTGGCTAAGGGGGCAGGCTTCGCTTTTCGAAGTCAAAAGAATGATTTCCATTTTAAGGATATCGAGCAGATCGGGCCATTTCTACAGCGGGCGCTGCCGCGATGGGAATCGACCTTTGGTTACGTGGATATGGATCTGGAGACGCAGCGCATGGCTGAGGGCGCGCGGGATGTAAAGATCGTGGGGAAAGTGAAGGCCGCTGGTCGCGAAGCCATGCAGATTGATTGGCGTCTTAAACTTGGGCGGCAGTGGCTCGAGCCCGAAGATGCCAAAGCGCTGACTCGTAGTGGGCGCGGAACCCATGTGGTTAAGGGCTTGGGTCTGGTGCGCATCGCGGATGAGCAATCCAAGGCCCTTGCTGCTTGGCGGGTCTCAGAGGCCGCCGGTCTGGATGAGGCGCTAGAGTGGCCTCGCTATATGGTTTTCTCTTTGTTTGGGGAACGAGGTGCTGAGCTTGATCTGGAAGATGAGCTAGAATCCTGGCGGAACGCACTCGTCGATGAGGCCGCTACGCATGATCAGCAACTGCCGGATTTTCTGCGGGACTATCAAGAGAAGGGCGTGCGCTGGTTGGCGAATTTGCGGCAGCAAGGCTGCCACGGACTGCTGGCTGATGAAATGGGTCTCGGTAAAACGCTTCAAGTGCTGACGCTTTTTCAACACTATCCAATAGAGGGTAAAGACAGCATTATTGTCTGTCCAGCTAGTGTGGTGCCCGTGTGGGAAAGCGAAGCTAAGCGTTGGTATCCAAAAATGAAAACGAAGGTGCTTCGAAGTGGAGAAGACTTTTCTAAAAAAGACGCAGCTGGCGATTTGTTATGGATCGCAAGTTACACTCAGCTTAGGCGCCACAAACACCTCCTGGATGAATCGCTTTTCGGCTACGCCGTGCTGGATGAAGCGCAGCAAATCAAGAATCCTGATGCGAAGGTGACGCAGGCCTGCTGCGCGATTCGGGCGGAGTGCCGCTTGGCGCTAACTGGCACGCCGATTGAAAATCGCCTGCTCGATTTGTGGACGCTTTTCCGCTTTCTCATGCCAGGTTTGTTGGGGAGTCGCCGATTGTTTGAGGACTACATTGACTCCACGAATCCTAAGCTGCGCCAGGCTTTTGAGAAGCAACTGAGGAAGCAGGTCGCACCCTTCATCCTGCGCCGCCAAAAAGATAAGGTTGGCACTGATCTTCCGCCCAAGATGGAGATGGATTTGATCTGCCCAATCACAGAGCTTCAGCGGCAAACCTACGAAAAGCTTCTTTCGCGTGGGCGGGATGAACTCGGCGACGATTTGCAAGCTGCGATGCAGGGCAACACGATGCATTTCTTCTCTTTGCTCACGCGACTGCGTCAAGCGTGCTGCGATCCCGGCCTGATTCCTGGGGTAGAGAGCGATGTTGGCCAGAGCGGGAAGGTGCAGATGTTGCTGACGCGTTTGAACGAGGCACTGGAAGGGGATGGCAAGCGCAAGGTCGTGATATTCAGCCAGTTTGTTCAGTTGTTGCGGCGTATTAAACCGCTACTCACAGACGCCTTTCCTGAGACTAAGCTCTATGAACTTACCGGAGAGACCAAAGACCGAGCCAAACCTGTCGAGCTTTTCCAAAACGAGCCCGGCCCTGCGATCATGCTGGTCAGCCTGCGAGCAGGCGGCACGGGCATTACGCTACATGCGGCAGATTATGTCTTCCTGCTCGATCCTTGGTGGAACCCAGCGGTGGAAAATCAAGCAGTCGATCGTGTGCATCGTATCGGTCAGGATCGCCGTGTGTTCGTCTACCGCATGATCACGGAGGGCACGATTGAGCAACGCATTCAGCAGCTCAAACAAGAGAAGCGTGAACTCTTTGAAAACACACTCGGCCACCTCGGCAGCGCGAAAGATCTCAGCGAACACTTTGGCGATTTGGAAGAGTTGGCGAAGTTGCTGCCGTCGGAGTAGGGGCGGGCGAACGTCCGTAGCGGAGCGGCGATAGCCTTTCCGAATGCCGCCGCGAAGACCACCGCAAAGCGCATGTGCGTCAACCTGAGGAAAGGAAGGCAATATTGACTCGGGAATAGTCATCTTAGATTGCTGACTTACAAAACTCCCCTCCTGCCCCCGCCTAAGCGGGGGATAGGAGGGGACCGCGTGATCGCCGTGCAGGCGAGCACGCAGGGGTGGTTTCGGGGCGGGGCGGACGATGGAA
>Ga0307981_1002715_pt1 | contig 13970 bp, 1 predicted proteins | sample OrgLakmetagen987_FD_201849 | JGI IMG/M metagenome (GOLD analysis project Ga0307981, IMG submission 201849) | Saline water microbial communities from Organic Lake, Antarctica - #987 | ecosystem: Environmental > Aquatic > Non-marine Saline and Alkaline > Saline | place: Antarctica: Organic Lake... | reverse complement strand
GCGGCAGCACGCAACAGTGGAGCGGCTCGAGCAGCTGACCCAGGTGATGGCCACAGTGCTACAGCAGCTTGCAGCAGCGGGGCGGCAGCACGCAACAGTGGAGCGGCTCGAGCAGCTGACCCAGGTGATGGCCACAGTGCTACAGCAGCTTGCAGCAGCGGGGCGGCAGCACGCAACAGTGGAGCGGCTCGAGCAGCTGACCCAGGTGATGGCCACAGTGCTACAGCAGCTTGCAGCAGCGGGGCGGCAGCACGCAACAGTGGAGCGGCTCGAGCAGCTGACCCAGGTGTTGGCCACCAAGCCACCTGCATCACTTGCGCGACTGCCAATGGCAACAGTGGCGGATCTGATCATGAGGATAGTGCTAATGGCAGCCCTGGCAATACCGACACGGACCCTGAAGACTGCGATAGTAGAGGCGCCGAAGGCGGAGACTCAGGGGGCAACGCCGATGACAGCTGCGGCGACGGTGACCACGGGAGCAATGACAATGACAACAACGGTGACAACGGTGCACCAGGCGGCGGTGACAGAGAGCCGAGCGGACACGCCAGTGGCAACAGCGGGGATGGCTCCGGAGATAGCAGCAGTGAAGACGATGATGACGATGACGACGATGATGCTGGTAGCACTGGCGCAACACTCCACCTGGCCTCTCTCGACCACCTGGTACGCGACCCGGCGGCTCCATCTGAAACGGGAGCTAATTATGGAAGCATCCAAGCCTACTTGGTTACCCCTATATCACAGTCCCGCCCAAAAGACGCCCGCACGGTTGAGAACCCCGGCAACCTTCAAGAATCCACCCCAGGCGGCTGGCAAGAAAACCAAACATACGCCAAATCCCCACTAGAAGGCCACTTCAAACTCATGGCGCTCAATTGTGGTGGGAAAGTACAACCATGGACAAAAGCTGGCACGTACAACGACCAAAACCGCCTCCACACGATGACAAAACTCATTCAGGAAGGAGCGGCTGATATCATCCTCGCCGTTGAAGCCCACATTACCGGCGACGAAACACACCCGATCCAACGGTTTGCGCAAGAAGAAGGATGCTTTGCTGCAACGGCCCCCACGTCCAAGCTCATGTCGCGTATACTCGAGAATGCTGGAAGCCAGCACCAAAGGAGCGATCCAGCCGCAGGGATCATTGCGGTGATGTCCACAGCAATGAAATCGCGCATGCGGGGCCCCCCAGTGAAGTCTATCTCAGGCCGATTGCTGCATTTAACCTTCGGACACGGTGCAAACCCCGTAGACGACGCCGCCCGCACCCATGTCATCGCATGCTACGGGATCTCGGGAGGGTCGAGCTCAAGAGCGAGCATGGCCGAGTCTCTATACCAGGAACTTGATCGTATCCTGAGCAACGAGGACTACAGGCGCCGCGGCGACCACTTCATTGTGTACGCGGATGTCAACGCGGTTTCACACGGGGGCGATAGGTCGCGAGGGGAAACTCATAACTACGACAACGACAAACATGCCCTATGGAAAGTGCTCCAAGGAGAAGCGCATAACCTACAGGACCTGATGAGCATGGCCTACTCCATCCCACCAATGACTTACATCCCACAAGGTGTTCCGACGTCGAGAATAGATGTGCTGTTTGCCTCGGAAGCAATCGCGACAAAAGCACACGCAGCCACGTCGCGTCAAACGGGATCTCTTTCAGCAACACACCTTGTCCTCGCATGCAGCTTTGCAGACCAAGCAATGGCAAGCAAGGCACAAGAGCACACTTCCGAAGATGCTTTAAACAGCGCAGTTGCTATAATGGCGACTTCGGGGGGACGCAGGTGGACACTCGGGGCAGCCAACTCAAAGGGAGCCAGACACTACCGCGAAGTGGCCTTCACAGACCCCGAGATCCGACGCCAAATTTGGGACGCCTGCAGACGACGACAAGTAAGCAGGGAACTCGCGCCCATACACCCCCAGTTGAGCCCCGAGACCCACGCACAGACGCCCAACGGCCACTCACCGACGCGCCCATGGACACTCATACAGGAGTACCTTGGCGAGCCCGTGAGCGAGCCCGCGAACGTCAATGCTGACTATTGGGCAGAGCTCATGACCATCATGCTCCAAGCCGAAGAGATGACCCACAACCACTTGAAGACAGCCGCTGCAACCCACTTCCGCAAAACTCCAAACTCCAGAAGCCCACACAAGCCAAAACCAGGTCTGCAGAGAGTGGCCTTAACTGCAGACAAACTCTTGCGCGTCCACCGCGAAGGGAACACCGACGAAATTGCCATTGCAAAACTGGCTCAGCACTGCGAACTGTCATCCTACACGGGTGCACCACCAGAAGACCTGCGCAACCGTGACGACGTTGAAGTGTGGCTGAGGAGAGTGCTACAGTGGGCAGACAGTAACCTGGCGAGTAATGGCTTCCACAACAACAGCAGCCCGACCGGACACGCATACAAAGGCCAGCCGACGGGCACCGGACGCCCAGAGGGGAAAAGCGTACGAAGCCACATGACTGCAGCAAAGAAACAAGTCGGTGGAATGATCGACGGACTCGACATGGGCGACGGAATAATTACCTGCAAAGACGCGTTAGAGGAACACATCCGGAGCCATCAGCAAAACCTCTCTCACAAAACGCATTGGATGTCAACAGTGTTTACGATCATCATGTTCAAGAGCCAAACAGATGGGAATGAGCACCACATGACAATCAACAGCGAAGAAGAAATCCTTCAATCCATAAAAGAGATGCACGAACAACTCTCAAGCGCGATTGTAGCACTCACGCCGGACATGGAAGGACGCTACAAACTCAAACCCGCAACTGCACTCGAAAGCCTCCGCGACCACTCAGGACTCGAGCTTGATGCCAACACCTACAAGTGGGCGAGGCAGACGCAGGACAGATACAAGCACAACTGGCTCGCCAGATCGGTCGCAAACAACGATGCAGCACAAAAGGACTGGCTTCAATCCCGCTGCAGGGAAGCAGAAGTAATAATGGTTCAAATTCAAAAGTGTCCAGCCCTCGCAAATACTTTTCGAACTATAAAACCTGCCGCCCGACGCTCGGAACTCACGAAAGCCTACCACGACCTCCTGCGCCACGTGAACCTCGAAGAACTACGCGCCATGCTAAAGCGCAGCCCTCCAAACAAGACAGGAGGACCCTCCGGGCTGACCCGCGAACACTTCCTCCACTTACCAGACGAAATCCTCCGCTTCTTTGTGCCCTTCGTGAACGAGCTACTCGACGGAAAAGCCCCAACGGCCTTTAAGCTCGGCATCATTGTACCGATGGTGAAAGATGCGCAACGCTACAGGCCTATCACGCTGCTTGAGACTCTTTACAAAGCCACCACCACACTCGTATCAGACCGTTTTTATGCCATGGCGGCAAAATTCGACATCCTCGAACCCAATCAGTATGCATTCAGGATGGGAGGTACCACCGCTGCGCCGATCGACGTAGCCACAGCAGTCTTTGAGAAAAGATTAACGCCCACACACGTCATAGCCCTTGACGCCACCTCGGCGTACGACACAGTGAACACACGCGTTCTCGGTAGCGTCTTCACCCGGCTAGGTGCGCCCCCTCGGTTCATAAACTGGATTATGAACACAACGGGAGGTCACAGCCGCCTGATCTCGACTCCTGGTGGAATCAGCGATAGCCCCTTTGAGCTTGGCGGACTCCCCCAAGGCGACCCGATGTCTTGCTTCATATGGCTAGCAGTCTGTGACGTGGCGCTCTCTCACGTCGCCAAAACTGAACGCCAAGGCGTGCTTCTAGCAGCCAAAGGCCAAGTCCCCGGCCGGCTTGACGAAATCAGGACCAAAGCCCAAGGCTACGCTGACGACCTCATGGCCTTCGGCGAGACTGCAGAAGAGGTCACCGAAACTGCCCAACTAATGACTGATGCGCTTGGAGTCATGAACATCCGAGTCCAGGCTAAAAAGTGCATTTACCTAAGAAACGCAGCAGCGGTAAAAGGCGACAGCGACGCACCTTATAACCTTGAAGGCCTTCCGGTGCAAATAGACGACACCACACACACCATTACCCGCAATCTCGGGGCGTACCGCTGTCGTAGACCTTGGATAGTAGGTAACACCGCAAAGACCGCCACACAATGCCTTGAGCTTTTGAACCCAGAGGCTATTGGTGAGGAGCGCGTAGCCAAGCCAAGAGCCTTCGTAACCGCAGAAGGCGTAACTCGCATGGTCTTCGGTACTGCAACAACGGATCCAGCCCAATGGGAGCGCAGCGAAACGGGGCTGTGGCGTACAGCGACACCCGAGGCAAGAGTCTGGCACGTAGATTACGACGACGGCACGGTGAGCACACTCACAACCGAGGGATTCGCTAGACAACGCACAACTCGCCGACGAGCCGAAGTCGAACTCACAGCGATGAATGCATACGGAGTGGCAGCTCAAGTCAGCTGCACGAGCGTCGAGCCCTTCTACGAACCCAAAGGCAAAACACCAGAACAGAGAGGCGCCACGCGATACCTCGGAGTACTGATGTCCTTCGTGCCAGGCTGGCTAGTACAGCGACATCACTTGAAGACGATGATGCGCGCGCTGACGTTTGAAAATAAACTCACTCGACCGAGCCTCCGCCAATTAACCACCATCGTACAGTCTCTCTACCTCCCCCGCTTCACCTTTCCACGCCAAGCCATGCCACACCACGAAGAAGGGACGCAAAGTCTACGAAAATCAATTGTCCGAACTGCCATGCGCGTCCTCGGGCTCCATGATGACTATGATGGTGACGGCTCAGAAGCAGCGCTCCTATTCACACCTACCAGCACGGCCCTTGGCCTTGGAATGCCATGCCCTTCTGTAGCTGGTTTCGTGAAGGACCTGCGAGGGCTAAATGGCGGCCTCGGAACAGATGATGACGTACACGCGGCGGCACTTTGGGGAGCACTGAAGGACTCCACCGACCCAGCATTAGGCTGCGCACAGCAGCCTGCCCAAGAAACAGGCTCGACTTCGGGGAAATTTCTCGCACTGAGGAACCTGGCCATTGTAGCACATGGCGGGGGAGGAGGCAGTGAACCAGAGCGCAAGGAGCAACGAGTGGGCAACATGACACGGGACGACCTCCCCCCTCCAGAACACGCCTATTCGATCGACGCTGCAGAATCCTCGAGGCTGGCGGCTGAGGCCATGGTTGCCCTCGTCCCAACAAAGGTCTTGTACGTTCCCCTGAACCACAAAGCCGGCGAACCAACGGACACTCAACACTTCTCCCCAGATAACCCACTAAAAGGGTCGTGGAATCTGTGGGCTGCCATTGGGATGGCAATCGAAGGGAATCACGACAGCATCTGTGCATTCGACCTCGGCAGTGACTGGACCGACCCATACAAAGAGGAACTGCGAAACGATGACTCCTACGCCACCCGGCCATGGGCAAGAGCGACCAGCCACGTACTGCGCAGACTCGCCCACAATTTCGACACCTCCGACACTTCAGACCAAGAGGGAATAAGGTACACGACCATTGCGAACGACGTCCACGGAGAAATAGACACGCAGGCTCTAGCCGAAGCACTGGAAACTCTGGAGCGCGAGAACTATGTTGACTTAGTACACACCTCCGACGCGAGAACTGCCCCACCCTGCGATGAGGACATTGTCATCTCGAAAGGCCCACGCTACGCACGAGGGTTAGCCCGCGCCGAGCGCGAAATGCGGAGCGCTAGCAACGAGCACACACCCCCTAGGCCTGCCCACAATGACGCAGCTGCACTGGTTGGGACGGATCTGGGCACAGAGATGGCCGCAATGGCAACTGCAACGCCCACACTAACCCACTGCGCAAGAACAGCGCTTGCGACACCGCTGGGTCCGCCGGCAGCGCCCCCTGATGGAACGCCAAACGCAGTGGGCACGCCACACCTAGAGCCTACACCTGAGAACACAGACCCCGCAGGCGAGTGGATGCCGGAGTGGCACCTACAAGACATGCGCAATGCAGACCACCGAGAGACTACGGGCCAAGGCACCCCTGTACAAGCAGAGCATACCGCAGCACGCCACATGGCCTTCGTCACGGGCCGCGTGAGGCAGCAAAACTTCTTGCGAGACCCCACCACCGGCCACCCCATCAGGCTAATCCTGTCTGAGCTCACGTGGAGAGAGAGCGGCAAAACCGCCCGAACTCCCCGCACGACCCAACGAGCACCCCACACCGAAGCCCCTCTAGCGGACGCTTCGGCACGAGCCGAGACCGGCAGCCCTGCCCACGAAGCTGAAGAAGGTGCTGGCAACGCGACTGGCACAGGTGGCCCTACTGACACCGACGCAGCTGAAGGATCCACTTTCAGGCGGACCGACGTCCGACACAGCACACAGACCTCAGACACCCACGCGTGTAGCCAAGACGAACGCGATTCTTGCGACGAGGAGGCCGACGCAACCCAGCAACAACGGAACCCCTTCCAAGAGGCCCCCTACCAAAGTCGTGACCCTTTTGGGCAGTTTGTGACGCTGGGTACAGCAGTCCGCGACCTCCTCACCCTCGAAGGCACCGACATCGCGAAAGCAATGGCAGCCCAAATCATCAGCGTATTACGCACCCGAGGTACAACACTCTGGCCGGAACACGAGCGGTACGTGTGCATCACTGACGCATCGTGCTCACCAGCGAGGGCCAACCAGCGGGCCACAGCACGGCAGCATCAATCCCTCGCTGGACACCACAACCTCCCCACCGAGCCACGATACGAGTTTGAGACTGAAGCAGATCGCCTCAAAGACGAAAGAGAAGATCTGCAAAGACGCGTCAATAACGGCGAAGAGGTGTACATCTGGCTTTACTACCGCACGGGTTGGAATATGTGGAGCCCAAAGAAACGGGTCGAGCGTCACAAGCGCGGGTGGAAGCTTGCAAAGGTGTGGAAGAATCGCGACACCAAAGCCATCGAATGGACTGCTCTGGCGAGCAAAAAGATGTACACAGAAGCTGGGAAATGGAAATCGTACCTACTTCCAAGTGACATCCCAAGCACCTCCACCGACGACCTCGTCTTCGAAACGCTCTGTGGCTTTGATGGCTCGGATCGGACTGGAACCGAGGTCTCCCTGGACTCCTTCGATAAATACACATGGGTCCCAGCCTCCTTGCAGCCCACTACCGAGCCGCCCACGGCACCCCTCCACAGTAATGAAGCCCTAACCACCGCCCCGCCAGCCATTGTCGCTAACGCCGTACGCGAACTCGGCCGCCTGAAAGGAAACCTGCAACTCCACCTTAGCTTGGCCCTGCGGAACACTCACGTGTCGAGCTCCGACATCCGATCCTTTGCCCAAGGAGCGAGAGAAGGGAAAAAGAAACCCGACGGAAGAAGAGCCTACGAGACTGCTCGAATCATCCTCTCCTTCATGCAGAACACAGAAGGACGCCATCCCAGCAACCCGATATGCTGCCCGTGCCTCCTTGCCTCTACCCATGAAGACCGCATGGCGAAATGCGCACACCGAGATAATACGGTAGGCTTACGAGCGGAATACCACACCCCACGAGAACACGCCGAGAGATGTGGCTACAGCAGCAGAGAAGCTGACGAGACGCCAGGCCCAGAACATGCATGCAAATGCGCGAGAATCTTCAACACCAAAGCGGACAGAGACAGGCACTGCGAAGGGAACCGGAGCGACGGCCCCCACGCGCCCCCTATAGACGAAGCTCACGTCCTGGGAGGCGCCTACATCTGGCTCGACACCATGGAAGGAACTGTTCTGGAAGCCAGAGCCTTCAAGCTGCCCTCGAGGAGCCTAGCGGACGACAACAGCAGCAAAGCGGAGGCGGAAACGATCACATTCGCCCTACTAGCACTGGACCGTCTGGCAAGCCGCAAAGCCCTCGACACAACCGCGGCCGCGACCCTGAAAGCCAGCCTCTTCACTGACAGCAACGCCACAGTCATGGCCTTCCGCGCGTTCGTACTTAAAAGCCCATCGCTCTCCCAGAAGGCCAAATCGACGATATCCCACATTATGGCGGAGATGCGACGTGCCCACGAGTGGCTAACGGAGCAACACGGCATCACGCTCTCAATCACCCACGACCACAACGAGCACGGCAGGAAATGGAATGACACCAGACGAGAACACCTCACGTGCCGCGGGAATGGAGCATGCGACCGAGCGGCCGAAAGGGCCTCCAAGCCATGGGGCAAACTCCCGTGGTACGACGTGGACGCCAGGGGGCGACCCCAAGGGCCGGCACAGGGAGAGGCAGTCACATGGACAGTGAACGGCCAGCGCTATGAGGGTGACGCCAGGCAGCCAATCACTGAAAGGAGCTACTTTCTCTGGCGATGCCTACTTGAGAAATCAGGCCCTACCGGACGCGTCGCAAGGTCCGTGCAAGATGGCAAAGTATCGATTGAAGCTACCACGCAGGCCTGGAAGCTCCTGAATGACAACGAATACGAGACGGTGGTCAGAGGAATACTACAAAGGCATCCCAGCACAATGCCCGAAATAAACAAAACAGCCACAAACACGAAAGAGGAGCACGACTTCCACAACATCCTACTCGCCTGTGGGTCGAAACGGACAATGTGCCCGAAGTGCTACGACCTTGCCTCCGGGAAAGGATTCCCAGACAGCAGGCACCATGCGAGATGGGAATGCCAATCCAACGCCTGCGCAGCCACACGGGACGTAATCACGGCAAGGCTGGCTGAAAGAATCATACGAACCGGACCAATGTGGGGCACCTACACGGAGTACGCCCACGGCGCATGTGTTCAGGGCCGATTGGGGAAACGGACTGAGGCATGCAGAGCAGGTACCGAGCATAGACGCCAACAAGGTGGCCAAAACCAACGACCAGCCATCACGGACCGCTCCTTCGAAACGTCAGGGACCTCAGCCTCCCAACCGCATGATGAGCCAACAGGGTCCGCCCAATTGATGGAACTCATTGAAATGAAAGGGCCGGATGGGACGATTGTCAAAGCGACTGCCGAAAGGCTGCGCTGCCTCTTTGTGTACTGGAAAGGTGGAACAACCAACGAAGACTTCTACCGCGATGCAGCAGAGCTACTCCACCACTCCTTTAAAAAGACTCAGGAAGAAGGAGCGCCGCCACTAGCTACGCTACCTCCAACTCTCCTCAATATCTTCCATAACACTCTGGGCGTCGAAAGAGAACTGCTTGTGACACCGCTTGCCGCTACAGCTGGAATATTCCTCCACAAGCTTTCGCCCGAACTCCTTGGGTCGACGCCTCCCACGGTACACGCGAAATATCTCCCACATGGCGCAGAACACAAATGGTCTTTTGAACGAGACACGGCCGACGACTCGGCGTGGACAACAACCCCATGGACGCAAGGCGGTATCATCTGCGCCAGGGCAAACACCGTACAAGACCTGGAGCAGGTCCGGCAGATACTGGAGAAGGCCCAAGCCACTGCAGCGAACACCAGTGGAGGAAAATATCGCCGCGTTCTCGTAGTGGTTGAATTACCCCACCGTGATAAGCCCGCCGACGGAAGCGACACCAGCAGCCGGATAAGCCTCTCAAAAGCACTCAAGGAGTTCGAGGAGGCCGTCTCGTGCACGAAAATCCTCGAAGTACCACCTCGAGGGATACCATGGGCAACGGAGGAGGATTGGGAGCTAGACGGCGACGGAATTCTCCAGTCAGACCCCCTAGACGGCACAGCAGAGGCAACCACAAAAGGGAGGTCGAAAGCCCGAGCAAACGCAAGAGCACTGCACGCAATCCTCTACCACAACCGAGACGACTTCCCCCCACTCGACCTTAGCCCACGACAGACACGAGAGCTGGCACGGACCCTGGCCGAAATAGCCACCAACATGCCAGCAAAAGCAGACGCCCCCCAACCAAGATGGTTCAGTAGACGCAACAAGGAGACTAAGCTTGGCCTTCACAACTTTCAGTGTCTTAATGATGACCCCCTTGACCCCAGAATAAGCTTGAAGGCCATGGTACCTGAAGGAGAATGGCAAGATGACCTCGATGAACCGTATACTGACGGAATCACACCGGTCTCCTTGGTTGAACATTACCAGAAGAAGGGCGCAACGAAAAGCGCAGCAATCGCCCACGCAGCACATGTGACCGCAGGGCTTGCGCAGGACTGCAACCGCATCTTCGAAACCATGCTGAACACGACGGCGACTAACTTGTGCCGAAATGCTGGCGTCAGAATAGGCACACTCTGCACACCAAACGATGATACAGAAGTCCAAGGCGTCTGCGAATGCTGCAATCGGAGGTCAACGTCGCTCTGGACTGTCCCAGCCGCCCACCCCGATAACGCCATGAAGGGAGCAGTGAAAGTTATGCAAGAGAAGAGGGCCGAAAACGTATGTCGTCGAGAAATGGCCCTCTTCCCACTGAGCCTTACATGCGCGCCAACGCCGCGAGCCCGAGCCCACGAAGACGACCTTCAGGAGAAGAGCACCTCGGCTCTTAAAAGGAAGATAACAAAACACTCAATTCGGCTCGACGCCACGTCACGACAAGACAAGGCAGCAATGGTGAAGGCACTCTCGGATAAAGACAAGGTAGACGCAGGAGAAGCCACGCGAGGCCCAACCAGAGTGCGCGACCGAATCCGGGAACTAGCATCGCAGCAGCCGACGCAAATTTGCATGACCTGCACCATAACCTTCCACCAGGCCCATGCAAGCGCAACCCCAGGAAGCAAGCTTGAATCAATCATGTGGAGCGAAGTCTGCGCGTTGGCCCAAAGAGTAGACAAACCCGGGCTACTGAAAGCTGTCCAGCCCCATGCAAGAATGCCGACCACAGCCGACATATTTGGCCTAGGAGACCTCGCGGATAAAGTAGGCCAAGATATCACCTGGTACGAAGACGGAGATGAACGGGAAGGTACAGTGGCCCTCATCGCCACAGACAGAGAAGGAGGGGACCTCAAAGCGTATGTCGTCAGCAATGACAACTCGACACATCTGCAAACAGTAGAACCATGGACCGAACTCCCAATAGATGTGCTCCAGAAGGCAAGCGACACAAAGAAATGCCACAACGAGCGACTCTACCTTAGACGCCGAGAAGATGGCCGGAGTAACTTACCAAAGAGACGTGGCAACCCGGAACGACTCCCCCGAAATACAGAGGACGAAATCACCGCCATCAAGAGCAAATTCGCCGAGGCTGACTACGTAATAGAGGAACCCATGAATGACCCGAATGCCCTACTCTACTGCTTAGCAGTAAACACGCCTAATGCAAACGCCACGCAGCTCGAAGCCCGCTACCAAACAATGCGCGTAGAGATTCTCACGTATGCCCAGCAGCACGAAGATACCTATAAAAGGCGAGTACGAATCGCCGCTGGGGCTGCAACAGAAGCGATGCGCAATGAGGCCTGGCAAGCGTGGACCCAAAACATCACCAAAACCTCTCACCCACTTGACGAGCTGGAAGCTGACATTCTGGGAGCAATGGGGCATTGCCCAGCAATCGGAATGTGGAACGCAAGCCAGAAAAAGCCAATGCTGGTGGTGTATTCTAGAGGAGGCGGTGAGAAACTGATTTATATAGACGCAATCCAGAAATCCGACGAAACTGAGGTCCACTTCACAGTTCGCCTAGGTCAGAACCGATACGCAAGAGCAACGAGACAGCGAACCCCCGTCAACTCCGCCCCTGGAGCAGCACCCGCTCCCCCCACCAATGAAGACTCTACGGTGAGGGAAGACACCACCGCAGACACGACGCGAGGAAAGAGGCTCCGTGGCGATGAACGGCAAAGCGCTACCTCAAGCTCCCCGAACGACAGCTTAGGAGCAACCCAAAGAGCGGTAGAAGTGGGCCCTGAGCACCCCAAGGAGAACCACACTGCGCCCTATGCCCAGCTGAATCTAGAGGATGAAAGGCAAGTAGCAGAAGCCTACAAAATTTTGCAGACGTTTAGGCTCCCTACGCACGACACGACGCTCAACCGGTGTAGACACCGTGGACAACAAAAGCAAGGCCTAAATGACCGTCAGCGCAAAGGTATGGGCGGCGGCGGTGGCGAGAATTGCGGAGGCAGTGACAGCGAGCGCGACGGCAGCGGCGGCGAGAAAGGCTGGGGCCGCGCAGAGCGCGGAGACGACGACGACGACAGCAGTGGCGGCAGTGGTGGCAGCAGCGGCGGCGGCAGCGGCGGAGGCGAGGACCACGAAGGCGGCAGCGGCGACGGCAGAGGCAGCGAGCGCGAGGGCAGCAGCGGCGGGCACAGCGGATGCGGCGACGGAGACGACAGAGACTGGGGCAGCGGCGGCGAGAAAGCCTGGGGCCGCGCAGAGCGCGGAGACGACGACGACGACAGCAGTGGCGGCAGTGGTGGCAGCAGCGGCGGCGGCAGCGGCGGAGGCGAGGACCACGAAGGCGGCAGCGGCGACGGCAGAGGCAGCGAGCGCGAGGGCAGCAGCGGCGGGCACAGCGGATGCGGCGACGGAGACGACAGAGACTGGGGCAGCGGCGGCGAGCCACAGTCCTGCCATGCCGCACGCGGAGACGATGACGACGACAGCAGTGGCGGCAGTGGCGGCAGCGGCGGCGACAGCGAGGACTGCGGAGGCAGTGACAGCAAGCGCAGCGGCAGCGGCAGGCGCGGAGGGAGCCCTGGCAGTGACCCCAAGCGCCTCACCAGCGAAGGCGAGGACGCCAGCGACGGCCTTGTGGGTAGCGCCAGCGAGGGAGAGAACCTCGATGGCGAGCCACAGTCCTGCCATGCCGCACGGGGCGACACATCCGATATGACCAGCGAATATCCGAAGAGCAGTTGCGACGCGGCGGATACCAGCCGAAAGCGCGCTCCAAGCAGCGATGAAGACAGAAGAGCGGCAAAGACTAGACGACAAGAGGTAGGCAGACGAACCTACGGCAGAAGTGACAGCGATGGCGGCGACAGCGGCGACGTAAACGCACCCATAAGCGACGACGAAGGCAGCAGCAGCACCGGCACTCATGGCAAAGCCGCGGGAGACGGCAGCAACAAACATGGCGACGCCAACGCTGGCAGCGAAGCGCGTGATGACAGCAGCGGATGTGTAGGCAATGGCAATGGCGTAGGCGGAGTCGAAAGTTCCCACAGGGGTAGCGACAGCAAAGGTGCAGACGCCAGAGCCGACCACATAGCCAGAGCCAGTGAGGACAAGGACCATGACATGGGCGCAACCAGTCGAGGAAGCGCCCCCGGCACAGGCACGATTGGTCACTCCCCAGAACACAGTGCGACAAGACGCGACGAGGCTGCCACAGCACATGCAGGCCTTGCAGTCCCTGGAGCAGGAGCAGAAGTGACGGAGGAGGTGGCGTCCGGAGGAACAGCGGCAGCAGCGGCTACCAATGGCGTGAGTGGTACGAAGAGGAGAGCGCGAGGGAAAAAGAGAGGTGGACAACAATGCAGGCTTTCAAGTGATGCACGAAAACGATACAGGAAGAACTTGGACAAGACATGACCTAGGCGGCAGTTGCTAGAAGCTGAGGTCCGCCTCGCTTTTACACACTACCTACCTATCGACTGAAATGCCCAAGTCTTCGCCCGCCGTCGCGACAGACAGCCTGATAACCAACAACGGCTAGCTGGCCTACGCGGCAGGCAAGTGCCCACAGCGCAGACGGAGCCTCGACAACGAAACCACAAGGACATCCCGGCTGATCAGGCGCTGGGCCATCATGGACCAAACAAGGCGCCAAAATTCAATGGCACCCAAACCGGGGGGGGGTTTAGTGGAAAGACTAAGCTCAGTGGATGCACCACACTGTTCGGAACAAGGGAACAAAGCTGTTACGCCAGCTCCCACGTTTGTTCGTCCGAAGGGATTCCCCCCCTCGGGCCCAAACATAGCAAGAGAGGGAAGTAGAACGAGAGGAAGCTAAAGGGCAAATCGCAGAGCTTGATTATACCAGGGATACTCAAGAAGAGACAGCCAACTCATTATATGTGCTCGCTGTTCTCTGGATATAACTA
>Ga0307981_1002713_pt1 | contig 13973 bp, 13 predicted proteins | sample OrgLakmetagen987_FD_201849 | JGI IMG/M metagenome (GOLD analysis project Ga0307981, IMG submission 201849) | Saline water microbial communities from Organic Lake, Antarctica - #987 | ecosystem: Environmental > Aquatic > Non-marine Saline and Alkaline > Saline | place: Antarctica: Organic Lake... | reverse complement strand
TTTTGGCCCGATAGGATACACCACCCCCGCCGAAGCAGAGGAGGCGTTCTATGCAAACTTGAACACACTCGATATGGTCGCGTGACAAGGGCTAATTGGTCTCCAGAAAACTCGGGGCCGTTCAGAGCGAGCGCAGCAAGATCAGCAGCGGCCTCGCGTGGCGCCCCAAGGTTGCCAGTAAACATCACGACTGAACCAGCCAAAGAGCCGTCAGCAGTTCCCGTTCGGGTTTGCTTCGCGAGGTATCAGGATTTCAACTTGGCAGCGATCAGCTGCTCAAAAGGCATCGCCAGATGCCTTTCGGCATGGAGCACGACCAACGCAGCGGCGCGTGCATCTTCGCCTGCGTCGTGATGACGGAATTGTAGGTCTAGGGTCCGCTTGAGGTTTGCAAGTCCGTGACCGCCATTCCCCTTCAGCTCGGGCCATGCCCGCCTAGCGATCATGACACTATCATTCCAGCGCAGGTCCGGGGCGGCAATGCCGCAAACCTCGCAGGCCGCGGCGACCGCCCTCTTATCGAAGCTGCTATGCTGGATCAGGTGGTGCCGCGTCAGCAATGGCAACAGTGCATCCCAAGCATCCGAGAAACCAAGTGCATCGACCACTTGGCCAGGACCAATACCATGAAGCTGGATGTTAAACGGATCAAACCGAGTGCCAGGATTGACCAGCATTGAGACGGTCTGGATCTCATCGTCGTGCTGAACGCAGGCCAACCCAATCTGGCAGATACTGGCGGCATCGCTGCACGCTGTTTCCACATCCAGCGCAATGAAGCGGAAGTCACCTTCAGGCACCGTCACTCTTCCATCTGCCGTTCGCGAAATATGATGAAAAGTCCACTTATCACAATGATGCCTGCACCCAAAAAAGTCGCGACGTCCGGTACATCCTGCCAAATCAGCCATCCCAGCGCTGTCGCCCACAAAAGCCCGGTATATTCAAAATGCGCGACTACCGAAGCCGAAGTAAAGCGAAAAGCCTGTGTAATCATCGTCATTCCCGCCGTCCCAAATAAAGCAATCCCGAGGAACAGCCAGATGTCTTCGAGCCGGATAGGGACCCAGTAAAACGGGCTGAGGATGCCGCTTATTAAGGCGCCGGCGCCGACCAGATACAGCATGACCGTCCAAGTACTCTCGCGCGGGTCAACCCATCGCGATCCGATCATCAGCAGATCATAGAACAAAGCGGTACCCACTGGGAAAAGTGCGACCATTTGAAACGTCGCGCTTCCAGGGCGAACGACGACGAGCACTCCAATAAAACCCACAAGCGCGGCTGACCAGCGCCGCCAACCTACCTGCTCCTTGAGCAGAACGCTGGAGAGCGCGATAATGAATATCGGGGCTGCGAATACCAAAGTTGTTGCCTCGGCAAGTCCGAGATGCCTCAGGCCAAGAAAGAACATGATGGCAGCGCAAGTCCAGAAAATCCCCCGTATCAGATGCGCCATCGGCTTGTGAGAAATGAGCGCCGCCGTCCCCCCCACGCTGAAAGCAATAAGGAACGCGGGTATTAACGCGAGGGCATTACGAAGAAAGAGGATCTGAACCGGTGCGTAGCTGTCGGTCAAGGTCTTGGCGATGGCGTCATTGACGCTGAGACATGCGATGCCGCCACACATCAGCATGACCCCCCCAATCGATCGATGCTGCACACGGTCCGTCAGTGCTTGCATGAAGTCAGCTTTCCTTCTCCCAGTGCGTCAGGCGATGAACGATGCCGGTAAATAGCTCATCAAGATGTCTTCGGGGCGTTTGCCCGGGCTCATGAAAGCCTCAGTTGAGACGGCGAGTTTTTCTGGCACGATTTCGATAATCTGCGAAATCATGACGAGGCGTTCACAACGATGCAAGGTCTGTAATCGCCGGGGCCAAACGCTCAAGACGAAAAGGCTGCGATCACATCGTTCGTGTGCTCTGCGTTTTACAAGTAATTCTGCACGGAATGATCTGGCTGTTCCAGAACAACAAAGCGCCACGGCGGTCGCCCCGTAGCATGGAAGCCGATGCGGGAACTGCGCCACACCGATCCGGCCTGCGTCTGAATTACGGCACTGGACCACATTCTCGATCGCTTGGTGGCTTTATGCTTATTGGCTGTCACGCCAGGGCATGCCGACCAGAATTCGAGGCCAGCTTTTGGGGTCACTATTATCTGCGCAATACGATGCTTGGCGGGTGCTAACCACGCCACGCTAAAAGAAGTCAGAGCCGGATACGGCCTGAGGGACCAAGGATGCAAATCTCGTCCCCCTCGAAGACCGCCACCGTCAATGGCCCGCCATAGGCCGCGCCGGTGTCCAGGTTCAACCGATTGGCGCGCCGATCCGGCGCGTCAACAGGCGTGTGTCCGTGGACAACAAAAGCGCTGTGATCGCTATCATCTTGGAGGAATTCCTGCCGAATCCACAACAGATCTTCTTCATCTTGACGGTCCAGAGAAACACCCGGCCGCACACCGGCATGGACAAAGAACTTGCCCGCTTCTGCGTATGAGAGCCGCAGGCCCTGCAAAAACCTCAGATGGCTGTCGGGAACAGCCGCGCGCATGTCGGCGGCCAAGGTTATCTGCCGCACCCGATCAATGCAGCTGATCCCGTAGGAGGCGGCGGTTTCTATCCCGCCAATCCGTTCGTGAAACCAGTGGTAACCAACCAGAAGATATGGATCCTGACGCGGCACCGGCGGCGTGATGAACCATTCGAACAAACGGTCGTGGTTGCCCTTCAGACAGATCCAGTCGCGCCCCTCGGCCAGCCCGCGCGACAACAACTCGATCACACCGTAGGACTCCGGACCGCGATCCACATAGTCCCCCAGAAAAACGATGCGCGCATCCGGCCCGCTGTCTCGTTCTATGCGGGCCAGAACGTCTTTCAACAGGCCCAACTGGCCATGAATGTCGCCGATGGCGTAGATAGGATTAGTCATAAGTGGCGCTTAGCATGAATGCCCAGAGGCAACCAGACTGGTCAGCACCGGGTCAAGAGGCGCCACGTTGATATGAAGCACGCCAAAAGGTCAAAGCTACAACTTGAGAGTCCACACCGCACACCGGCCCACCCTTCCTCAACGAAGACATCCAGACCGGCCATGACCGGATGGATGGTCGATAGGCAAGATCATGCAAAGGTTTGGATGGGTGTTCTGCGCAAGCCCACGTCTACGTCCATGCAAAGTCCGGCTGATCAAAATGTGACGCCCTCCTGATCTTGGCCCGCCTCCTGATCCTGGCCAGTAGCGCACGCACAAGGACCTCCTCAAACGATGAGAGATCGTCCTGTCCAGCTCAAGCCAATTTCTTCTGACGGGATGGGCGGTGCTGAATCAGCTGTTTACCAGTTTGGCACGCATTGCGCGGACGGCGCTTTCAGGTGTTGTAAGAATGGACGGATGGCCAGCGCCACGCAGGCCATCGGCGGCACGCGCCATCGAGAATTGTCCAAGAACCAAGACATCGACAGCACCCAGGCTTTCTGCTGCTTGAGCGATCAGCGCGTCATGCTGGACCCCATCGCCACTCTTGAGAGCCTCAAGTGCACCTTCTGCCAGCACCACTTCGATCGAAACCTGTCGGCCCGCTGCGGCAGCCATAGCCATTAATTCGTCGCGTAACATATCGCGAGAGGGCAGAAAGCTCACGATCAGCCCAATCCGGTCGCCTTGGTCCAGCGCTTCTGAGAAGGCCGCTTCATTCGGACGAAGAACTGGTATGTCCAGTCTGGCCTTGACTGCGTCGATGGCGCTGCCAAAAGCCGAGCACGTAAAAAGTATCGCCTCGGTTTGCCCGCCCTGCCCTTTTGCCTCCGACGCATAGCGCGCCAGTGTGTCAAAACGGCGAGCCATCGCTCCGTCGACCTTTCCAACAGCCGCCCTGTCGATGGCAAGCGAGGTGTCCATCAGATCGAAGGTGAACGCCTCGGGCCAAACAGTGCTGAAGGCCGCACGGATTGGCCCGACGGATTCCTCCAGCGCATGGATCAATGCAATCCGGTGTTCAAGCGTCGGCATTCAGAGCCTCCCTGGCCTTTAGGGCTGCGATCAGTCGGGCATCTCGATCGGCTTCCAGCTCGGGAATGCCGCGCCCGGCGGCTTCTGCCTGAATGCCCGCGATAAGCTCGGCACAAACATCAGGGGTCAGACGTGGGTTACCCAACGTTGCCCAGCGCCGTTCTTGACTAGGCCCGAGATGCGATAGGTAATGCGCCATGCCCCCCTCACCGCCTCCGAGATGATAAGCCATATGCGCGCCGACGACAGACCAGCGCAGTCCGGGCCCATGCACAAGCGCAGCATCCACGTCTGCGACATCCGCAATTCCCTCGGCGACGATGTTCACGGCCTCGCGCCAGAGCGCCGAAGCTAAACGGTTCGCGATATGCCCTGTCGCATCTTTGCGTAGCCGGACACAGTGCCTATCCAACCCGGTATAGATTTCAGTCGCCCGGTCAAGGATGGTGGACTCTGATCCAAAAAGTTCGACCAGCGGCATAAGATGCGGGGGATTGAACGGATGGGCGGTAATAAGCCGGGACGGCCTCTTCATTCCTTCGGACAGTGCCGACCATGTCAGCGAGGATGTGCTGCTGGCAATAATGACCTCTGGCCCAATGGCACCCTCAACCTGAGCATAGAGCGCCTGTTTCAACGGCAAATGCTCTGGCGCGTTTTCCTGAACAAGCATCGCGTTTGCGACAGCCTCTTCCACAGTGTCAGACACCGTCAACCGCCCCGGCCGCGCTGCGCCCTGCCCCAATTCAGCCAATTGCTCCATCGGGCGTTTCACCGCCTTGGTTAGCCCGGCACGTATGGCGGGATCGGGATCCCATGCCGTGACATCATGACCATGGAAAAGGAACAGCGCAGTCCAGCTTTGGCCGATCAGACCGCAGCCAATTATAGCAATATGGCCATTGATGGGGTGCGTGTTCTCAACTGATATCATCGAACGTCTCCGTTTCGGTTTCCTTGGATGCAAACTCTTCGTGCATGGTCAGAAAAGCCAGCTCGGCCAGAATACTCCCCGAAAGTCCATCACGAATGGCATCGGCGGTCGCGTCATGTGTCGACGGCTGCGTTTGTGAGAAAGGGTTGATTTGCGCTGGTGTTGATCGTCGTAGAATCCGTAACGTAGCAGGAAACGGCTCAAGGTGGAACATTATGGCCTGAAAGCAGCAGCCAAAATTTGGGGTGCGACGATCCGTCATTGCAGAGTGCATTTCATGCGAAATACCCTAGCTTGCGTCGGGAAAAGGGATCGCCCAATCGTCGCAGCAGCGCTCAGAACGGCATTTAATCAGAGCACAATGGCCGCGTCGAAGGAGCACTCGACGAAACTGATCGAGGCCTTTCGTCCGCGTCATGCCAAACTCGCAGGGCTGATGCTCCGCGCCGAAGGCGAAAGGCCTATAAGACTTTTCGCAGGCTCACTGGCGGCAAACCTGCTTGAACGCCTTCAACACATAAATCAAGCGCCGCACCAATGTCTTTGGTGTTTTCAAAAATGCGCTCGCCGTCTGCAAAGCTGGCATCATGGACCCGGCGCAAATTGCCGCCCTGTAAACCGGCTTAGCACACAGCCGGAAAACGAATAAAGCCATGCCCCGGGGCGCTACTGTCTACTCGGACGCAGAATATATCCAGATTTTAACCAACACACTCACCTTGCAATTGAAGTTATGAAACTCCAGACGCAAGAAACTTTGCAATGTTGTGTATGTTGATGTTGGTTGAAGGCACAGTTCTAGCCTGCAAGTTGTATCTTGAGACTAGACTACGTCAGTGCCAATATCTCTAGAAGAGGTATTTCATTGATCCGTTTATTGCACACAGCCGATATTCATCTTGATTCTCCGTTACGATCGCTTGCGCTGCGGAATGAGGATTTGCGCGCAACGGTCGAGGCGGCGACACGTGCCGCTTTTTCCCGGCTGATCGACTTGGCCTTGTCGGAGCAGGTGACGGCTCTTCTGATCGCAGGCGACCTGTTTGATGGCAAAGAACGTAGTGCCCGCACTGCAGCCTTTTTGACGGGGCAATTGGATCGGCTCAGAGCGGCTGGCATCCTTGTGTTCTATATCAAGGGCAACCACGATGCTGAGAATCCAATCACAGGGACGCTAGACCTGCCTGACAATGTTCAAGTGTTCGATGCGCGCGGTGGCAGGGTGCAATTGTCCGAGGGCATCTGGATTCACGGGGTCAGCTTTGCTGATCGCCATGCCCCAGAAAGCCTCTTGCCGCGCTTTCCTGAGCCGGTTGCAGGGGCGGTGAACATTGCCATGCTGCACAGCTCACTCGCAGGGGCCGCAGGCCATGACATCTATGCACCTTGTAGCATTACGGACCTGACAGGTATGGGTTTTGATTATTGGGCTCTTGGTCACATTCATAAGCGGCAGGTCCATTCAAAGGACCCTTGGATCGTCATGCCCGGTATGCCGCAGGGCCGTGATATCGGTGAGGCTGGGCCGAAATCCGTCAGCCTGCTGACGATTGATGGTGGCACGATTGCGGTTGAGGAAGTTCCTACTTCGGTCTTGGAATTCAGCCAGACTATGCTGGACATCACGGGGGCCGACAGCGACGATGCCCTCCGCGGGCTCTTGCGCAACCATCTAGAAGCGGTTTGGGTTCAGATTACCGCGCCAACTGCCGTGCTCCGGCTGACCCTTACGGGCCATCCCCCACGCTATTGGCAAATTCTGCGCGATCGGGACGTCTGGCTGGAACAGGTCACCGATCTTGCGCAGATGGCGGGGGGGCTCTGGATTGACAACCTGGTTTTCGATCTGGAGCCGCCCGAGGTCCAAACCGGCGGAATCAGTGCAACAGATGAGCTGTCGACCACCATGCTGGACATCGCCACCGAGACCGGTTTCAACACCGTCGCGCGGACCGAGATTGATACCGTGTTACAAGACCTGCCCGCAGGCGTGCGCGCCCGTCTCATACCTGACGAAGCCGCGGCAGATGCTCTGTCACACCAGTTGGCACAATCGGGGGCTTACCACGTCCTCGCACGGATGAAGGGGGCGGAAACCTGATGCGGATTCAGCGACTGTCCCTCGACCGGTTTGGCCATTTCAACGATCGGCACTTTGAATTCGGAGCACGGAGCGAGAAGCCCGACTTTCACATCATTTATGGGCCGAATGAGGCAGGGAAAACCACGACAATGGAAGCGGCTTTGCGGCTCTTCTATGGGTTCCCCATGCGGGACGGGTTTGCATTCAAACACCGACGCAACAACCTGCAAGTATCAGCCACGCTAGATATCGACGGGCAGTTGCGGCACTTCACGCGCCTGCCGAAACAGAGTGGTTCGTTGGTCGATGCGAATGGCACGGCCCTGCCAGAGGCGGCGCTGTCCGCCCATCTGGCGGGGCTGACCGAAAAGGACTATCGGCAGCTTCTTTGTCTTGATGACGACACGATAGAACGCGGCGGTGAGGAAATCGCAAATGCGCGAGGCGATATCGGGAAGTTGCTATTTTCCGCAGCGGCTGGTGTCGCGGATCTGAGCACTGTTCTAGATGGGGTCCGCAATCAGGCGGACGGGATTTGGAAGAAGCGGGCCAGCAAAACCCGCATCGCAGAATTAAAGCGCGATCTCACAGGTGTAGAAAAAGCCATTCGCGAACAGGATATCACGGCTAGCGCCTGGCGGTCCCTGAGAAAAGCGATGTCAGATGCCCAGGCGGATGAACGGGTGGCACGCTCGACACGTGAAGTCCTGCAAATGACAGCAGCCACAGTCGCGGCACAGAAGCGGGCCATTCCAATGATGGTTAACATCAATGCCCTCAAAATCGGTATAGCTCCCTTTGCGGACTATCCGGCGCGTCTGGATTTCGACCCAGAACGGCTTGTCCGTCTCCGCACCGATGAGATGACAACTCGTATTGAACGGGACCGTCTGAAGGGCGAGATCAACAGCCTAACGTCTGCGCGCGAGGGCATTACGCTTGATCCGAAACAGGTGAGCCTCGCGGAACAGCTGGACGCGTTAGAAGATCTGCGCATTCGTGATCGTGCGGCAGATATGGATCTGGCGCGGCGACAAGATCAAGAACATATGGCCAAGGAGGCCATGACGCTTGCCGCCCGTGATCTTGGCGTCCCGCCCGAAACGGACCCACGATCTTTGATTCTACCCCCTGCGGATATCATGCGGCTTGAAATCGCACGAGACGATTTTCGTAAAGAAATGGATATCGCGAAGACAGAGGGCGAAGAGATCGTTGCGTTGATGGATCGCAAGAGCGCGGCGCAGGATGACTGCGATGCTCTTGGCGCAAACGGCACTGTGGCGCCGCAGTTTGGTGAAATCCTGCTGCGCTACGATGTAGATCGTCTGGCATCGACCTTCGCCGCTGCACAGCAATCCTTGGCCACAGCCACAGAAAACGCCCGTGCCCAGTTGCGCGGGCTGACTGTCGGGCGCGTTGTATTTGACCGTGTGCCAATTTGCCCAACAAGCGCGTTCAAAGCGCAGGGCTGGGTCGAAAAACATGCCACTCTCCTTCAGAAAATCAGCAAAACTGCGGATTCTAAAGTGCAACATGAGACGGATAAGGCGGCGCGCGCAGCGCAGGCCGAACTGGTGACCGCAAGTGGCACCCTTGTTTCTGATGCTGCGACGCAGGCGTTGCAAGGCGATCGGGACCGTTTGTGGCAAGCGCACAAAATCACACTGACCGCCGAGACAGCAAAGCCCTTTGCCATGGCCATGCAAACCCTTGATGCGGCAATAGATTCCCGCGTGGCACATTCCAGTGAGCTTGGCCAATTACGGCAGATCGAGCTGGCCCGCACAGAAGCCAAGGTGCGCGTCGATCAGGCCGACAGCCTGTTGGCTGACATGCGTCGCAAACTTGCAGCGCTCGAGGCGGATGTGCATAGTGCAGCCTCAGAGGCTGGCCTGCAAGCGCCCCTCATACCGACTGAGTGGCTGGATTGGGTCAACCGCCACACCAGTGCAGCCGAAGCGTTAACCAAGCTGACATCCCTACAAGAAACTCATCAGCCGGTTATGGACCGGGCGCAAAAGCTCTTGGATATTCTCAAGCTCATGGTGCCTATTGAAGACCCGGATTTTGAAAGTGCCATCACGACCGCCCGTAAAATGGCAGAAGCGGAACGCGAAATGGACGCGAAACAGACCAAAATCCAAGATGCCTTGGGACAGGCCGAAAGGGATCTTGCCAAGCGGCAGGTCAAACATCACGCCGCCTTGCAAGCTGAGGCAAAGGCCAAGGACGCATGGCAAAGTTTGATAGGGGCGCTGTTGGGAGGTGCGGTCACATCACAGACCCTGATGGCATCCCTCGAACCCCTGCGCAGCCTGCGCGAACAGGAAGAGAGCCGCTCTTCGGCCGCACGGCGCGTCGAGACCATGCAAGTGGATCAGCAGCGCTTTGCGGAAGAAGTCACAGCGCTGGCGAAAACTCACGGCATGGTACCCGAAGAGTCAGCAGCTATGAGTTTTGACGCCCTGCGTAGCCTTTCAAATGCAGCCAAAGCGGCGCGGGAAAAACACGCCGAAATGACCAGTTCCATCGGGGGCGCACAAGCAAGCTTCACCACCAATGACCTAAAACTGACGAGTATCGCAAAAGAGGTTGAAGGCATGGCCGTCCTTTTTCCGGCGGGCACGCCTGTGGACGACATCGACGCTCTGCGCAGCGCGACAAGACAAGCGATCAAAGTGATCGCAGATCGTGCGGAGATCGCAAAACTGGAGCGCACAATTTTATCTGAGCTAGGCGTTGCGGATATGGCGGCAGCCCATGAGGTGTTGGAGGGCGTGACAAGCGCCAGCCTCGATGCAGAAGCGGAAACCGTCAAATCCGATCTCGTTGGCGCCGAAGACGGCCTGACCAAAGCGACCGAAAAGCGCGTGACCGCAGCGCAAGGGTTGGCTCAGGTGACAGGTGATGCGGATATCGCCACTCTAACCGAACGAAAAACCACCATTGAACTACAACTGGAAGAGGCGGCCGTTGAGCATCTGGAGCTGTCTTTGGGGCACCGATTGGCTTCTGACGCCATCCGGCGATATCGCGACAGTCACCGCAGCGGGATGATGACCGCTACCGAGCGGTGTTTTGCATCCCTTACCCGCGGCGCTTATCCAAGGCTGACAACCCTACCTGATGGCGCAGAGGAAATTCTGCTTGCTGTTGATGGAGATGGCACCACGAAACGCGCGGCGGATATGTCCAAAGGCACGCGGTTCCAGCTTTATCTTGCGCTGAGAGCAGCCGCTCACGAACAGCTTGTGGCGCAAGGCACTTGCTTGCCGTTTTTTTGCGACGATATTTTCGAGACCTTCGATGAAGATCGAACCAGCGCCGCCTGCCGCGTTATGGAAGATATTGGCCGAAAAGGTCAGGCGATTTACCTGACGCATCACCGCCATGTCGTCGATATCGCCATGAAGGTCTGTGATACCCCGCCAATGCTGCATGAAATATGATTGTAGTCGGATACCCAGATGGCCCTGAGATGTCCGATATAGCGGGAATACCCAGAACCCTTTTCGTGCGCCTGGGATATGTGGTTAATGTTGGTGCATGGCCTTTGAGCGGGCTTTGTTGGACAATCCCTAAAAGGGATTCATCTGGTAAAGCCAGCGGGGTAGCTGAGGTGCATTAGCAGACCCGCGCCCCCGCCCTACAAGACCACGAATCGGCCCGCAATCGCCGTAAGGCTGGTTCAACCACCAAGATCGTGTTGAGGCGCTACGCCCACCGGCAAGCGCCCCCCCCCCCTGTGTCAGGGAAGCTGTCCGCTGCTCTATTCTTCTCTAATTTCGAGGTGGGCCGGATAGGACAATGACGTGGAATATTCACCGGAACGAAAATCGGCTGTGCTGAAGCGGATGCTCCGCCGAACAACGTGACCAATCGTCAGTTGTCGCAAGAGCGAAAGTATTTCCGAGGCGACGCCGCACAATTGACGAGCTGTTGCACGCGGCAAGGGACAGCTTCTGCCTGATGCTGACGCTAGGCTCGGGGGCTGGTCTTCACATGACAAATTCGCGGCAGCGCTGAAAACGGCGGCGCTCAACGAGGTCGATCTGGGCGAATACTACCGCAATCGCGGGCTTTATCCGGCGTAGATCGCAGCATGGCGGTCGGCGTGTGAACAGGCGAATGACTGGGGCCGCGCCAGCAGCGTGCGTCTCGGACGAGTGGCCAAGGAAGAAAAAAACGGATCAAGGATCTGGAGCGGGAACTGGCCCGCAAAGACCGCACATTGGCCGAAACCGCAGCGCTTCTGGTTCTGCGAAAAAAGGTGGCAGCGATAGGGAGAGGGGGGGGGGGGGGGACGACGAGGACGCATGATCAGCGCCCCACATCGCCAAACCGCAGTTGCACTGATCAACGAGGCCGTCATTGTCAGTGCGCAGCGCGTTCGTGCAGGCGGTGACGTCGCGGATGGAAATCAATTCCGCACTGTCGAAATGGCCGCGGGTGTCATCCCAGTAGTTCCTGTTTTTCTCAAACGCAGCGCGCACGCCCGGCTCGAAACTGATCAGCTTGTAAGCGCCAAGGCCAACGCCCTTTTCGAATGCGAGGCTTCCGTCGCCCCGCGCAGCATAGATGGGAAAGTTAAAGCTACTTAGCTTGAACAGGAAATCTGCATCGCCACTATTCAGCTCGATAGTAAGCCTGTCCGCACCGTCAGACGTGATGTCAACGACTGCATCTACCAACGTCTTGGCGGAGGAGGTCGATCCCTCTCCCCGGTGATGGTTGATCGGGGCTATGACGTCATCGACCGTTAATGTCTTGCCATTGTGAAATTTGATGCCGGGCCGCAGTTTGAATATCCAAACACGAGCATCGGGAGAGGCGTCCCATTCCACCGCCAGTTTTGGCACGAGAGGACCACCCGCTTCGACTTCGGTCAGGGTATTGGTGACGGCATAATGCATAGCGGACAGCATGCCGTTCAGAACCTGGCCTGGATCCAGCACATCGGCCGAACTGCCGTGCACGATACCAAAGCGCATACGCCCCCCCTTGACCGGGGTCGCTGCGCCGGCCTGGCCTGCAACCCCGCCAAAGACCCCCTAGCACCGCGCCGGTTGCCAGAGAGTTCTGCTAAAATACCCGCCGCGACACAGACGCCGTGCTGGATTGCAAGGATGTGGTCAGTCGAATGATCTTGGTCATATTTTCCTCCTGTTGGTTAAATCTGGCGCGTTCAGGCGGGCCAGCTTGTTTTTGATTTGATTGATGTCCGCGGCAGGTGCCTCAGGCCGTTGCCGCCGCGCAGCCATAAACTGTTGCGTTCACTTCAGGATCCCCAACAATCCCCGGTTCGGTTTCGTAGACGAACACGCCCATAATCCGCATCGCTGGCCCCTCAACGGGCGAAACACGGTGCAACGAATTGCACCCACGGAAAATACAGAGCAATCCCGCCGCACGAGCGACAGAGACAGCATTCTGCGGACAGCCACCCTGAAACACGCGAGCGACATAATCGTGATTTTCGTCTGTATCGGAGCGGGTATTCGGGACCAGTTCAAAGTATCTGCCGCTTTCGGAAGTCTGCAGCATCAAGGTCATGGTGAATGCATTCTGGTCTTGTCGCGGTTTAGTTCCGGTCTCTTTCGAGCAATGTTTGCTATGTGTCACATCCCGGAAGGTAGTATGGCTGTTTCCTAAACAGCTCTGGCTTGAGTTTGTGCCAATCTTTCATGGCCTGCAAGGGCGACTTGCTGCCCAAGGCTGATTGCGGGAGCTGCTGGTTGTAGAGCCAGACATAGCGGTGCAGCGTCGTCTCCAGTTCCTCGCCAGATCGGAAGTGGTGGCTTTGCAGAACCTCCTCAATGCGACCGTTGAAGCGCTCCACCATGCCGTTAGTTTGAGGCGACTTCGGCGGGGTCAGGCGGTGCTCGATGTCCAAGACGGTGCAGAGCGTGTCAAACTCATGCTCGCCTGTGGCCGCCCGCTTACGCAGGCCGAAGAGCCGATCCGTGAACTCCTTGCCCCTCGCCATTGTCTCTCGGACCAATGGCTTTCCAATGGCTCGATCCGTAAGAATGGTGCGGATACGGATTGGGCAGGCGCGCTCCAGATCCCGCAGGAAGCGGCGCGCGTTTGCGGCGGTCTTGGCTTTGAAGACGCTGATGAAAACCCAGCGGGTCGCCCGATCAATCGCTACGAAGAGATAGCGGCGCGAGGTCTCATCGGCCATTCACTGCCCGGCAGGGCATTGCCCAGCAATGTCCCGAGAGGGTGCGGCAGGTATTTCACGTCGATATGGATGTATCCAGGCTCGTAAGTCTTGAAGGCGCTGTGCTTCGGCTTCTGTTCCTTGGCCGTGAGATCGCGCAGGTTTCCTACGCCATGCCGCCGCAAGCAACGGTCCAGCCCGGAACGCGAGGCGTTCGGGTTCAGAAACTCGCGCACCACCGCCAGCAGGTCATCCAGCGAGACCAGCCGTCTTGCGCAAGGCCACCACGACGGCCTCCTGCGCAGGCGTCAACGTGGTCTGAAGCCGGTGCGGCGTGTGGCTGCGATCCTCAATGCTGTCTCGCTTGCGCCATTTATAGATGGTTTGCGCGGTAACTCCGAAACGTTCCGCAAGCGCCGTTCCGGCATCATCGCTGGCCTGGATTGCGGCCCTGACCTTCGGCATCGTTGTCGCTTGCTTGTAAAGATGAATCAGCATGGTGGCTCCCCGTCCCGAAGTTCCCTCAGAACCGATCTTGCCATGAAAAGCGCTGATCGCCGAGGGGAAATGTGATCATCCGAGATGGAACAGCTATGAAGGAGATATGGAATTGCAACGAGATACACAGCTGAGTTTTGCCGTGATGCCGTGATGCCGTGATGCTGTGCTGATCGCCACGACGAGTGGTTTAACGCGGCCGCAGCTTTCATCGGGTTTAGGGGTTGGCCTATCGACGCTGAACAAGTGGGTTCAGCGACATCCACTGCCCAA
>Ga0307981_1002710_pt1 | contig 13979 bp, 13 predicted proteins | sample OrgLakmetagen987_FD_201849 | JGI IMG/M metagenome (GOLD analysis project Ga0307981, IMG submission 201849) | Saline water microbial communities from Organic Lake, Antarctica - #987 | ecosystem: Environmental > Aquatic > Non-marine Saline and Alkaline > Saline | place: Antarctica: Organic Lake... | reverse complement strand
GGTTGTAGTCTTTGTAGTCGTGTGAGATCGTTGGTGGAGATGAGAGCTAGGCGATACGGCTTGTCTGTGGTCGGGATCTGAGTGTAACCCGGAAGTGGTTACGCGGCAGGTTCAACAAATTTGTGCCTTTTTAATGAAGATATTAGGAAATCATCAGTGTTTTACGTTCAGGTACGGCCAATTCGCCACAAATCTACTGTCTAATAAAAGGTACATGAACCCCTTGCCACCACCTTAGATATCATGTGTTGGCAATCAGCCGCTGATCTACGTGTACTGAATTGTTTCCTGGGTGTGCGTGACGGTTATAGAAGTCACAACTTCCTGATTATGTCCACTATGATACTACGCCTCTGGTCTCGTGATCGCCACCGATCCACTTCTATATGCAATGGACTATGCAAGGTGTCTCAACTCTCTAGACTCGTGCGTACAGAACCGCTAGCCAAAGAGCTAACCAGAAAATCTCTCCTGTGAGACTTGGATGGGCGTGAAGCTGATTACTGGTGGATTTGTTGGCGCTGTTGTTGTTGGTAGTGCTGGTAGCGGAGCCCATGGTCAACGGCGTGAGAGCGTAGCGAGAAACGAGAAAAGTGCTGTCGTGCTGTCGCATGTGATAAGTTTCCGGGTGATTGTCCCAACAATGCAACGCGGAGTTCGTTGATTGGTCAATCTGGACTTAGAATATGACCGGATTCAACGCGGTAAGCGATGGATACGGTCATAATCTGCATTAGCCAGTACGGTAACGATTAACGATTCGGTTGTCGCATACAACACGCTACTTACTTTGTAGACCCTTAATACTTTATCACATGCATATGAAATGATGCGCAACGTGCAATTCATTCTAACATTTATGTATCCGGGTTCGTTACCGAATGGCGACGTCAGCGAAATAGTACTAGACCATAATCCCCGCCAGCCGAGATAAATCATACCGTAGACTAGACATATCGATAGTCTATTAGCAGTCGACCAATAAGCCCTTGGATCAGTGGATTAGAATCCAGTGCTAAACTAGTTTTCAGCAAATCCTAGCCTAGAGAGTGAGATCAACGGCAACTTGTAAGTTTAGGAGCTGAGTTCTCCTGAGGTCGCCCCACGGGAACAGCGTGATGACCTAGCTAGTTCTCCTCGATTGCTTGTCCTACTCCTTCCTGGATGCATGAGAGTCGTTGTCGCTATTGTTTTGTGACCAGATACCGAATGACACCTTTAAACCCCAAACTAGTCTATCGGTCTTTTGAGGGACAAGTCAGAGAGTTGCTAGGTTCTACAGTCCGCTTCCTGCAATCACAGAAGCCTGCCCTGAACGCCGTCGGAGGAAGACCATTAAGAGTTAGCTAATGGAACAGTAAAGTAGGGCCGTCTGAAATAAAGTCTACAGCGTTCCACCCGGAATCGATAGCAAATATACCAGGAGGGAGATGTTTCCCGTATTTTTCTACAACGTAGGTCATTGTAAGCTACCGTCTCTCTTGCATTTATTGGTAACAACTCGGCTCGATCTTTCTCTTCGGCGGGCGTTTCCCCCTTAACAGATTACTCCCCGTTGTTCGCAGCCGGTGCGATCGAGGCACGGGAAGGTGTGGAGTGGCCGCTTGCACTGTCCACTAACCTCACAGGAACGGCAACTTTACTTCGACTCCTCAAGTCGGGCAAATCGACCAAGTCTGGATCGCGAACTAATCGAACTGGAATGTCCTCTTGCAATCGGCTCTTCATCTCTTCCATGTTGACTGCTCCGGTGTCAACTTCGTCGGAATGATAGCTGTGAGCGCTGTCGTTGTTCAATCTTCCACTTCCGATGCTCGTTGAGAGTCTTGTGTCGTCCAGACCATTGTCATTTGGTGTTCCAAGTCTTCCCGTCATTTCGACTTCGTGGGTACTGCCATTAAGCCAGGCTTCAGCTGCCGGGAAAAAGTCTCGGTAACGCAAGGAAGGGCTTGCTACTTTGCGACCACCCATACTCAATGGAATAACATCCTCACTGAAGCTGTATGCTGTTCCCTGCATCTCATCGTCGACCAAATCATCAAACGAATGGTGGAGCGGATCAAAGAACCACCGTTGACACTTGTAGAGGGGTCGAATGATTCGAAAGTTGCGCCCCAATACTTGTTGAAGCAGCAACAACATAAAGATAGCAAATAGCGCCAGAATCATTAGCGCCAGCGACCAGTCCACGATGTCGCCACCATCCCAAATATCCAGTCGCGGAGGTTGCGGCATAGTAACTATCAAGGGCACGACTTGAATGTATGGTGCCGTTAAATTGACCCGATAATAAAACGATCCATCCCAGTACAGATACGCCGTTGTGGTCGTCGTTGCATTGGAAACGGCGTGACTGCTCGAAACAATACCATACCTAGGATTCTCGAGGCATTCCGCCGCAGCGTCTGCCATGACATTGGCATCACCATGCAGCAGAGCTTCCATGGCCATGCTCGCTGCTTGACTTGCCGTCACGTCGGCAGCCTTTTGAGCGGCATTGGCAGCGGCGTGGGCTGCGTGGGCCGCTTGAGTGTTACCGGCCTGGTCGGCTTGTTCTGCAGCTTCGGCGGCTTCGGTAGCAGCCTGAGCTACTTGTACAGAATCGGAAGCTGAGGCATCTTCACCTTTGCCATCGGCATCATCGGTCGGACTGTCTGACGGCTCCGTAAATGAGGGTTCTTCTTCAGATGTGGTATCTTGTCGTCGTTGAATCAGTCGCAGCTTTCTAGGTGGATCCTCCTTGTTGTCCGCCATCGAATTAGCTTTTGTAGCGTTGAGAGAGTGCTGGGGTTCGGTGAATGTTATTGTTGGCGCTACTGTGGTGTCTTCCTGGACTTTCTTATGTAGCGGTACAGTAGGTGCCATTGTCGGAGCCGCCGTCGCCATCGCTGGGACCATACTCGGCGCTCTACTAAGAGGTTTGTTCTCGTACACTTGATAATTGGCCGTCGCTATGGCTTCCAAACACTGGTACAGCTTGAAGTAAAAATCGGCCGCGGCCGGTCGCGAGTGCCCATCCGGCACTGTTGTGGAAACTTGCACCTTGTCGGCACTGTCAGCTATCAGTCGCACTTGCCATTGGACGGGCTGAATAACGGGTGCCAGTTCCACTCCCACATTGGCCAAGTGTTTCCAGACCGACTGCATAAAATCTGCGTCACTGCTACTTCGCAGCAACAACTTGTCTTGCTGATACACGGCAAAAGGTTGATAGCGCCGGTGCGTATTGGAATATTCCACAGCCGTAAAGAGTAGGTCCTGCAATACGGCTCCCGTCAAGCTCGCTGTGTACGACGCCGTGTGAAAATGCGTGTTTCCAGTGGATATACTGCCGGTGTAATACACGCGTCCCTGATTGTCCCACGCCACGGTATTGTCGTCCGCCACGTTGACGACGGGTATCGACTCGTGTTCCAATACAGCGCCAGCGCGCAGCGGTCCATATTCCAAGGTTAATTCGAGAGGATTCTTGGAACCGTGCATACTTTCAGCGTTGGCGGGTGGTCGGTATCGCAAACCCAGTGCTTGTTTGCTTATGCGGAGGGTCGAATTGGCGAGACCGTGGAGACGGGTGTCTCGTGTTAAGAGATAACATTCTAGGACATCGCCAGCGTCCAAGTCGCCTATGATCGCCGCGACAGCACTCTTGGTCAGGACCTGGGGGACTTCTGTTGCTTGTTGGTCGGACATTATTTCCCTTTGATGTAGCGGAACGAGAGAGAGAGACAGACGGATGGGCAAGAGCTTACGGCGACCGTTTCCATGGTGGATGGGGGCATATAATGATGTACGAGCTCACCGTACGCCGTATACACCGTTAAAGGCGACGCACGAGACGGACGGAACGGAACTCGTTTGCTCTAGCTAGCGGTCCCACTATGTCACTACGACATATATCGTACACTATATATATTAGTTAAATCTTCAACGGACGTTTTGAATACCGCTATAAAATTGGCGCGAACATGAACATCGGAAACGGATGGATTTTTCCAACGGCCGTTGTACGGAGCGGACATTCTACAGTAGCTGCAGCGCGATACAGTATTTGACCATGAAGATGAGGACAACGACGACAATGGCAGCTACTCGGAGCAAACTGTCGGCATGTCTGCTGCTTCTGATTGCAACTCTTACGGCTGGTGGAACGTCGGATCATCGCTACAAGACGGGAGAGCACGTGGAGCTCTGGGTCAACAAGGTAAGTCCTAATTATCGAATGCGTAGCTTTCACGTAGATTTGGTACTGTGGGAAAAAGTCATTCTCATCATTCGGATTTTTTGTATGTTGAATCCATCGCCTTGTACAGGTCGGACCCTATGCCAATCCCCAGGAAGCGTACGAGTATTACACGCTGCCCTATTGCGCTCCCGATACGAAACACCATCCCGATCAAGCGGAGGGCAAGTTCAAAGAGTTCAAACTCCAATCGATTGGCGAGTACTTGGGAGGCCACGTGCTGCGCCATTCGGGACACGACATTACATTTGATCCAAAGGACAAGACGGAAACGTGTACCACGACTGACTTGACAGCGGAACAAGCTGCAGCCTTTCAACAAGCTATTTATCATCGATGGTTTTACCAAATGTACTTGGACGACTTGCCCGTCTGGGGTATGGTGGGAGAGTTGACGGAAAAGAATGCAAAGTTTGACGTCAACAAGGTATCCGTGCTCGGAAAGGATGATAAGGATCGATTGGATCATGTGCATGAAAAGGACGAGGAAGCACAGCAGTTTGAACCTTACTTGTACACGACTCGCAACCTTATTATTCGTTACAATGGGGATCAAATTGTCCAGGTGGATCTCACAAGTGACCCCAAGAGCTTGGTGCCAGTCGCAGCTGGACAAACATACACGTTTTCGCTACACGTGCACTGGGAAGCCACCCCGGACAAGTTTCACAGTAGATTCGATCGCTACCTCGATCACGACTTTTTCAAACACCCCATTCATTGGTTTTCCGTTTTTAATTCCTTCATGATGGTCTTGTTTCTTATGGGTCTCGTGGCACTCATTTTATTGCGAACGCTCAAGAAGGATTATGCGCGTTATGGTTTGGGAGATATGGAAGACGGTGTTGGATCGGGAGATGAAGTCGATGATGAAGGCAAGCCCCTGCATCCATCAGGTACAGATGATGCCGGTTGGAAGCAAGTGCACGGAGACGTCTTTCGTGCGCCGTCCCTATTGCCGCTCTTTGCCGCCTTGCTGGGTACGGGTTGGCAGCTGGTTGTCTTGACGTTGTCGGTCATTCTTTTTGCCGTCCTCGGGCCGTTGCATGGTGAAGTCCACGAAGAGCGCGGAGAGGTGGTCCACGCCGTTATTGTCTGCTATGCTCTCTCGAGCATTGTCGCGGGTTACACATCTGGCAAGTTTTTCAAAATGTACTTTCCTACTACGGCGGCAGCCCGTCGGGGCCCAAAGACTACCCTTTGGCAAGTGGTCATGGGCGGTACGGTGCTCTTGCTGCCGACTGTGACTGTGATAATCCTGTCCATTCTCAATACCGTCTCGCTAGCGTACGGAACCATTAATACGGTTCCGTTCTTGGTCATGTTCAAGCTGTTTTTGATTTGGGTATTTGTGTCGGTTCCTCTCACAATTGTTGGAACTTTATTGGGCCGACACGCAGGTACTGCAAAGACTGGTGCTGGTCCCTTGGATCACTTTCCTTGCCGTGTCAATGCGATTCCTCGACCCATTCCGGAGGATGTGCCGTGGTACGGCCGACCATCTGGTTTGATTCCCCTGGCTGGTTTGCTTTCGTTCGGAAGCATCTTTATTGAACTGTACTACGTCTTGACAAGTCTGTGGAATTACAAGTTTTACCACGTGTACGGTTTTTTGTTGGGCGTCTACAGCATTTTGACGATTGTGGTAGGTATGACGAGTATCATTGTCGTTTACTTTTGCTTGAATGCGGAAAATTACCTCTGGCAATGGACCGCCTTTGGATCGGGTGCGAGCACGGCTGCATACGTCTTCTTCTACGGTATTTACTACTTTCTTTTCAAGACACAAATGCACGGCTTTCTGCAGACGGCATTTTATTTTGGGTACATGTCATTGATTGCGCTCAATTTGGGATTGCTGTGCGGGACTTTGGGACACGGAGCGGCGTCTCGTTTTGTCCGAGCCATCTTTCAAAACGTCAAGGTGGACTAATCCTGTCTAATGAATAATACTGACCAAGACGGAAGTGGATAGCCTGCCACTCCAGAAAGCGAAAGATTAAAAGTATTCACATACATAAAAAAAAGTACGCTCACTAAGCTTCAACACTGGGTTTCAAGGCAGCGAGCAACGTCAGCTCTTTAAGCATGTATAGGTATGCTCGTGCCAGTGTAAATGCCCGATTCATTGTTGACGCGGAATGAAAGATCACACTTGCTGAGGAATATGTGAAATAGCTACCCGGAGCTTGGAATCGGGAGAAGCCATCAATAGTACGTCGACCGTGCAGATCGAGTCCGGGAAACGAGAAAAAAAAATCGATTCGCTATTCATCTCACGAAAGCGCAGAGCACGGTCAGGTGTACCGGGCAAAGCGCAAGTTTCCCCCCCCCCAATGAGGAACGCTATCACAGGAACGCCGTATGTTGTATTGTAGTTCCAAAGCGACCGCCAATAGAAGAAGAAGAAGAAGGGCCACATACCGTACGCGGTTGGTGCATTTGTACACGCAAGAAAAAAAGTAGCAACACGGTACTATTGTTGTTTGGTAATAGTATACTATTGAGGCGACATGCATATGTGCATGTATCTGTGGACATTTCAGCAAGTGTCTTTACACGAAATTAGGAGTCGGTCCACCGTTCCGGGGCTGCTGGTCCGAGTAGCTACCGGAGTGCACAGCAGCGGGCTGGGAGTGGGACCGGGTGCTGTTGGAGTAAGTCTCGATCGTCAAGACGCTCTTGCCGCGACTCTCGGTACAGAAGGAATAGAAGAGGTAGACTCCAGCTGCAACAACAAGCAAGGCGACAACGGCAGTTAAGCCTACAGCAGCAGCGATAGCGGCAATGCTGGTGCCGTCGCCCGCAACGGTCTCCTCCCCACTGGCGCCTTGGAGGCCGATCAGAACACCAGATTCGGATTCTTCGCCACCGGCCTGCACCCTCCGGACGTCTTCGGCCTTGTGGTTACGCGACAAAGAAGCCTCTTCTCGTCCAAGAAAGAGGGCGGAGGCGGCTGTGGCGGCCAAGATGACCAGCCGGAGGTAGCGTATGATCATGCTGTTTTGTGTTTGTGTTTAAGTGCGTTTGGGTGTTGGTTGATGCCTTTTTTTGGCGTCGATTTTGGATCGTTCGGTGCTTATTGTGTGGAGTAATTGCAATTTTTGAGCAGATGATTATTGACTGGGTTGCGATAGTACAAGATACTTTAGCTAGCCTACGTCGTAAAGAGCCAATTGGCTTCTTCGGATTGTAGGTTGTAGCCCTAACTAGCCCTAACCCCTCCCTACCCCCTAAATGACCGGCGGCTACAGTATGTCCCATTTCCTATGTCCCAGCCTGCAATGCTACGTAGACTACCGTACTGGTTGCCATAGCATATAGAATACAAAGAGCAAAGAGTGCACCGCCACTGGTTGTAGTCTACTGTATTGACTTCTTAGCTTGTGACCTTTGTGAAGATTGTACCAACAATTGATGGCCAAGGCCCTCAATTGCCCCTCGTCGCTTTGGAAGGACAGAGCCTGGTAGATGCTAACTGCTAGTGAGATGTGATTGGTTTCTTGGCTGTTTGGCGGCAGAGCCGCCAAGAGCGCACACAAACCTACCTCCAAGAGATAGCACAGTCAATCCCGTGGGATTGGCTGAAAGCGCCACCCCGAAAGAGCATCCAGGCGCCTGGAAATCCACCCAACCAAAACAAAAGGTCGAGAGAATGACATGTGCACCAAGAAACCCGCAGGGTCGACAGCAGAAGAGAGACAGGATGGGTGGGAAACACCCCTGAAGGGAAGAGAAAAAAACACAAGAGAAAAAATGTCCTCTGGTTCCCCGATCCTCCCTGTGAGTGTTCCCGCAACTAATCATTCCACAAGCAAGGAGAGCGCGTGCAGATCCAGGCAATACCCGTTGAGTGGGCCTTACCTGAGAGAGCTTCCGAAGCACAAGCTTGTGTAGCGTAATGAGTCGTTGATTCGGATAGTTTTTGTTGGGACCTGCTTGTGGGTCCCGGGTCGTGACTGGAATTTATTGGGGCCTAAAATGCGCGCATTGGTGTGACCATGTTGGCGCTCTGGCGATAGTTGTGATGAGGGTTTCCCTGGTTTTCAGCAAATGCGTCGTCAGGGTAACTTGTGACTCAAAAGGTGAAGCTCTGGACTCAGTAACGTGAAGTCCTCTCTGGCGCAATGGAGGTCCGGTACGCCAATCAGGCAGTGGTGCCGTGGGACTGGGTTGGATTCCCAGTCAGTGAAAAGGGTCCAGAGATTGCCCAGGTGATGTAGGATGGCGGCAGTGTTACGAAGCCCAAAGGTTGGGTTGGACGCCTGCTGCGCATTCCAGGTACTATTGGAGACTCGTGGCTGGGCAAGGATGGTGCGCACTTGCATGAGAAGGCCAGCCAGGGGAGAGCGGAGCAGGAACGGCGAGGAACAGTCTGCAGGCATGTCCGGGTAGAGGGTCGGATCATTGAAGATAACCAGCCAATGTTTGAGACGAGGGTCCCCATCTGCGATGCCAAAAAACCGGCTGCTAGCAATGGCATGGCCGTCTGGCCCGGGACGGAGACAATGAAGTGGTACGGGGTGAGAGCAGTCTGCCACTGGTCTGTGGGTAGATCGTGCCCACTGGTGAAGTTCCGCAGCGCCTTGAGCAATGTGGGACTACGCAAAAAGATAGGGTCAATGTTGGGGTAAAAGGCACCGGGCAGGCAGGGGCGAGCGCGTGCCTGTCTGTGGCAAGTAATGAGGAAGTTCGACAAGCTCAAGGCGGTGCCCAACAAAGCAAGGATGTTAGTGTGCCACGACGCACTGACAAGACCCACGGTGGTGAGCCAGACCGGGTCAAAAGGTAGTTCTTCTTTGCCCGGAGCTGGCGTCGCCGGGTACAATTTGAGATGAGTTGGCAGACGAAGGGCCCCCAGGTGCGCCAAGATGGTGTACGCCTTCTTCAGCGTGAGCTTTAAAAATGCCTTTTTGTCAAAGCGAGAAGGGAGTTCGGCGCCGTCCTCCTCCATCAGAAGGCGGTTATTTTTAATGTTTTACGTGTATATACACGATGGTTTCTACGTGTGTGTACATTTTGGAGTACTGGGACTGCTTTTAGTCATATATTTTTGTAACACCTTTTGCATATTTTTGCCTGCAAATCTGCAAAGATTTGTTGTTCCTATTCGTGCATGATTGTTAAGATCAATAGTGTTTCTTATTTTTGTACATGCTCATAAGATAGTACTTCTAATACGTGTAGTTACAACACCTTATTGCCACATTTATATGTTTACTCTCTTTTATTGTATATTAGCCGATCTAGGGGATGTAAATGTGTATGCCTGATTCTACTACTGGTTACCAGCTAGTTCTAATCATACAAGAATCTCTCCAACTATGCATTATCAACAGGAACATGGCTAGCTGCTGTGCTGACAGTCACTGCTGAACTTCTTGGAGCAGCGGTTGTTGTTCTTATAGCATTCTTGTATTCCTCTTCTTTTCTGTTTTTGTATCGGCGATGCCACTCGCTAGAGTTGGCGTAGGCGCGTCCTTTCGCAACTAGATCATTCAATGCCCTAAAGCACCCTAGACCCTCGTCGTTCCATCCAGTTATTCCTAGAGTGTATCTGGGTTTTGGAATCGTGCCTGTTTTGGGCGGAAGATGGAGACCCACCGCTCTTTCTCTCCTGTGTTCATCCAGCATTTCATTCTTGTGCTGATGCCTCCATTTAACTTCGTAGTTCTCCAAGCACAAGAGGGCAAATGCCTCGTCGGCAAAAACCTCTTCCTGTGCGTGGCAACAGACCTCGATGCGGCCCGCAACTCCATTGACAAAGCTCTAGAAACAATGGGCGAACAGGCGTCTCCAGACATGTTCACTATCCCCATCTTCCCGGTCGCCCGCCGCGTTGACGGCCCCAGGATGACCGACAGTTTCAAGGCCCATGCAGCCCGTCTCCACACAAAATACCAAGGATCCAAACCAGACAACTCCGAGGCGCCAAAGCCCTCCGCCAACGCCAGGTGGAACAGTAAACGGAAGGCAACCGTCGTCATCTACAACGACACCGAATTCTCCGAACTTTCCCCCACGGCAAAGAAGCCAGCCGTCGTGAAACAAGGCTCTCAGGTCATAGCAGCAACAGCCGCAACCCTGTCGTCCATCACCGCCGAGTCTCTCAAGCAAGCAGTTCATGCGGCTGTCCAGGTAGCCCTCGTTCCGACCCAACAGGCTTTTGCAGCACTGCAGCTCGGGGTTTCTAGCATGCGCGAAATCCTTGAGGCGCACGCCAAAACACAGGTCCTACACGCCCAAACTTTAGCCAACCTGACGCAGCCCTTTCAGCCGTCTCAGCAGCCACCAAATGCGCGTCCCCGCCTGCCAGCTCCACCGCGACCGATGTCAAACCAGCCTACTTTTCAGGAGCCCCCCCTTCCTCCCGACCTTAAGACGATTCCTCCGGCACCAGCTACCACAGAGCCGGTCCATCGTCCTCGCCCCATTGTTCAATGCGCCATTTCATTGGTCGTTGAAAGGCCTTAATGGCTTCAGATGAAGCCGGAACATTGGAAGCTGCTTTCCCCAATAGCGCTGACAAGAGTGATGAAGAGGAGAGGGTTAGATGTGAGGAGAGGCTTGTACTTTACCGGCCCACAGCATGATTGCCAGCAACGCGGAGTACTTACCTTTGTATGCTACACCAATATCTTGGGCAACTCTGTTTCTCTGCTGTCAAATTGCGTATGCAATCTCCTTTTCGAATGTTGTGGTAAAGCGCAACTTGTCGTCATTGTCAATGTCGAACCTCTTCATGCATCCAGTTACTAGCCTTGAGAGAAGATCGCCGCCTAATGGAATGAACTTGACCGTATGAAATATCTTGCTTTTCACCAGCTGTCGCAGCGGGGCGGCCATTGACAATGACTTCCAAACACCTTTCGGAACGGGCGTTCTTGGGAGGCGGTATGATAGAGTCCGACTTGTCTCGTGCACTTCTCTTTCCCCGCTGACGAGAGGTGCGTCCACACCAGTGGAAGAGTGCTGCAATACCCGTTGGGAGACTGGAGTTGTGTTGCTGGTACAAAGAGGGGTATCTGTTGGGTTAGTAGTATAGGGGTGTGCTGTTGTACGTTCTGTAGATCCTTCCTTTTTTTATGTTGGTTCTCGTTCCATCAATGTTGTGTTGTTCTCCTTGTACTCGCTGCTGGCTTGTTTGTTGTCGCTGTTGTCGTCTTTCTTGGGAACACACTTTTGACCTCTCTTGGCGACCTGGATGTGTGCAGACACTACGTCGTCGTCTTCACTTTCACTGCTGCTGCTGTCCTGCGTCCTAATTTTGGCTGCTATTTTAACTTGGCGTGCCATGAACGCAGCATGCTTCTTGACCTCTGAATCCTCCCGCCACTGTTGCAGTTTGGCTGGTGCCCCTCTACCGGACTTAGCTGGCGCCATCTTACTGGTGGGTTGGCGCCTCTTTCTTGCCATAGCGCTTGTTTGGTTGAACAATGTGTTTTTGTGTGGAATTATAAAAGAATTTGGCCTACTTCTGCGCGATTTTTCAATACAAGTACCACGCCTCTCGTAGGAACAGCGGTCACCATGGCGAAAGCAACCGAGGAAGCAGCAGCTCACTCTGATCTCGAGGACTCTCGCAAGAGACCTGCCGAGAAAAGTCTCACCGACATTGAGGTCCCGCCGGCGGCGGAACTCGAAACAAACCAGCGGATCAAAAAGTATGATCCGGTTCGAAATCACCTCCGCAGCAACGGCGTCGCTGCAAACGACGCGTCCAAAGTAGCCTACCCCACCATCGTTAAGAATATCTACAACGGATTGTTCAAGGAGGACTATACTCTAGTGATCCAACCCGTATCCGAGTGGCCAGCGATGTTTGAAGCCTCCGAAAACCGACCCAAAACACCCCCTAAAACCTCAAAAACAACAGAAAAACGCCCACACTCACCAACCTCACCACACCCAACACTATCCCAACGGACCCGAAGCAATTCGGAGAGTACTTTGAGTACACTACTACCGAGAAACATCCTGATGAACCAGCAAAATCATTTGCCGCTGCTACATTGCTTCCGACTACAGTATTGACGAACTAAAGTCCGCCAACGTCCTAGAATTTTTCTCTTCCAATAACTTCTGGGTGACCGCCAGCCGGTACTCTACCCTAACCGAAGCCACTGTCGGATGGTTCTTGGGAACCGTTCCCGATGCTACCAACCGTGATGAGTTTGCCAGCCAACTCCTTGCACGAATCAACGACGCAGCCGAAGACGACCCGAATCTCGGAACCGATAACGAACAGTTTACGCCAGTCTCAACGAAAAACAAGAAGGCCAAAACCCTTGACACAGTTACAGAAACCGCTTACAAGTGCCCCCAACTACCAGCCCTTCAAAAGGCGTTGGCATCGCCACCGGAACAAACAAGTCCGCCACAAACAACGGCGGCAACTACCTCAAAACAAAAGCAATTGTTATCCGATGCGAATCGAAACATGCGGACAGACTCACCAACGTTCTCGCTTCCCTTGGCGAAATCGAAGGTGCCCTCCCATCAACCTTTATCCCAGCTGGCATGCGTGTCACCGACAAGACTACCTATATCAACGCCATTAAAACACAAGAAGACCTTCTTGCTAAAGCATCGACCATCCAAGTTGACGGTATTCGCACCGACAAATTGGATACAGTCCTACCGGAACCAGTCAACATGTCTCTACGCAGTTACCCACTTCAGGTCCAGGGCCCCTTTACAAAGCTCGAAATTGCGTACAACGCCACCGGACGCGACGTCGGTCGTATTTTCCTCATCACTACCAAAACCCGAATGGCTGAAGCAAACAAGATCATCGACGAGCATCTACCGACACTTTTCAAAACACAACTTGACTGGGAACTCAAAACAACACTACTCCACGACAACTTCGACCAGCCAACCCGAGTAGCCACCATGCACAACCCTACGGCTAAGACAGCGCGATATGTGTCCAGCCTCGTGGCAAATATTCCAACATGGGTCAGGACCAATACCACCACCGACGACAATACTACACAAGGCGCGGACAAACCACAAACCCGCGGGCCTTTTACCACCAACAAATGGAACTCGAGGATCCTCTTTCATGATCGTCCGAAAAAAGGGAAAACAACTAATGCTACTACTGCTGCAAATACCGATACTGCGTCTGTCATATCCACAACATCGGCTACACTCGAAACCAACGCGTCCGCCATGGAATCTCTCGAACAAAAGTTCCAACAACAGCTAGCCGAGATGGCAGCCAAATTCGAACAAAAACTCCTGGAGCAGAACAACACTCTCGAACAAAAGATGGAAGCCTCAGAAGCGAGACTTATCCAAGCTCTACCGTCTGAAACCAACCTTGTTGCCCAAATGAACGAGCGCCTGGATCAACAGACAAACCAGATGACCCAACAGATGACACACCAAATGACTCACCAGAACATGATGATGGTAAAAGCATGGAAAACTTCATGCACCAACTCTCGCAACAGTTCGGCATTCAACCAGCAACACCCAGCAATGGACGACATCCAGGTGCACCACCATTCGTGAGACGCCCAGACCACCAGTCGAATGAAAACCAACCTGAACTACAAAGCAACCTTGACGAAACCTCAGACAACCTGGATCAGTCAATGCAAGGAACCTCCTTCAGTGAAGCACAAGACGGCCCAACCTTATCAGCGTTTACCGCTACCATCAACGGCGACAGCAACGGCGACAGACTCTCACCCATCCCACCAACGACGCACGGCGATGCGACTACAAC
>Ga0307981_1002709_pt1 | contig 13982 bp, 5 predicted proteins | sample OrgLakmetagen987_FD_201849 | JGI IMG/M metagenome (GOLD analysis project Ga0307981, IMG submission 201849) | Saline water microbial communities from Organic Lake, Antarctica - #987 | ecosystem: Environmental > Aquatic > Non-marine Saline and Alkaline > Saline | place: Antarctica: Organic Lake... | reverse complement strand
CCAACAGCGACACAAGCGGCTTCGCGGACAGCGCTCTTGTCATCCTTCAAGTAGCTCAATACCAATTTCTTCAAGGCTGGAAGAACGGCATTCACTTCGGCGCCTACCGTGGTGGTAAGCACACGGCGAATGGCACACGCCTTGCCATGACGAACTGTACTCGAGTCCTGATCGGCACCGGCCAGGATATCTTCTTTCAAAACCTTGATCGTTTCTTCCGCTCCAGACAAAGTGCACGCCATACCCATGACCTTGGCCGCTCCTTCACGAATACCATCGTCTGGTGCCGATAAGAGTTCTTTCGAAGCGGCCAACGCCGACGGTATACTCGCCGGAAGCTTGGCCTTGGCTCCACCCTTTTCCAGGACTGTTGCAAGAGCTTCGAGCGTCGCCGTCTGAACGGCAGCCGCACCCGCGCCTTCGCTACTGGCAGTCTTCCCGAGCGAGCCCGAAACGAGCTCCTTAATGAGAGGGTCGACGCGCGTCGACAAAGGCATGAGCAACGACAAGGCGTAGATGGCTTCCACTCGCACCTGGCGGGATGGATCCGATAGAGCCTTGACAAAGGTCGTCTGGAATTGCGGCACGAAAGCCCGAAGAGCAGGACCACCCTTGACCAGAATGAGACCGAGCGTTTTCAGAATTGCAACCTTGACGCTTGATGGATTCCGGTCTCCGACGATACGTAGCAGAGGTCCAGTCATTTTAATAATGAGCGGACCAGCGAGATACTTGGTGGATGTGATTGAGATCAATTCGCCCAGTCCCGAAGCAGCTACTTCGCGAATGGTGGGGCTGCCGTACAGAATACCTCTCTGGTAGATCGGTAGCAGTGGTTCGAGACCTAAAAGCAAGTGAGGCAATACGCGTGAGAAATGATCAGTATTTGGGCAATAAAGCGATAAATGGCGTTTCGGCAATCAGAAAGACTAATCATAACCCCCACAGTTGGGTCGGGTTGTGCATATATGCAGGCTCATCAAGTTGCTCGCTGTATTTTTTTTGACGACAGTTGCTTACCTTTAGGCATGTTGAATCCTGGAAGAAGGAAGACACCATCACCAACTCCTCCCTTGCGCCGCCTCGCTTCGCTTATCATACTCGCGAGAAGGTTTCGCATGAACTCAATGTGCTTGACTAACTCCTCTGATGGTACATGCTTCGAGAGCGCCCCGAACGCTCCATTGGTTGCCTTGAGAACCGTCGCATCTTCATCGTTGAGTCGATAGAGTAGCTCGCGAAGGATAATCGGAATCTGCTCATAAAAGTCTTGCTTCTCGGCGCCTAAAGAAAAAGAAATCGTTAGTGATTGGAGGCGCAAATTGTTTTTACTCGGAAGCGCACGGTTTGTCAGACAGAAATCTCATTGTAGTATGCCCTCACGGAACAAAGTCCACTGGGGATGAATTGAAGTTATCCTCACTCAAACCGTCGTTCGTATCCGAAAGTGTAACTGGCTGAGTACTTACGTTCCGTAACAACTACTTCAAGCATTCGACAAGCTTCCGTCCGCATAGGAACCTTGTCGCTACCACACTTGGACGAGATTTCACTGATGAGTAGATTTACACCAGCTTCGTCAACGCTTCTGCAAATTGATCGTGAACAGTCACGAATGGCGGCTTCTCTCTCATCATCGCTTTCTTCGATCTCTGTCAGGCAAACTAGCATGGACGGAATGATCGTGGAGAAATGTGCGAATATCGTGCTCCCTGTGACAGACGCGATTCCAGATAGTGCGTGTGCATGGTTCGTGGTGATGGGCTTCTGAATCAATCGAGGAATAATGTACGGAAGAAGTTCGCGACTACGAACGCTGAGAATACCTGTAAGACCGTGCAAAGCGCGAGCACGTGAGTTCTCGTCGCCGTCGGTGCTCTCGAGAGCAACCATGAGTGATGGAACAACCTCGTCGAGTGCCCGGTTTCCTACGACCGAATGAAGGCTCTTGAAGCTTAACGCTGCCATGTCACGGACGTTTTCGTCGTCGTCACATAAGGCATCTTGAATCACCTTCACAATAATCTCAATAAACCTCACAATCTGGTCTTTGGTTGAACACTTAATAACGTCAGTGAGACCAACACAAACACCCCGCTTCGTATGTTCGTCTCCGTCGGAGAGTGCATTGCGCAGGAGTGGCATGATCTGCGGTAAAACGGAGTCGCCGAGTTTGCCCACAACGTCTCCTAAGCACCTTCCAGCTACATCTGTCTTTTCCTCGTGTCCACTGGCAAGGTCATTGATGATCTTCGTTACGAGGACGGGCAAAATGTCTCGTAAAGTCCTCACGGTCACACTGACAACTGTCTTCCACACCTGCATCGCACTCTGACGGACCGCATGGACTGTGTCATTTCTGGCGAGGTAAAGGTCGCTGAGAACGCGACGCCTTGTATCGTTTCCCAAAGTGAGTGCAATCTGCACCTGTGCTCTTTCTGCCTTGCGAATGTCGTCCTGTGTATCCCCGTCTCCCTTAAGCATTGTGGTACCACCGATAGTGCTCAAGAGATCTCCCAGTAGCGTCAACGCAGCTACTCGAATTCGGTAGTCATCCTGACCGAGCGCAGCTTCAAGACTAGGCAAGATCTTATCAACGTGCACCTTACCATGGCTCTTGATCAGTACACGCCCAGCTCGCATAGCAACATCTCTCACTGGCTCACTATCATCAGACAAGCCACTGATAAGAGCCGGGAGCGAGACGTCGATCAGCGTAGTGAAGCCCTGTCCAAGCGCAGGAGGGAGAAACGCGAGAACCCACAAAACACCCTCTCGGGTACTCGCCTCGGGATAGCTTCCCAATGGCAAGATTTCGTTTCGCATTGCATCGTCGACACTCGCGCTTCCCGAGGCAACAAGTACCTCGGTCAAACCCTGTGCCGCACCGCTTCGTTCAGCCGAGCTGACGGCTTTATTCCGAAGAGCTTCGATCAACCATGGGCGCAGCTCAGGAAGAATATGGTCTCCAAGACTTCGTGTGAGAGACCCAAGAGCTTTCGCTGATGTGCTGCGAACATCAGGAATTGGGTCAAGCAAAGCAGCCTTTAGATCCGGCAACAGCGTTGGAAGATACGGGACAAAGTCTCGTGGGTCGTTGATCATTGAACAGATATTGCCCGCAATCAGCGCTCCGTACCGTTTCGTCGATGCCCCACGGTCACGAAGTCCTCTGTGAAGAATAGGAACAATCAGCGCAAGACTGGGGGCATCGATTGCATGGAGAAATTCTGTCGCAATCAAGGATTCGAGTGCGATCACTGTGTGGTCAGCAGGATCCGTCAACGCCTTGAGCAGTACCTTGCTAATAGTCGAGATTTCCGGATTCCTGATGACTGTACTGAGCTCGGCAAGTGCCTCCTCGGCACTTTCTTTGACTTTCGGGTGGGTGTCGCTAAATGCTTCCGTTAGTTTCGGAACAACTTTGGGCAGCGCTGATGCAAGCTGCTTGGGAGCCAAATGACTCATCGAACCCAGCATGTGGATAGACGCTTGCTTTGTTCTCCACGCTGGGTCGTCAAACGCTGTGAGGACCGCGGGCATGACAAGCTTGACACCGTGAGCCGAAAGTTTGCTCATGATGAGTCCAACTGTAGCGGAAGCAGCCTTTCGGACATAATCACTGCTGTCGGAGAACGACTTCAACAGCGAAGGAAGAAGCACGATGACGTATGGCTCGAACAAGAGGCCGAGGCGAGTGCTCATCAGCTCGATTGCAAAAAGGGAACCCTCTTTACTGCTTGAGGATCCAGAAGCGCAAGCTTCTTCCAGTTGCTTGACAATCTCGTATTTCTTTAAAGTTGCAATACCGCTTCCCTTCACAGCCGCAGACAACCCGTACGCGGCGCCTCTCCGTACTGCAAGAGTGTCGCCGAAGAGACAATCGTTGAGCAAATCGGACAGAATAGTTTCAATTCGCTCCTGTGTATTACCTTTCTTCATTAGCTTTGAAAGAGCATTTGCAACGCTCGTTTGAACATCCTCACTCGGTGTTTTTAACGCCGACAAAAGCATATCAATAGTGCTACCAATCTTGGCTTCATTCTCGACTCCTTTGAGGTGCAAAGCGACAGAACCAAGAGCAACAACCGCGCCTTCCTTCCGTCTATCCGACGCGGATACATCTCGAGGTACCTTTTCTGTCGGAAGAGATCCAAGTGAATCCTCACTGGCGACGCCACTCATCAAAACAGTCTCAAGATGGGGCAGAAGAAAAGCGATAGCTTCATCCGACTCACCGTAGGATGCAACCACATCGCGGAGCGTGTCACGAGCTGCCCCTTTAACGTCCTCATTAGTATCGGCGATTCCGTAGGCCATCAAAAAGCTCGTCAGGAGCTTTATTGTGGTCTCGTCCATCTCAACCTTGACAGAACTCTTCGTCAGCGCAGTAGCAGCTCGCAACACTCCAAGTCGGACAGCAATCTTTCCAGGAGAATCTGTCTCAGTGTCCTTTTTAGTGCTCGTGGTACGAAACTGGCTTACGAGCGCATATGGGTCAAGAGTTCTCTCTTGTTTCGGCTTCAACAGAGCAGACTGGGAAGGCTTCTTCTTTGTAATCTTTAGTTTCCCGATACCACTCACTGCCATGGCCGACTTGGTCGTCTTTTTCTTCGGAAGACCAGTGGCGATTGGCTTCTTCTTGACGGGTACTACTACTACACTAGCTTTGGGTACCGGGGGCGTAGCGGAACTATCTGTGTCACCATCGTCTTCTATGGGGTAAGAGACAATGTAGGATTTGCAAAGCGCTTCAACGTTGCGACCCACAAATTTCGGATGCATTCCCATGGCACAAGCGTATGCATCCGCAGCGGCACACGCAATTGATGCATCACCATGACTTAACAGGGGGAGGAGGGGCGCCGCGTACAAAGGAGAAGGTGCGGGGAGCGTAGATGTTTTGTCATCTTCTGCATCGTTAGAACCACCGTGCACGATTCGCCAAGCTTTTCGCGCATGTTCCCGAACACTTTCGTCTTTCTCGAAACAATTCAGCCATATTCGATTCTCAATGAGGGGGTTGCCCTTGACAAGCTTTTGCTGGTCCGTCGCAATGCTCGCTAGAGCCAGCATTGAAGCCATACGGCAGCTCTTGTTGCCCAGTGCTCCGCGCTCACCCAGCAATGGCGCGAGCTCTGCGGTGCTCAGAACGGAACCATTTTTCGATTCGGCGGAATCAGTGCGATAGCATGCGACCAGAACCTCGAACGGCGTTGGTTCCTGAAAGGTCTGCGCCCGGTCGTGCTTTAACAGCTCCAAGACACTGACGGCCATCTCTTTTCTCAAGCCTGCGACGTTAGAATCGATATCCTCGCCGGCAAGTAGAGAGGTATGTCGCTCCAAGAGTTTCAGGGATACCTCGCAACCAGTCGGGGTTCTTGGCCCCATTAGTGAGGCTTGGATCACGGGGAAAAGAAATGCGAACGAAGCACCGGACAGGGTATCATGGAACTGATCCATCTCATACACGAGACACGCCGCTGGAGCACAAGGAGATGGCAAAGCATAGACACTAATACCAGCGCCGGGGTCTTCTTTAGGGGCCAAACCAGCTGGAGAGACAAGCTTGGATTTTGGCTTTGTGCAACTAATGATTAGAGCCTGCGCCAGGGTTGGAGCGTGCATTTCTTGAATTTCGTAGACACAGGTAGCAAGAGAGGTGAGAGTCTCAAAGCTCTTCTCTTTCAAAGGCCGGAGGTACTCGAAGGCTGGACTTGTTGACACAGCTGCTGCCAGAACCACCTGCGATACTCTGGGAAGGCATTCATTTCCAACCTCAACGTCAGACATACACAGATGACGAATCGAACTCAGTACACGAATAAAATCGCCTTCAAGGAGTGCCGATGTGCCTTGTCGATCCTCGTCTTGCTTTTCGACACTCTTCTTTTCTTCTAGTGTGAGCTCTTTTAAAGCCGACCCAGACGCCGCCTTCTTTTTCTTGGCGTCGAGTTCTCTTTGAATCTCCAGCTCCCATTCTTCCTCTTCTGTCTTCCTTCGGCTGCTTGTTTTCTTCTCGTCGGTCGCAGCCTTTTCATCGGAATCTTCAAACAGAGATCCGACGGCGCTCTGATATAGTCGGACATCCTGCTCCGAGAGTGCCTCAACCTTTGTCAGAGTGTCTATCATTCTTGAGGACAATCTGGAGCATAAGTCTGTCATACACATGTTGCTCGCAAACACGTACGGCTTCATTTTTTCATCATTTGGGTCGTCAATGTTCGGAGAATAGTTGCACGCGATTCCGCCCAGCGATGTTATCAGGCTCAACGCAGCTTCATGGATAGAGGTACTAATCGTACTACCGGCCAGAGCGCCCTTGTCTTCAGCTTGACGCTTGATGCACGTGGCAAACGCGACAATCTCACCAGCAACACAGGCGCCAACTGTTCCGTCGGTATCATTCAGTGGCAGCAAAATGTCCTGAATAACCTTGACGGTATTCAAAATAAGAGCCGCGCGCTGGTGTCCGTCACTCTTGAGCGAAGAGCCAGCGTGCATCAACACCACGACACTGGTCAACGTAGGCAAGTCACCGCCGCCAACGTGGCGAGCCAAGCAGCAAGCAGCACGTCGAACCGCATTCGCATCAAAGCCTCGATGAGCTGCGTTCTCACTGCCCCGACCTTTGATGTCAACAGATTCCTTGTCATTTTCTCTTGCTAGGCGTGTCGCATTCTGCTCCTTGACCAGTTCCTCAAATCGCAAGGATGAGTCGTTGACTTGCTCTAGCAACGCTTGTACCACACCTTGGGCCGCTTTGGGGTCGTACGTGAGAATAATCTCCAGCCCCGACAAAATGGCGTTGCTGGCGTACTGATCGCGGCTACTGGTGCGACGGCCACCGTTCGTCAAGGCTTGGTTGGTGGTCGGATAAATGACGCAGGCGGCCATGGCCCGCGCAGCAGCGCTAATCTTGTTGGAGGGAAACAGATTTGTCAAGGACGCTTCATCAGTTCGCTTGGCGGCCAACTGCGTGTACAAGGCAATGGTTCGAGGCAAGGCAAAGCCGACCAATGGATCCGTCGCCACGGCAGCCAAAAGCGCGTCCGAGTAGACAAAGGACGGATCCGACTTGCTGGAAGATCCAGCCGACAAGACCTTGGCACAAAATGCTGGTACTGCCGTGTTGGTTTGATCGGCGTACAGTAGGTACAAGTACAAGACCAATAGTCCTTCTACTTGCATGGATTTTTTCGAAGCGGCACCGTCGACCCAAGTTTCCAAGCTCTTGACAAACTTTGGGACGTCCGGAGCACTCTTCCACAAATCCACCACCATGGACTCGAGCAAATCGGGATGCACCTTTTGCACTAGCAATCCCATGGTTGTACCAGCTTCTGACGAGTTCTTGGTTTGCATTGGTTTTCGAAAGAGATCCCAGGCTTGTTGGTAATCTTGCTTGCTACGCTTGGCCACCACCATCCATTCCAAAAGAGACTCGAGGCCCACTTGACGATGTTCGGCCTTTGGTTCTTTGGATACCATGGTCACCAATCCCTGCAAAACGGCCTCGACGACAGTCGCATCCACGGTTGTCGTTTCCTGATTGTCATTGTCATTACTATCACTACTACCATTACCACTACTACCATTACCACTGATACTGCTCACGTGCTGTCCAATGGCTTGCAGTATTTCGTACAATTGTTCTCGCACGGCCGGCGTCGAGGCTGGCACCGGCCCGGCCACGGCGGTACAAATGCGGCTCGCACTGGCGCTGCTGTTATTCTTGGTGGCCCACGCGATCAAAATGCGCGCCGCCGTGGCCCGATTTTGATCCTGCTGGGGGCTGCCAGCACCCGCCGTCACGTGCTTGAGCAGCAGCGCCAGCCAGGCGGGGGAAATCGGGCCAATCGCGCGGCTGGACAGGGCCCGGATCCACCCGTCGCACGTGACCAGGGCCGCGTCGGGATGCGATTTCAATCGGAGCTGCAGCGGCGCTTGGAGCGCGTCGGTCCACTGCTGGGGCGTGACTTTGGCCAGACACGCGCTGGCCAGGGCCAGGTCGCGCAGTGGCGAAAATGCAGCGAGACTGTACTGGAGGAGGAGTCCCAACCAGTCTCGGTTCTTGGTTGGAACAGTCGGAGTGTCATTCTCGAGGGCCGAGCCCAGGGCAATGGCGGGAATGGTAGTGCTGTTGTTGTTGGTAGTGCTGTTGTTTTTGTTGTTGTTGGTAGTGCTGTTGTTTTTGTTGTTGTTGGCGATTTGGTACAAGAGGTCCACCAGCAGTGCCGTATCGGCATGCTTGCGGCATTCCGCGAGACACGTATCCACGAATTCGGTGCTAGCGGCTTGGCCCAAAAGAAAGCACAGCACGGTCAGCAGATCCTGCAGCACTCGTTCGTCTGTTTCCAATAGTACAGCCGTCGTCCAGAGAGGGATACTGCGACGGTAGGCGTGTCGGGACGAGCACTTGCAGTCTGTGTCATGCAGGGGAGCAGGTACCAGTAACAGAATAGAAAAAAAGAGTGTGAGCGGTGCAATCCACAGTATACGCTATATATATATGTATATATACATATAGGCACATACATAGATCAACACGCGGTACGCTGCATGTACGCACCTTGCCATGCGGACAGCGCTCGTCGCACCGTTGGATCCGTCAGACCGTCCCGAACGGCGGCCAAGAGCGCGGTTCGCTTCTTGGCCGACCAGGCATCCGGACGGCACGAGGCCAAGACGCAAATCTGCTGCCGCACAGTGACAGCTTGTTCCGTCGCCATTGATGAAATAGTGGGGACCTCTCTATCTCTCTACTAGACTAGTAGTAGTAGCAGCAGTATGATTGAGCGTCTATTACGAGTACAGACTGACTGACTGACTGACTCTTGCTCGAACAGCGTCTGTGGGTTTCGTTGATAGTGGGATGTTTGGACTGGGATTTTTTGTAATTAATGGGAACCGCTCGTTGGATGCTCCGTTGGTTGTTTTTGGCGCCATTTTGAATAAGGTTATGACACTGCACAGACAACCGTCGCTTCCAGAGAGGCAGGCAGGCAGGGTCCGGGTCTCACCGTTCGCGGCGGAACGATCGAACCATCGACAATGGGCCATATACAAACAACAGCACTAGCACTAGCAACAGCACTAGCAAACAACAGCACTAGCACTAGCAACAGCACTAGCACTAGCACTAGCAACAGCACTAGCAACAGCACTAGCAACAGCACTAGCAACAGCACTAGCAACAGCACTAGCAACAGCACTAGCAACAAACAGCACTAGCAACAAACAACACTAGCAACAAACAGCACCAGCAACAAACAACACTAGCAACAAACAACACTAACTAGCAACTGCAGCATGGCAACTTCTGCGGCACGCCGCTGGGGCGATGACTTGGACGACTCGGACGACGAAGCTCCCCACAAGGCCTCTAGCGGCCTGGCGTTGACGATTCCTCCCACGCACAAGAGCCGCATCGACCAAAAGAACGTGCAAGTCGTCACGAGCTACCGTCAGAATCCCAGTCACCCCAATCAGCTTCTCAAGACGGTTGCCAAGGTCAAGGTCGTTGTGGAACAAACGCGCGAACCAGCTGCAGTAGCAGTTCGCAAGCTGTGGAAGAAATTTGGTCAAGCCGCCCTCGATCAGCAAGAGGGAACCAAGTCCACGGTGCAGTCCAAGGACGAAATCACCATTGAAGATCCAAATGCCGATACGGACTTGCAGGATGAAGATCCGACGCAAGCGTTGGCAGGAAACCTCAACGCATTTTGGGCGAAGCAACAGCGCCGCCAATTGGAACGCAAGTACGATGTCGGTCCCGAGGGAGACCAAGACGCGGCAGCCGGAGCCGGAGGAGCCTGGACGCAAGTCGGGGCGGGCGGGGCCGCAGCCGCAGGAGCGCCTGGAAAGTACGTTCCGCCGGCGGCACGCGGGGGACTGGCTGGAAAAATGGCAGCGGCCGGGGCCACGGGCTTTCAGCCGGAGCGCCGCACGGATGATCTCAACACGATTCGAGTCACGAATCTGTCCGAAAATACCACCGAGGCCGACTTGCAAGACCTGTTTCAGCGCTTTGGACGCATCAGCCGCGTCTACTTGGCAAAGGACAAGGAAACCATGCAGTCGCGGGGATTTGCCTTTGTCTCGTTTGTCAACAAGGACGATGCCGCCAAGGCCATGGACGAATTGCAGGGCTTTGGTTACGACCATTTGATTTTAAAGCTGGAATGGGCACGCCCAAATGCTCCAAAGGATCCATCCGCAGCGACAGAGTTCCGCAGTGGATACGGAAAGGCCCTGGCGCAAGATACCAATGCAAAGGTGTCGTATGCTTCCAATCTTACCAACTAGACATAGTCTACCGGTAGACTACCTGGATGGAATTAAAAAAAGTCAAAGTCTAGTTTTCTACTCGAAGAGACTATCATACTATATTGTAGTTTGTTGGTTGGATAGACTACTGCATTGGTTTCGTCTGGTTAGTTTCGAACGGTTGCCGCGTTGGCCAGTCTGCGGACCCTTTGACCGGCGCGGAGCAAACTGCGCAGGGAATCCGACGTATTGGTCCTGGTCACGGTTGTTGCATTTGGCTTGGTGGTGGGGGGCCGAATCATTGCAGCTGCAGTGGCAGTGCTCGAACGGTGCGGTGGACGGGGCGTCGTTGGCAGTACGGACGCTACTACTGCTACTACTGTTGATGGTGGAAGGCTTCGCGTTCGCACTAGTGCGTCGGCATTGGCTTGCAACCAGGAATGCAATACGGTCGGTGATGATGCTGTACCGATTGCTGCTGCTAGTTTGGACAGCGCGGCCGGGAGCAGTGCGAGCCGCTGACTCGATTGCTGCAGAGCCGCCAGTTGCGGACGGTACCGGTTCACGTCCAACTGGGGTTGAATGCTCCGGACAAACAGGTCGGTGTTCCAAAACGACGCGGGTGCAGCAATCGTGTGCAGCACAGTGTTGTGCTGGATTGCTGCCGCCAGGGCGAGGGTGCGGGCTGTTTGTGCGGCCAGTAACGAGGAGTTTGTTGCACTCGTCGTCGTCGTCATTGTCGTCGGGGTGGTGGTGGTACTGGAAGTACTACTAGTGCTGGCAATACCACCACTCGCAGCAGCAGCAGCAGCAAAACCCAGCGTGGTGAGCGTTGGATGGACCGATACGGCCCGACACAGGGCGTCCCATTGTGCAGCCGACAGTCGCTGGTGGGGGTGCCAGTGAAACTCGCGCAGCAGTGGTTTGTTTCCGTTGGTGGCGGTAGCAGTATCGGCAGTAGTGGCACATTTTCCCAAAACGCGCAGCAAGCGCCCAATACCGGGTCCGCAATAGGAATAGCGAAACTGTCGTACGGACTCGACGCGACTACCGGCAGTCAAGCAGAGGGCCAATACGTGGTTGGGAATCCAGCAGGCCTGCAAGTGAATCGGAGATGCGGCAAAAGAAGGGTCGTGACAGAGCGCCACAAAGGCGGCAGCATCCGCCGGCATGACGCCGCAGTGATCCAGGTACAATACTGGTGCTGCTGCTGGTGCTGCTGTAGCAGTTGTTTTCGTATCATTTGTCTCATTGTCGTCAACAGTAGCAGCAGCAGCACTAGTCAGTGCCTGACAATGCGCCCGACTCCAACAAAAGTTTTTCAAGTGCAATTCGTGCGCTGCTGCCGCGCCGCCGCCGCAGAGTTGACCAAGTGCCGCCGCCGAAACGGGCGCGGGCGACGGCACGGGCCAGTAACTCGGCAATCGCACCACCACCCGGCCCGTCCTTGTTGTTGCTGTCTTCTTCTTTTGGTCTGCAGCCACGAGTGCGACCAAAAAGTCGCAACAGGCAGTCACTGGCGCGGTAGTGTTGTTGGTAGTGCTGGTATCTGTAGCACTACCGGTACTGACTGAGCCATGACGACGATGATGATTGAGGGTCACCGTGCGCTCCTCGAGCAGTTGCACAACGTAAATACCGCACGACGCAATGCGAATTTCCATCACGTTGGGATGTAGAATGGACCGCCACGAGTCGTCGGCGGCATGTTCCATGGACACCAACAAGACAGTTTCGCTCATCCAGGCAATGCTGCTCCCAATGGCGGCGTGGAACGCGTCAAACGCGCCTCGTTGGCAACGAATAGCGCTATTATTCTTCGTAGTAGTATCATCATCATCATCATTGTTGTTGCTGCTGCCGTTTCGACACTGGCGCAAGAGATTCGGCAAGGAGCCGCAGAGTTCGATTTCGGGACACGTTTCGGCCGTCAGCGGCTCCAAATAAGACGCCAAGTTGCTATTGAACAGGGTGCGGTAGCGCGCAGTCGGTCGAAAGCAGGCTTCCATGGTGCAGTAGTCTAGCTACTAGTACCGTAGTCTAGTACAAACAAACGTTTCCAATCCAATCCAGTCCAATCCAATCCAATCCAATTCAATTTCAACAGACTCCGATCCGAGCGACTTCGGAAAAATGAAACGAATGAATGATGGCAATGGGGCCCGGAACGAAAAGTCGTTCGAATACCGTTACGTACGGTACCGACCTGGTAAGTAGTCACGGATCATCGATGGTTTCGAATTCGAATGCTTGCTGTCGCGCGAGCATAGCCCGACACGACATACAGGTGGAAATTTCAGAAACGTGACTAAAATTTCAAAAGCAGACGTAAAATCGAAATCAAAAAATGGAAGACGAAGAACCGAAAGTCGCGCTGTTGAGACGATGACGAAAAACACACTCACACTCGCACAAGTCGATAGCTGTATAGAGCTACCTGTAGCCAGATCACCGACAGCTACCTAGCAGAGACCCTTCTGTTGTTTTTTCTTGTACCAGTAGTTTGTCGTTTACCATTCATGATTTCGATAGCATCCTTTCGTTCCGTGGCACTCCTGGCCAGCTGTACTCTCACTCCGCTGCTACTATCCGCTAGATCCTCCGGAGTGTCGGCGTGGGTAACAGCTCCATGCACATCTTCATGCTCATCATGCTCATACCCCTTGACTGCTAGTCGATCCGCTCTTCTTCTACCATTGCCGCTATCCGCCTCTCGGCTAGCAGCAGCAGCGCCTGGCAACGACAACGATTTGCATCGCCCGTCCAACAACAACAACAACAAAGCCTCCGTACCCGTACCTTCATCTCGGACCCCGCCCTCCTCGCGACGATCATTTTTATGGTCCCAGTGTACCATTGCAACATGCGCCATACTCACAACCGCAGTCGCTACTACTACTACTACTGCTACTACCAATACAGCGTTGGCACGGGCCGACACGGTCGACGACCTTTGGAAGAGCCTGGACACTTCCGCAGCTGCTGCCAATAGTGCTGCCAACCCCGTCCTCCAACCCCCCACCTGGAACAGCAAGCCACCCGCGTGGCCCGATTCGGCCGCGTCACCCCTACCCCCGTTGCAACCCATGCCCAACAGCAATATCAACAGCAACAACAACACCAGTACAACTCCAACCGTACCACCGTCGGACTTTGCGCAGGCCTTGCGCCAGTCGCAACAGCAAAAGCAGGTGGATCCGCGCACGCATGGTTGAATCATTGATTGATTGATTGATTGATTGTCTACGGCGTACTGTAGTATAGTATGCATACTGTAGTTTACCGCGTGCGAGCGAACGAATGCGCTTGCGTGTATCATACGTACACTACGGTAAGATTGATCGTTGTCCGATCCAGCACCTTCCACCAGACGACCATCATGCCTATTATACTGTATGCGTCGCGTCGGTGCTGGTTGGGAGTGAACACCGCATGAATGTAAACTATATAGTATATATATATATATATATATAGTACTCGCAGACTAGGACATATCATAGCTAGTGTAGGACAAGAGCAATGCTAGCTACTCCGTCCGCAGTCAATCGGTATCGTGCAGGTATGAACACAGCTAGTAGCGCTCAGTAAGTACGTACGTACGTACGTGCTGGTACATAGCTTCAGTAGTCTTAAGTACGTTTCCTCAGACCTGATCTAGTAAGGTGGACAATCTATATGGTATGCTGGTGTTATCAACAGCATCATGAGATGAT
>Ga0307981_1002706_pt1 | contig 13993 bp, 13 predicted proteins | sample OrgLakmetagen987_FD_201849 | JGI IMG/M metagenome (GOLD analysis project Ga0307981, IMG submission 201849) | Saline water microbial communities from Organic Lake, Antarctica - #987 | ecosystem: Environmental > Aquatic > Non-marine Saline and Alkaline > Saline | place: Antarctica: Organic Lake... | reverse complement strand
GGGCCGATCTCGCTCGAGATGGCCACTGCGTTTCGCGACCTCGGCGGAGCCGTCCACATCGTCGAACTCGCCGATCGAGTGATGGGCAACGACGACCCGCTGGTGTCGACGACGATCCAAGCCGCCCTGGAAGCCCGTGGCGTCGAGTTCCACATCGGCACGTCCATCGAACGCTTCGAGGGCACCACCGCACATCTCGCGAACGGCACGACCATCGACGACGTCGACAAGGTGCTCCTGGCCATCGGTCGACGACCGCGACTGGACGGTCTCGGGCTCCACGACGCCGGGGTCGAGTCGACGTCGCACGGCATCGTGGCGGACTCGTGGGGCAAGACCAGCGTCGACAACGTCTGGGCCGTGGGTGACGTCACCGGGAACACCGCAACCACCCACGGTGCGAACTCGATCGCCCGTCGCACGATCCGAGCGATCGCCCTGCCGATCCCGACCGTCGGAGGGCCACGGGTCCAAGCCAATGCGGTCTACAGCCGTCCCGAGATCGCATCGGTCGGACTGAGCATGGACGAGCTCGCTGCCTACCCGACCTCGGGACGCAAGCGCTACGAGGTGCAGTTGGCCGACATCGACCGCGGCTACACCGACGGGGTCGAACACGGGGTCGTGATGGTCGATGTCGAGCGCTTCACCGGCAAGATCCTGCGTGCTGCCATCGTCGCCCCGGCTGCTGCCGAGATGATCGGCATGTTCACGCTGATGATCGATCACGGGATCGGGCTGCGCAAGGTGTTCGGGCAGGTCCATCCGTACCCGTCGTACTCCCAGGCGATCGGCAAGCTGGCAGACGACTTCGCCGGAGAGACCTACCGATCACTGCCGCGGGAGTGGCTCGGTATGGCCCGCGGGAAGCTCACCAAGCGCTTCGCGTGATCGCGAGTTGGTGGTCTCCGACGACCGACGCCGGGGTGGTCGTCCAGGTGATCGTCACGCTCCTCGTCGGCACCACACTGGGCCTTGCGTTGCGCCGTGAACAGTCACTCGTCCTCGTGGTGATCGGCGTCACCATGGTCGTACTCGGCTGGTACGGCATACGCGGCTTGCACTAGACCTGCCCTGTGTCCGACCTGCGTCAACGCCTTGCGGAGCTGCCGATCGACCAGCTCGTCGCGGTGCTCTCCGGGGCCGATTTCTGGTCCACCGAGGCCGTGGCCGACGCCGACGTCACGTCGTTCGTGCTCACCGACGGACCCCACGGCGTGCGCCGCCAACCCGACGATGCCGACCATCTCGGAATCGGTGAATCGATCCCGGCGACCTGCTTCCCCACGGCGTCGAACCTCGCCGCGTCGTGGGACACCGACCTCATGGCCGAGGTGGGCGCAGCGCTCGGCCGTGAGAGCCGCACCCAGCAGGTCGGGGTCCTCCTCGGACCCGGACTGAACATCAAACGGCACCCCGGTGGCGGTCGGAACTTCGAGTACTTCTCGGAGGACCCACTGCTGTCGGGAAAACTCGCCGCAGCGATGATTCGAGGCATCCAGTCCGAAGGGGTCGGGGCGTGCCCGAAGCACTTCGTGGCCAACAACGTCGAGTCCTACCGGATGGTGAGCGACTCCGTCGTCGACGAACGGACGCTGCGTGAGATCTACCTGCGTGGCTTCGAGATCGCTGTCACGGAAGGCCGCCCCTGGGCGATCATGGCGTCGTACAACCTGGTGAACGGAACATACGTCGCCGACAGCGCCGACCTGTTGCAGGGTGTGCTGCGTGAGCAGTGGGGATTCGACGGTCTGGTGGTGACCGACTGGGGTGGTGTGAACGATCGTGTCGCCGGCCTGCGAGCCGGGCTCGACCTCGAGATGCCGTCGAGCGGTGGGGCGCACGATCGCGCCGTCATCGACGCCGTGTCCGACGGGACGATCTCGCGCGAGCTGGTGCTCGACCGAGCGGTCACCGTCACCTCGCTCGCTCAGCGGATCGAGCACGAGGTGTCGGCTCGGTCCCGTGAACCGATCGACGAGGTCGAACACCACCGCATCGCTCGCCGCGCTGCAGCCGAGGGAACGGTGCTCCTCACCAACGACGGCATTCTCCCGCTCGCTGCGAACACCGACGTCGCGATCATCGGCGCCTTTGCCGACCATCCGAGATTTCAGGGTGCCGGCAGCTCACAGGTCACCCCGACCCGGCTCGATGCGGCGCGTCGACACCTGGAGGAACGGGTGGCAGGACGGGTTCGCTACTGCGCTGCCTACGACCCGGCCACTGGCGAGTCGTCGCCGGATCAGCTTCGAGAAGCGGCCGATCTCGCACGATCCACCGAGGTGGCAATCGTGTTCGTCGGGCTGCCGGCAATCGCCGAGGCGGAAGGCTTCGATCGCGAGTCGTTGGCGCTTCCGACCGACCACGACGACCTCGTCGCCACGGTCTGTGCAGCCAATCCGAGCACGGTGGTCGTGCTGTCGAACGGTGGTCCGGTGCTGCTCCCCTGGGCTGACCGCCCAGCAGCGATCGTCGAGGCGTATCTCGGTGGCCAGGCAGGTGGGAGCGCCATCGTCGACGTCCTGCTCGGCGACGCGGAGCCCGGCGGACGACTCGCCGAGACTTTCCCGGCATCGATGGTCTTCCCGTCGGAGGAGAACTTCTCGGGGAGCACGAGGCAGGTCCAGTACCGGGAGGGCCTGTACGTCGGGTATCGCTTCCACGAAACGGCGCACGTGCGGGCTCGATTCCCGTTCGGACACGGGCTGTCGTACACCTCGTTCGACTGGACCGACGTCGCCGTCTCGGGCACGGCACCCGACCTCGCGGTCCAGGTCACGGTCACCAACTGGGGCGAGCGGGCCGGCAGCGACGTGGTCCAGGTCTACGTTCGCGACGTCGACTCGTCGGTCCACCGGCCGGATCGGGAGCTGCGCGGATTCGCCAAGGTGCACCTGCAACCTGGTACGTCGGAGCAGGTCAGCATCTCGCTCGACGATCGTTCGTTCGCGTATTGGGACGTCGGCGAGTCCCGATGGCGGCTCGAGGCAGGCCGATTCGAGATCCTGGTCGCTGCGTCGTCGGTCGATGTCCGAGAGGTCATTCGCGTCGACGTCGACGGCGAGTCGATCGATGCCCGGCCGGGTGAGGCCGATGGGCCGGGCCGTGCTCGTTTCGTGGCCACCGACGCCGAGTTCGAGGCAATGCTCGGTCATCCGATCCCGGCGCCGACCCCGGTGCTGCCGTTCAACCTGAACACCGTGGTCGACGAACTCGATGCCACGCGTGTGGGTCGGGTCGCCAAGGCCGGCTTCTTGAAGATCGCCGATCGCCAGCGGGCGAAGCTGCTCGGCCCCGACGTCGATCCCGTCCTCGAACGTCTCAGCGAGCGAATGATCCGCGAGGCGCCCCTGCGCTTCCTCGTGGCGATGAGCGGCGGCACCGGATCGATCAAGGCCTTCGAAGGGCTCACGAAGTTGCTCAGTGCGTTGAGGATCAAGCGTCGCCGTGACTGAGCACCGGTTCCGAGTGGTCGCCAGCGACCTCGACGGGACGCTGCTCGGTCCCGACCACCGACTGGCGCAACGAACCGTCGACGCCCTCCGTCGTGCACGCCGGGCCGGCATCCTCGTCGTCGCTGCGACCGGCCGCGGGCCGACGTCGGCGGTGGAACTACTCGCCCCGTACGACGTCGTCGACGCGCTGATCTGTTCCAACGGATCGATCGTGCACGACGTCGTCACCGACTCGACGACCGATCGCTTTCCGATCGAACCCGATCACCTCGATGCACTGTTCGGCGACCTCGGTGCAGCGATGCCTGGCTTGTCGTTCTGCTGGGAGATGGACGACGAATGCGCATGGGATGCGGCCTTCGACGACATCGCTGTCGCTCACGCCGATCTCCGAGCATTCGGAATCGGTGCTCGACCGATGTCGGGGACCCGCGTCACGAAGGTCATGGTGCGCCACGAGACGCTTGTGCGAGAGGCACTTGCCGATGCGCTTCTGCCCCACCTGCCAGCGCCACTCACACTTGGTTGCTCCGGCGTGGAATTCGTGGAGATCACCGGGGTCGGCGTCGACAAAGCCAGTGCGCTGGCGCACGTGATCGGGCGGCACGGGCTCGGCGCCGACGACGTCGTGGCATTCGGAGACAATCACAACGACACCCAGATGCTGGCCTGGGCCGGTCACGGTGTCGCGGTCGGCAATGCCGTCGACGCCGCCAAAGCGGTGGCCGACGAGGTGATCGGCGATCATGGCGGGCACTCGGTCGCCGCCTTCCTCGAGTCGTTGCTCTAGCTTCACATGATGGACGAACCACTGCGCTGGGGCATCGCGTCCACCGGCAACATCTCCGCTCGGATGACCGAGGCCCTGCAGCAGCTCGACGGTGCGGTGATCACCGCCGTCGGGTCCCGAACGCAGTCCAACGCCGACGACTTCGCCGCCGAACACTCGATTCCGACGGCCCACGGGTCGTTCGATGCGCTGATCGCAGACCCAGCCGTCGACATCGTGTACGTGGGGTCACCCCACAGCGAGCACCGTGCGATGACCATCGCCGCACTCGATGCCGGCAAGCACGTGCTGTGCGAGAAGGCCTTTGCGCTCAACGCCGTGGATGCCCGACAGATGATCGATGCAGCGCAACGCAACCACCGCTTCGTGATGGAGGCGATGTGGAGCTGGTTCCTGCCGAGTTGGCACGAACTGCAGCGACGCGTCGCCGGTGGTGCGATCGGTGAGATCGTGTCGATCGATGCGAACTTCTGCCTGTCGGTGGCCGACCAGGACGGTCGCCATCGCCGCCCCGAGCTCGGCGGTGGGGCGCTCCTCGACCTCGGGATCTATCCGCTGTCGATCGGACGTTTCCTGCTCGGCGAACCGATCGAGGTGAAAGCACTCGGTCGGCTCACCTCGCAGGGGATCGACGCAGCCGTCGGTGGCGTCATGATCCACGAGTCCGGTGCGATCACGACCTTTTCCACGTCGCTCGACGCGACGTCGGACCTGTCGGCGCGGATCGTGGGCACCGAGGGGCGGATCGAGGTTCACGCACCGTTCTGGAGCCCTGATGCCTTCACCGTTCACCGGCGGGGCACCGACGGACCCGAGCGTGTGGAGATCCCCCACGATGGACTCGCACACGAAGCGGCACATGTGATGCAGCGGATCCGAACAGGACACATCGAGAGCGACGTCCAGACCTGGGCTGCCACGATCGCCAACATGGAGCTGATGGACGACATCCGCCACCAGGTGGGCGTCGTCTACGACGTCGACTGACTCATGTCGGATAGTCGGCGTACGACGCCTTGAACACGCCCTGATGCAGCAGCACCGTCGCGGCGTGCGCGCCCGTTGCGACATCGGTGACGGTCGATTCGGTCCAGTACGACTCGACCGCCCGACTCTGACCGACACCGACGATCGTGTGGGTCACCTCGTAGGGGCGACCGACGAACACGGGACCCTCGACGAAGCGGACCTCCAGGTCGATGAACAGTCCGATCGCCGGACCACGCACCGGGAAGTGGGCACCCTGCTGATGCGCGAGCACGCTGAGCATCTCGGTGGGCACGATCGGCGATCCCCACGGGGACGCCTGGTCGAACCACGGTGACCGCTCGGTGATGCTGTCGAGCTTCTGGGCGAGCGTGAACGGGTAGAGCGCGCCATTGTGTGAATCGTTCTCCATGGTGACGGTCACCGGGTCGGTGGTCATCCCGATCTCGAGTTGGTCGACGATGTGGAGGTCACCCGGGTCCTGCAGGCCACGCTCCCGCCGGATATCGAGTTCGGTGGTGGTGTCACGCCCGATCGATGCCGTGCCGGCCAACACCGGTGTGCCATCGGGCTTCACAGCGTGGATGCTCGCCGAGTGCTCGCCGTGTGGTGTGAGTGCAGCCTGGACCTGCTCGCCCTCGACCACCATGTTGAGGAAGTGCGACGAGACGCAACCGGTCTCGAACCAGGTCGTGCCCCACCGTTCGACGGCCAACGCGTCGAACTGACTGAAGTGCGTCGGCCCTTCGATCGGCGCGCCGGCCAGACCGAGCTTCGCAGCCTGCTCGCCGTCGTGGACGCTGGCGTGGCCCCCGTACTCCTGGTCGTGGAGCATCTGGGCCGGGGAACGGAACGGACCGGTGAGGGTGCCGTCGCCGCCACGTTCGATCTCGGTGGAGAAGGTCATGCTGCGATGATCGCAGCCCGCTGCCGGCTGCGACGACACGACTCGCTGTCGACCGGCGTGAGTGCGGATTACCGGCAACGGTCAGCGTTCGGGTGGCAAGGCGACGTCGATGTCTCGCTGGTAGAGCTCCCAGTAGTCGTTCGAGGCGACGAGGCCGAATGCCGGCGCCACCACGAGCCAGTCCACCAGCGAGAACGACGTGGGTCCCGCACCGGCGATCGGGAGCACGACGTACTCCACCCGCTCCGACCGCTCGGCGAGGCGCGGGCCATCGATGTTGCCGTTCGGCCCGTACAGCACCGAACGGAACGGGGTCGGGAACTGGTAGATCTCGTCCCGGTACGCGATCTGCGGAGTGATCCGGTAGTGCGCCGACACGACCGCATCATCGGGCACCAGTTCGATGATCTCGCGCGCCTGGCTCGCCCAGGCATTGTCAGGGTTCCCGTAGAACAGCGGGGTCCTCCCCCACGGCAACGGTGACCACAAGAACGAGGTCACCAACGCTGCAACGCCCACACAGCCGACACCGATGGCCCGCATCGGCAACGAGAACGACCCGATCGTGCGGTGTTCCCTGATGGCTCCCAGTGCGTACACCGTTCCGACGCTGAGGGCGGGAACGGCCACCAGGCTGTAGTGATACCGGATCTGATACTGGTACCAGAACGTGCTCAGGACGTTCGTGAAGAGGACCAGGGCACTGATCGCGGCGACCCACGGCAGCCGAGCGAAGATCCATGCGAACGGGGCTGTCATCTGCACGAGGTACCACGGCCGATCGTCGCGGCGAAGATGCTCGACGAGATCGGTCGGGTTGGTGATGGCAGTGTCGATGACCCCGGAGGGTCCTCCGAACGGAATGCGCCAACCGTTCCGGGTCGGCACACCGATCAGCCCACGCATCACCACCAACATCGCGAATGCCATGAACGCCAGGCTCCCGAACACCGTCACGAGACCGATCCGGCGATCTCGTTGCAGCGCCACCCAGATGCCGAGCGGGACGAGCACGAGCGAGGCGTCCTCCTTGACCGACAGCGACAGCAACACGAACGCTGCGTAGGTCTTCCACTTGCGTTCCAGCGCCGCCCACAGGGCGAACCCGACGAACACGCCCAGGTACGAGTCGGGATGAAAGTTCTCGAGGTTGGTCCAGCCGATCGCCGGGTGGAGAAGGTACGCGACGGCGGCGACCAGTGCGGCCCACTCGCTGCGCAGCCGGCGGCGACCGTAGAGGAACACCGGCACCGCGCCGAGGCCGATCGCCAGGGACTGGCTGAAGAACAGGATCCCCGCTCCCGGGAACAGCCAGTAGAAGGGAACGAGGAACAACAAGATGAACGACGAATGGTCGCCGAAGAGGTTGCGGCCCATCAACGTCACGAAGGGTGCCCGACCCTGCGACAGCAGCCACACGCCCTGGTCGTACAGCGCCGAGTCGTACGACGCCGTCCCCAGTGCGTGGTGCACGTCGAGCGTTCGGCGTGTGAAGTAGGTGACGTAGGCAACCACCACGACGGCGAGCAGCGCTTGGGGCCAGGTGACCGCGGACCATCGGCGGGCCAACCGACGATCGACGACGATGTCCTCCGCCACTGCGGCGTCGAGCACGTCGGTCATCGTCAGATTCTGGTCGATCCGGCCGAGGTCAGGGGCGCAGGTCGGGCACCAACGCCGCCAGCACGCCGTTGACGAACCGGCCGCTGTCGTCGGTGGAGAACTGCTTCACGAGCTTGACCGCCTCGTCGAGCACCACTGCGGTCGGCACGTCGGGTCGTTCGAGGAGTTCGAAGGCTCCGATGCGCAAGACGTTCAGGTCGATCACCGGCATCCGCTTCAGGGTCCAGCCCTTGGCCCGTGACTCGATGAACTCGTCGAGCTGCTCGCGACGATCAGCCACGCCGCGCACCAGGGTCTGGGTGAGTTCGTCGGGTTCGAACACTTGGAGTTCGAGTGCCTCGATGGGAGTGATCCCCTTCGATTCGGCTTCGTACAGCAGGTAGAGCGCTCGTTCACGACCCTCGGACCGCTCGTCCGGACGGGGAATCGACGCCATCAGACGCGCGTCATGTAGTCGCCGGTGCGCGTGTCGACACGCACCTTCTCGCCGATCTCGATGAACAACGGCACCTTGATCTCCTTGCCGGTCTCGAGTGTGGCGGGCTTCGTGCCCCCACTGGAGCGGTCTCCTTGGAGACCCGGCTCGGTGACCGCGATCGTCAGCTCGACCGATGCGGGGATCTCGACGCCGATGATCTCGCCGTCGTAGAACGCGATCTGGGCGACCATCTGCTCGATCAGGTAGTCCTTCGCGCCGCCCAGGGCCACTTCGGCGACATTGGTCTGCTCGAAGGTCTTCGTGTTCATGAACACGTAGTCGGTTCCATCGTGGTACAGGTACTGCATGTCCTCGCGCAGGACGATGGCCTGCTCGACCTTGATGCCGGCGTTGAACGTCTTGTCGATCACGGCCCCGGTTCGGACGTTGCGGATCTTGGAGCGCACGAACGCTCCCCCCTTGCCGGGCTTCACGTGCTGGAACTCGACGACCTGGAACAGGTTGTTGTCGAGTTCCAGTGTGATGCCGTTCTTCAGGTCGTTCACGGAGATCTGGGGCATGTCAGTTCAACTCTCGTTTCGGTGAGTGGGTCAGCACTCGGTGTCCGGCGTCGGTGACGAGCACGAGGTCCTCGATGCGGAAGCCGCCGAAGCCGCCACGATAGAGGCCCGGTTCCACGGTCACCACCATGCCGGCCAGCAGTTCGGCCTCGCTCGCCTGGTTGTGGAACGGTTGCTCGTGGATGTCGAGACCCACGCCGTGGCCGGTGGCGTGGAGGTACCAGTCGAGCATCCCACCCTGGTCGAACACGTTGCGGCACGCCGCGTCCACATCGCGAGAGGTCGCCGAAGCGGCAACTGCGTCGAGACCTGCCTGCTGCGATTTCACCACCAGTTCGTACACGTCGCGCTGCTGTTCGGTCGCCAGGCCGATCACCCACGAGCGGGTCATGTCGGAGTGGTAGCCGTCGACGAGGGCGCCGACGTCGACAATCACGGTGTCGCCCTCCTGGATCGTGCGTCGGCTCGCACCGTGGTGCGGGCGCGCTGCGTGGTCCGGGCCGCTCGCGACGATCGTGGGGTAGCTCCGGTCGTCGGCGCCGAGCCCGACCATGCGGTACTCCAACTCCGCCCGGACGTCGAGTTCGCTCGCTCCGGCGAGCATCGGTTCGACCTCGCCGAGCGCCGCATCTGCGATCCGCGCCGCCTCCTCGATCCGTTCGATCTCGGCAGCGTCCTTGACTCGTCGCAGCCGCCGGATCAGCCCGTCGTTCGTCGCGCCGACCGACAGTTCGTCACGCTGCTGTTGCAGGCGTGCCCGGTCCTGCTCGACGATGACGCGGGCTCCGGTGCCGGCGGTCTCGGCAATTGCCTTGTCGCCGTAACGCCCGTCGGTTCCCACGATCAGTTCGCCGCTGCGGACGACCGCCCATCCGTTCGACGTGTCGAAGCCGGTCAGCCAGCGGAGATCGGTGAGATCGGTGACCAGGAGCACTCCCCCTGCGACCTCGTCGGCGACTCGCCCGATCCGAGCGGCGTGGTCGATCGGTGTCACGTCAGGAACCGCGCCAGCGCACGCCGCACCGGAGCCTCGTCGACGCCCTGAATCACCTCGACGCCGTCAGCGCCGTCGAGCACGAAGGTCAGACCGGACAGTGCCTTCTTGTCGCGGTGCATCAGTGCGACGAGATCGTCGACGTCGAGGCCGTCCGGTGGGCGGGTCATCAGGTCGTATTCACCCGCCACCACGTTCGAGTGTTCGTCGACGCGTGCCCGATCGATCCGGCCCAGTTCGTGGCCCAGTTCTGCGGCGTAGATCAACCCGATCGCCACCGCTTCGCCGTGCGCCAGCCGGTGGTCGGTTGCGATCTCGAGCGCGTGCGCCAACGTGTGGCCGTAGTTCAGCAGCGCTCGTCGACCGCCCTCACGCTCATCGGAGGCCACGATCTCCGCTTTGATCTCGACACAACGAGCGATCCGATCCTCGAGGCCCATGACGAGCAGGTCGTCCCCGGTGAGGAAGTGGTACTTCGCCATCTCGCCGAGGCCACAACGCATCTCCCGCGGCGGCAAGCTGACGAGCGCGTCGAGATCGCACACCACTCCCGACGGCTGCCAGAACGCACCGACCAGGTTCTTGCCCTCCGGAAGATTCACACCGGTCTTGCCGCCCACTGCGGCGTCCACCATGGCGAGCAGCGACGTCGCGACGTGCACCACCGGGATCCCGCGATGCCACGATGCCGCGGCAAAGCCGGCGACGTCGGTGACCATGCCGCCACCCACGCCGACGACGACGTCGTGGCGGGTGAGGCCCATTCGAGCAAATCCGCGCATCAAGGTCTCGATGGTGCCCAGTGTCTTGGCCGATTCACCGAGCCCGATCTCGAATTGCTGGACCTCGTGATCGGGAAGCATCGAGGCGATGTCGGTCAGCCTTGTCGGGATGCCCGGTTGGGTCACGACTGCGACTCGACGAGCGGTGGGCGGGATCAGGCCCGGCAACTCCCCGATCGCCTCGTGTCCGACGATGACGTCGTACCCCCGCTCGGGCAGCCGCACCGTCACCCGGCGCATCGCATCACCGCCCCTGCGACGTCGTGGATGCTCCGGTGGTCGACGGACACGATTGCGTCGGCGACCTCTTGGTACAGGTCGTTGCGATCGGCGTACATCTGTCGCAGGGTTCCCTCCGGATCGTCGTCGAGGAGTGGGCGATGCATACCCGCCTTCACCCGCTCCAGCAGCAACTCGACATCGGCGAGCAACCAGACCACGTGTGCGTCTTGACCGTTCAGGACGGCTCGGTTGGCCTCGCTGAGCACCACACCACCGGCCGCTGCAATGACGGCCGGGGTGGTCGAGGCCACCGCCTCGCGGAGCATCTCGGTCTCCAGCTCACGGAAAGCGGCCTCGCCGTCGGAGTTCCAGATCTCCCGGACCGTGCGACCCGTGCGCCGCTCGACGATCTCGTCGCTGTCGAGCAGTTGACGATCGAGACGCTTCGCCAGCACTCTGCCGACCGATGACTTCCCGGCCCCCATCATCCCGACCAGCACGATGTGACGATCGGTGCAGGTGCTCACAGCGTCGCGGCGAACGATTCGGCGTTGCGCACGAACTCGTCGACCGAGTCACCCCCGAACTTTCGTTGCGCCTCGGCCGCCAGTGTGAGTGCCACCATCGTTTCGGCCACGACGCCCATCGCCGGCACAGCGGTGACGTCGGTGCGCTCCTTGAACGACACCCCCGACTCCTTCGTGGCCGTGTCGACGGTTTCCAGCGTCGGTTTGTTCAACGTGGCGAGCGGCTTCATGGCCGCTCGAACGACCAGCAGCTCACCGGTGGTCATGCCGCCCTCGGTGCCACCGGCGAGGGTGCTTCCCCGCTTGTAGGCCGACGAATCGGAATCCCATGAGATCGGGTCGTGGGCGTTGCTGCCGCGTCGGCTGGCGACCTCGAACCCGTCGCCGATCTCGACGCCCTTGATGGCCTGGATGCTCATCAGCGCCTGGGCGAGCATGCCGTCGATCTTGCGGTCCCAGTGCACGTGCGAACCGAGCCCGACCGGCACGCCGAATGCCAGCACTTCCACCACACCGCCCAACGAGTCGCCCTCCTTGGCGCAGGCTTTGATCTCGGCGACCATGTCGTCGCTGGTGACGAGGTCGAAGCACCTGACCTGGTTCTCGTCGACCCGGTCGAGTTCGGCAGGGGTGGGCCGCGCCGCACTGTCGGGGACCCGAACCGATCCCATCTGGATCACGTGGGAGATCACGTCGACGCCGAGGGTCTTGAGCAATTGCTTGGCCAGGGTGCCGGCCACGGTTCGGGCGGCGGTCTCGCGTGCGCTGGCCCGCTCGAGCACGTCACGTGCATCGGTGAAGCCGTACTTCTGCATGCCGGTCAGGTCGGCATGGCCGGGTCGGACCTGGGTGAGCGGCGCCTTCGTGGCGCCGGGTGCCGGATCCATCTCCTCGTGCCACTTGTCGCTGCGGAACCACTCGGAGTTCTTGATCTCGACGGCAACCGGCGAACCGAGTGTGCGGCCGTGACGGACGCCACCGATCAGGGTGAGTTCGTCGGCTTCGAAACGCTGGCGTGGTCCACGCCCGTAACCGAGCCGACGCCGGCCCATCTCGGCTTGGATCTGCTCGACGGTGATCTCCAAGCCTGCCGGCAGCCCTTCGAGGATCACCACCAGCCCTTGGCCGTGGGATTCGCCTGCCGTCAGATACCTGAGCATCCAGGCAGGCTAGCGAGGGCGGCATACTTGCCTGATGCGGATCCGGCATGTGTCTCGCCTGGGAGCGGTCGTCGCTGTGGCCGCTGGCCTGATGATCGGCCCCACTGCGAACGCCGATCCGCCCCCGACCCTCGATACGACCGCGTCGGCGACCGAATCGGCCGTTCGGCTCGCCCCACCGAGCCAGGAGGTGTCGGGTGGCCGGTCACTGCTCATCAGCGACTCCGCATGGCTCGGCATGTATCTGTATGGCGGCGGTGTCGACGCCGTGCAGGGATTCGACCACACCCTCGCCCTCGCCTCGTGTCGGCGCCGGGTGGTGACATCGTGCACGAACTTCGACGGCTACGTCCCGATCCCGCTCCTCGAAGAACTCCGGAACCATCCCGACGGTTTCACCACGTTGATCGTCGCAACGGGCTACAACGACGACGACCGAGCCTTCGCCTCCGAACTCGACACGATCATCACCGAAGCCCGTTCGCTCGGGTACCGCCGGGTGGTCTGGCTGACGCTGCGCTCGAACGTCACCTATGTGTCACCCGATGACGCCGGCTTCGCGGAGGTGTTCGGCAACAACAACACAGTCCTCGCTCGGATCGTCGCCGACGGCACCTACCCCGAACTGCTCATGGCCGACTGGGCGTCCTACGCCCGCGACCAGCCGAACTGGTTCAGCGCCGACGGCATCCACCTACGGCGAACGGGTGGCTACGCCGCTGCGGACTACATCTCCCGAAAGATGACGTTCCTCGACCGCCAACCGTGCGCTCAGCCGCTCGTGGCGGGTCGAGCACCTGACGACCGGTGTCCCGATCCCGACGTGCAGGGCCCGATCGTCGACCTCGGCTCGCTCTACCCGCTCGACGCAGCGCAGCCGCGAGTTCCGTTTCTGCTGAATTTCGAGGGCTCGAGTTCCTGGCCCGATCCGCCGTGGTGGGAGAGCTGACCCGGCGACGGGTGTCTCACTTGCGTCCGGCGAGGGCGGCTTCGGCCGCTGCACGCATCGCCGATGTGTCGACGACGGCGTCGTCGCCGAGCCAGATCCGTTGCTGGAGTGCAGCCTGGTGCACCAGCATCCCCAAGCCGTCCACGGTGTGAAGACCACGTTCGGCAGCGAGGCGCAACCATGGCGTCTCGAGCGGGTGGTACACGAGATCGGCGATCACCTGACCGTCACGGAAGTACTCGGGCTCGCACGGGAGCGACGCGTCGTCGCCCATGCCGAGACTGGTGGCGTTGATCACGATGTCGGCTCGGGTCACATCGCTCGGGATCCCCGGCGATGCGACCGGGGCGAGGGCTGCAGCACGCTCGGCTCGTTCGGCGCTGCGATTGAGCACGGTGATGTCGGGCACCCCGGCACGCGCCAGCGCGTCGATCACGGATCGCGCTGCGCCGCCGGCACCGATGACCGCCACCCGCTTGCCGCCGACGTCGACGCCGGCTTCGACGAGGGACGCGACGAAACCGGCACCATCGGTCGACCATCCCACCAGGTCGTCACCCTGCCAGCTGACCGTGTTGACCGAGTCGAGCGCTCG
>Ga0307981_1002700_pt1 | contig 14017 bp, 12 predicted proteins | sample OrgLakmetagen987_FD_201849 | JGI IMG/M metagenome (GOLD analysis project Ga0307981, IMG submission 201849) | Saline water microbial communities from Organic Lake, Antarctica - #987 | ecosystem: Environmental > Aquatic > Non-marine Saline and Alkaline > Saline | place: Antarctica: Organic Lake... | reverse complement strand
GATTCGAGGGGACCAAGTTAATATTGTTGTTGCTAGTGTCGACGGACACATGGCAGACGGCCAAGTACGCACGAGTTCAAGGGTTGCGCGAGGGACTCCAAAATGGAGGTCATCGTGACCCTTTGGTACGTAAGTTGCAGCAACATCTGGTGTTGTTGCTCACTCTCTAAAGTAGTTGTCCTTTCACGCACTACAACCACCAATCGCTCTACAGTACTATTATTAGTTCCAACAGCCGATTCAACTTTTTTCCGTTTCAAATCTTCCCCCGCAAATGAAAGAGCCGGGAGAGTCTTGGAATCAAAGGAAACGAAAAATATTTGAGTTTGAGAGCAACACATTGAACGCATAAAACGAGCATTGGTCGCAGGTGCACCAGCCACTTTATTCGGAATTACTTCTTCTTATCACTGCTTTCTGTTGAGGTGGAAAGGTCAGGAAAGGTTGCGGAGCCCCAGCAGGCTGCTGTAACTAACGCCATGTTGTTGGGTGCACTGCGGGAGGAGGAAAAGGAAAACCTAAAACACGCAAACAACAGAAACTCTGTAAGTTTGTTCACTCAGGACACTTGTTCCGATGCGTTAAGTTCATTCTCGACAAGAAGACACTAGATGGACTGGAAGGACTACCTTTGATAGGGATACTTGTTGTTAACAAACTCAACATCCCAGAGGACGGCCAGGTAATCTTCTAGAATACGTACAAAGGAGCAGTAAACCAGGTGCTGTGCGAGAAACGTAACAACGTTAATGACGCAGTAAAAATCTCTTTTATTGGTAAGTTTGTTTTCCTAAAACTAAGATGATGTATTGGAAGCCACATACTTTGTTGCGTAACCTATCAGTACTCACAGCGAATGTTCACTTACTCTCTTATTGCATTTAGACAAAAAAAAATGAAGATGTTCCAACGCTTACAGACATTTTGCACATGCGTAGCGATGTGAACTCGGCGTACACATACTTTGCCAACACCATCTTGCCAAAAATAGTTGGCCCCACCAAGCTTAGAGGACAGGTAACAAAAAAAAATCAGCTAGCAACACCAACGGATGAAGCGTTTGGTTTACTTCTACTGGAGAACTCATGGGAGAATTAGATAGAAGCCTGAAGACTCGTGCACTAAGACAACAGCAAGAGTGGGGCAAACAAAACTCCGTTCATATACTCCCTCCAACAAACAAAGGGTGGCAGCCGCAAATTTGGAGGTTGGTCCAATGATGGAATGCGCCGCTACAGGGAATTGGTACACACGGTCTGAGCCAACAGAGATAACAATGCAGACAAAGACAGCTTCGAGGCTGGTTACAAGGCCGACTGTGTGAAAGAGAGAGAGGTAGCATTGAATTCATTAAAGCGGAAGCGCAACAGTGATGATGGCGTTAGGGATCCAGTTGTGGAGGTACCCAACAACTTGGATTTAATGGAGGAGGTTTAATTCAATTAGTACCTCAAGTTAAATGAACAATGCAGTATTGCGCATTTAAAAGGACCAGAAACCGCATTAAAGGAGAAAGCTAGAGTAGCCTTTGAAGCCGGTACACACGACCAACATAATGAAAGATTTTCTGACTAAATAAATAATAACCAACAGATCAATGGTAGACGCCAGGCGTAAATTCATTGAAACAAGTAACAAGATTAACGTGGCAGGTATGGAGTGGAAAAGTTAGAAAACCAGAATTATTTTGTGGGAAGAAAGGGCACAAAATAATGAGCGTTCGCCAGTATTCAAGCGGTTGTCACCGAAAAAAAAGAGCAAATAGAATTTAAAAAAGGAAATGCGATACGCCCCCACATAAGTATTGAACAAAGGCAAACAATAAATGATAGTTGAGAGGCTTGGATTTAGACAGAATCTTTAAGAAATCATGTTGCGCTAGCTTAAATACCCCTGCTGATCCACAACCTTAGCATGATCGGGTAACTTCCCTTTCAACTACAGTACCATCAATGTCTGGCTTCATTCTTCAGCGGATCGTGCATCATTGTCAAATCCCAAACAAATGTAAGTTCCTCCAAATGTGTCACCCCCAGGTTAGCCCCAAGCCTTAATAAAGCCTAGACCCAAGACCCAAGCCCCAAGCACAATAAATAGAATATAAAATCTGGAATGTTGCTATCAAATTAAATAATTTTTTCTCATTTTCGCAGACGACCAAAGAAAAAAGAAAGAAAAGCAAAAGCGGCGTCGCCTGCTGTCTGCATGTTTGCTGTTCTGTCGTTGATCGTTGCAAAACCAACACAACCAACGAGATTCATTCAATTCCTCGCTCGCTCACGGACTCGTTGAACTTGATCAATCTCCTAGCCGCTAAGCCTCTACGCTATAACTCGACTCAAATTGCATTAGAAGAGTCATGTTCTCTCGCTGGAGATGCAATCTACTTTTACTGCTTGTCGCGATCGCCTTTTCTTCAGTTGAGGCCTTTCAGCCTTCTGCTGCTCCAGGCAACTCTGCTTCAAGGTCTCTTGCATTTGTCTCTATGGGGCAGCGACCTCTATTTATGCAGAACCCAGCGTTTGACGACGACGAGGAGGAAGAAGACGGTCGTATTGATCCAGATTTGCTCGGCGACTGGAGAGACTTTCGCCGCAACCTAGCCGCCAATCCAGAACGACAAGAAACCACACAACAGAAAGAAGTCAGACGCTCAGTATCCACGGAGAATGAACACGTCCTGAAATCACAGAGTCAAGACTTGGCGTTTGAGTACACGAGTGGTGTTTGGGCCCATGTCACAGCTACGGTGCGTCTATCGGATCGTTGCCTTGTCCTATATGCTTTCAGTAGCGTGGACATTATCTCTTCTTTGTTTCGCTTTCTCACGAATTTCTCGTCTTTTCTATCTACCACCACAGCCCGAAGTAGGCGGACTGGTAGTGCGTTTACCTTTGGAAGTGGAACTTCATCGCAATTTCAAACACAGCCTCACGGGTCGCAAGTTGCATCAAGACAACAAGAACATTGAAGACGCAAAGCCGGCTGTATGGTACAAAAAGGCACAGCGAATGATGGAAGAGGAAATGTTGGAAATCGCGGAAGAGGCTGGCGATGATGGGCAAATTGATGCTGTCGGGCTGAATGATCAGCATGCTGAAATGCTTCAGCTCTACCTAGACAACCAAGAAACCTGGCAGGAGGTTTGTCTTGTTGTGGAACGTGACGAAAAGGAGGGAACGGCGTCTGCCTTGGTGCTTAATCGGCCCATGGGTTTCAAACTCACGGAGAATCTTGGTCAGCTGGTACTCTTCGGGGCTTATCGCACAGGCGACGGAAAGAATCGAAAAGCAACGCCTCCTAGGGCTGATTTGCTCAAGTTTATGTTAGCGTTTGGTGCCGAGTGTGCCGTCTACGTCGGTGGACCCGATGATCAAGACAACGCGGCCGAGATCATTCACGGGATTGAGCATTTACCTGGGGCAGTTGAAATTTCTCCTGGTTCGAGAATATACCGCGGTGGGGTGGACGCAGCCATTGATGGTGTACTCCGTGGCCTGTACAACCCGCTTGACTTTCGATTCTTTATTGGGTGTCACCAGTATGATGAGTCCTGGTTGGATGTATCGGTCGTGTTAGGAAAGTACCAACCGATAGCATGTGCACGCACCTTAGCTTTGAAGCAGTGCATATCACTCCCCAAACCGCTTTGGCACGAGGTGTTAGAATTATGCGGCGGCGACATGGAAGAAATATCAAACCTTGAACTACTGAAACGAGACGACATAAGGTTTCAGGTAATTGACGAAGACCAGTTTTCGGATGACGACGATCTCGATGAACTGGAAAAGCTTGATGAAAGTGATGAGGACGACGACTTTTATAGTGATTAGAACGCATCGAGTTAAAGAACATATGGACACTTGCATTTTCGGCGCGATACAAATTACTGATGCAGATAACAAAGTATAGACCAAACGTTATTATAATATGACGATGTCTCAATTGGTATCTAGAACGTACTATCTAGTAGATTCACATTGCCTCGATCCTGATAACTTGATCAAAGACCAGAACTCTTGCAAACTGTTTATTCAACAGATACTACACATCCTCCTTCCCTTATTGAGATCGGCGGATTGCCTGCACCGGAGGCTCAACATCTATATATTTCAACGACATCAACCTGCGGCATTGTGTTCGAGACTGCGATTCAGGAGAAACGTTGCCCAGTGTCGCTCGCTTATGACTCCTCCGCCCAAGCACTCTTCATCATCGTAAAAGACGACGAACTGTCCAGGTGCAAGGCCGCTATCTTTCGCGTCGAGCTGGACATCGCCCTCAAAACCGTCTGCATCTGTCAAAGTCAGAGTGCCCTCGACAAGCCTAGGTCCGTGTCGAATCTTCATTATCAAACGACTGCTGTCATTCTTGACCGCAGCAGGGGGTGTCCCTGCCGTCCATTGGATGTTCTCCACTGCAAAGGAGGAGCGGGCAGCCGTAAAACGGTCTTCCTCGTATTCGTTGGAGACAAAGACGACATCGCTCTCGGGGTCTTTCGCTACCACGTACCAAGGTCCACGGGATGTAGCTACTGGATCCAGGACTTTACCGATCCCCTTTCGCTGGCCGACTGTATGGTACCAAACTCCTCTATGTTGTCCTAAAATATCTCCCGTCGCGGCATCAACAATCTGCCCTGGTCGTTCGCCGAGGTATGCTGCCAAGAACTCCTCAAACTTGACTTTTCCCAAAAAACACAAACCCTGCGAATCGGGACGATTGCGGTTTGGGAGCTCGAACTCGTCTGCCAAGGCGCGGACCTCTGGCTTCTGCAAGTGCCCGATAGGAAACATCACCCGTTGTAGCTGCTCTTGCGTAAGTGCACACAAAAAGTATGATTGGTCTTTGACATGGTCGGGTGCGCGAAACAACCGCATTCCCCTCCCAGCGTCAGTGTCGTTCACTAACTGTGCGTAATGACCTGTCGCGACAAAGTCAAAGTCACGCGTAGCGATAGCTTCATAGAAACAACCAAACTTGATACGGCTATTGCACATGATATCCGGATTGGGCGTTCGGCCGTGTTCAGCCTCTCGAACTGTGTACGAGATTACCCATTCCTTGTAGGCATGCTGCAGGCTGATAGTATCCAAGGGAACCCCTGCTTGTTCGCAGACCTGTTGACACACTCGAAAGTCGTCTTCCCAGGGGCACTTTCCAAGATGAGCCAGTTCATCTTCCAGCCAAATCTTAAGGTAATAGGCCGTCACATTGTACCCTTGTCTCTTAAGAAGATTCAAGGCCACCGACGAGTCTACTCCACCAGATAACAAGAGTGCGACTGTTTGTTGTCGTATAACCACTCCATTGTCAGTCTCGCGTGTATGTTGTGGTTGCGGGTCTGATATGTCGTCGCGTGCTTCAGCAAACGAGGAGAGGGAAGCCATAACAGCTTCGTCCTCGTTGTCGACAGAGGTGATGAGAGTCTGGACCTGCTTTTGAATAGTTCGTACCATGGATGCAAGTCCATCGTTTCGACCCTGACTGAGGGCGGGACGAATACTGAGCCTATCTGCTACCTGATCAGATGGCAACTCAAGAATCTGATCCGCAGAAACATTCTGCAGGGCTTTGGCCAACACGGCCAACAAGCCTCGACTGAGCAAGGCATCGGCAGTTCCCTCCAAATGTACGCGATAAGAAGTAGAAGGCACATAATCTGGTCCCTCTCCACTGCTTAATGTATCGGGTTGAAGAATGGTTCGGACACGGACGTTTGCAACGCAACCAGGGACTTTTTCGAACGGCGACTGTAACCGTCGTGGTCGAGACGAAGAATCGTCAGAAATGTCCCTCTCAGCGAAATCAAAGCCGGTACGGACCAGTGCCTTTTGCACCTCATCAGCCGACAAGTCTTGGAAGTGACTGGAGATGCTATCGAAGGAATTTTGCAGATGCGATGGACCCTGAAGAGCGTGTTCGAAAGAGCCATCACCGTCGTTGGCATGTTCGAGCGAAACCACCACCGGCGAAGACCACTCTTGTCTGTGACGCACTGATTTTCTGGTTAGCTTGAACGCCCCTCCTATCTCCCAGAGGACTATAAACGTGAGGAGCCTCGGTAGATTCCCTCTAGCCATTCTCATGGTCAATGTCGTAAATAGTAAATGGTATGCGAAAAGCGATAAGTCCGAATTCATTCTGCTCCCTCACTCCTCGTGGAGCTTGGGAGTGACGTGGCCGCGCGGGGGGAGCCGCCGCGCCTCACTCATCGTGTCGCAAAGCCACGATGTTGCATGCTGCTAGTTTGGACAGCGCAGTGCGCTAGATTCAGTGAGTAACTTAGTACGTTGGCTCCCTAACCCGAGCCCAGAACCCCTAAGAAAGACTGTGAAGCAATCAATTGGTTGGGAATACGGTCCCTTTCATCTAGCTGTGTCTGTGGCAACAGCAGTCGCCGTCGGCGCAGAAGAACCGCATTGTGTGACGAAGTCAGAACACTCCAGGGTGGGAATGGTGGGATTTTTAAAGGCATACAAGCCCTTGTATTCCTTGTTTGGTTACGTTGGGATCTGGAGTCAAGCGCCAAGCCAGAGGCAGCGAGTATGCTAACTGCTAGTGAGATGTGATTGGTTGTTGGCTGTTGGGCGGCAGAGCCGCCAAGAGCACACACAAACCTATCTCCAAGAGATAGCACAGTCAATCCCGTGGGATTGGCTGACACCGCCACCCAAAAGAGCATCCAGGCGCCTGGAAATCCACCCAACCAGAACAAAAGGTCGAGAGAATGACACGTGCACCAAGAAACCCGCAGGGTTGACAGCAGAAGAGAGACAGGATGGCTGAGAAACACCCCAGAAGAGAAGAGAAAGAAACACAAGAGGAAAAATTGTCCTCTGGTTCCCCGACCATTTCTGTGAGTGTTCCCCGCAACTAATCATTCCACAAGCTAGGAGAGCGCGTGAAGATCCAGGCAATATCCGTCAAATGGGCCTAACCTGAGAGAGCTTCCAAAGCACAAGCTTGTGTCGCGTAATGAGTGTTGAATCGGACAGTTTTTGTCGTGACCTCCGAGTGGGTCTCGGGTCGTGACTGCAAATATTCGAGCCTGAAAATGCGCGCATTGGTGTGACCATGTTGGCGATCTGGCAATAGTTGTGATGAGGATTTCCCTGCTTAGTAGCGAATGCGCTGTCAGGGTAACTCACGACACAAAAAAAGTGAAAAATGTTGAGTGGGACCGACGAAATGCCCGTGAGGGTAATCGCTGGGTCCTATCGAGGGCAGTGCGGGGTGGAAACCAGGCGCACTGCAAGATGGTGTGTGTCAAGTTGGAATATGGGCCTACCGTGCAACTGATGCAGTGTAGTGTGCGCCGAGTCATTGAGGAGAGGGCCACGGAGCCGCCAACAGAGATCCCTGAAGGATTGTTGAAGGAACATGGCCTTAGAGTCGGTGGCGCTGTTCGAGTCGTTGGAGGCTCGTACAAGGGTCAGCGAGGTATTGTGGACTGCCGTGGCTGTACATAGGCAATGGTGTAGGTCAAGCTCGTTGGCGTGGAGCCGGTCGTGCGCGTGTTTCAATCAAGCGTTCGATTGGTGAAACAATGAGCACCTGATCTTGTTGGAGAGCACGGGCTCGGGACGGGCCGCGCCGCAACCGCTGACGATCGAGCAGCAGATGCTGTTGCTGCTGCGTGAGTAGACTAAGTCTTTAAAGTAATGAAATTAAACAACAATGAATGGAGTAAAGCATCATTTAGTGTATAGAGTGACTGGGGAGCTTATGCTAGCAATGTCGACATCAGATCAACAGAGCCCCTCTGACAGCTTGCAGAGTGAGTTCCCCCAACGCGTGAGAGCAATCCCGAAGGTGGTGCTTGACTGACTCGGTGACCATCGAAGACGAAATGCGATAGCCTGCATTTTGTAGCGCAACTGCTGCGGTGACGCGATTGGGATGCGATACCATGAGTGCCGCGTTCTTGTAGAAAACTATCTTTGTCCGGATGGGCGAGTCTGCAGACCGCTTGCATCCGAGTGATAACGTCGTATGATATGAGGAATGTGTACGTGCTCTTGTTTGAGGTAAGGTACACGCCAATTGGCTCATTGGGTAATACTCACAGGGCTATTGCCCTGGAGATGACTGAGATGCCTCCGAGAATGGGACAAATGAAAATGATGGCCGGACCGGCGAAACTTGCGTATGGTGAAGTTTCGGGGGCTCTTGTCGAACCGAAAGCGAATGTGGAGCTCGTGCAATGTGTGTCCAAGCTGTTGCAACCGGTTGTGAGGGACGACGCGGCCTGCCTTGGTGAGGAAGGTAAAGTTGCTATACATAAAAGCGATTGGTTTTTTTTTCCAATCGCCTGCATCGAGATTGTCCGGAACGCGGGAGAAAGTTCCCTTTCGCGCCGAAGTTTCGGCGTATTCGCTCACGCGCGAGCCGGTAAAGGTACCCAGGCGCGGCCAGTCGAAAATTGCCGCATTGAGGTCGAATAGGACGGACGGCTTGACGGTCCAGAAATGTTGACCACGACGCCAAGTTCAGCTGCAAGCCAGTCGCGGACTGCCCTAAGGTGGCCGCTTATGGGGGCTGCTGTGAGAGTAAGTGCTCTGGTTTTGGAAAAACCTTCGTTGGCGACGGCGTGAATAAAAGCGCCTAAGAGCGGGAGGGCCTTGGCCGGCGTGATTTCTTGCAAAGTCTTGTCATCGAAGTCGAGGCTTGCCAGCCAGGAGGTAAATACCTGAGCTCGAGAGTCCACAGTCTTGTCAAGCCAGGAGGTAAATACCTGAGCTCGAGAGTCCACAGTCTTGTCATTTCGCTCTCGGACATTGCCGCGTTGCCGTCGGATCTGAGCAAGAGCGCAAGCTTGGACAGCAGCTCTTGTGGGACTTGGCAGGCTTTGGATAGATCAACTGTTGGGGAGGTTTGCGCGATAACGGTCGCCCAGTGTGGGGCGAGTGAGAATTGTGACAACAGATCCGCCACTGTGTTTTCGTCGCCCTTGATGTGATCGCCCTGTACACGACTGGGAAGTGGACAATATGTGAGAAGGGCCTGGAGAAAACGTGCCAGTCAACAAACTGGTTTCTTTTTGGTTCGTGCTGCATGCTTCATCCACAAGAGGGCAGACGTGTTAGCAAACAGGACATTCATGATAACGTGCACAGTACAACGCGGTTGGAGCATCAGGTAGCGCACCGCTACCCAGATGTTTACGATAACCGCTGCAAACTCAAGGATGTTGATGTGATCGAAATCCATTTCCTTCTTCTCAGCTTCCGACGGCTCTCTACCGTTTGGAAGGATAACGCCGCAAGCTTCGAGATCAGCCTTGTTGAGGCGCCAGATGAGAGGGTGACCTTGTGCCCAGCCGCCCAGCCCGCCATAGCACGCGTCCGAGATTGGCGTGATGGTGGGGGAACGAGTGATGAGGAGTCCGATGGGCCGCGTCCAGATGCGGCTGTGGCCCTCCGGCGCCAAGGACATTCGAACAAGACGAATGTCCGTCATGGCGTCGTCTGGAATTCGGAACCAAGACGTGTGCCACCAGCGCTTGGTGACCTTGCCCCGAAGGGCTTGAGCGCGTATGGCGTCGTTCAGCGAGTGTTGAAGCCGAATCGACAAGTAGGAGCCAATCACCGAGACAAGAGCACCGTGACGGATGAGTCCGAGCGGGCGCGCCACGTTTCGTGGCGTCAGCGAAGGGTTTTTTTCCGAGAGTGGGTGCCAGCCACTCGTTGTCTAACATGGCTGTGAGCTGCGCGCGCTTGTCTTCTGGCCATCGCACCATCTTGATTTGGGTGTCAAAGAGGTAGCCAAGAAAGCGAAGAGTGAAGCCAACTTGAGGCGTCCACTTGAATGGGTTAAGGTATGGCAACCGATGGTCCTCCGAGGGGAAGCCGAAGACAACCTAGGCCGAGAGGATACTGTTGGTGATGGCGCCCACAATCCGCGAGCAAATGTGAGCGTTGCCTGTATTGTCAACAAAGCTGGAGTGGGCGTAGCGACGCGTGGGATCATTGAGGAGCAAGGCTGCACCAGGGTTTTTGTTGTCCGAGGTGGCGCGTGCGAGCTGGAAGGCTGCGCGGGGCGAGGGTGGAGTGGCATGCAGTATTGACTTGGACAAATCAGTGCTGATGGGGCCAAAATCACTGGCGGAAGCCACGTGAGCTCGGAGTTCACCCGGAATCATATAGAAAGATGGGGAGTTTCGACCCCCAAAGATCATGCCGCATGGTATAACTAAAAACTCTTGAAACACCGTGGCCCATAGTATAGCCATGTCTGGGTGATAGAGGATGCGGCGGAACGCTCCCGTGACGTCGTCAGGGGAGAGGCAGATGTCTTCAGCGGGGTGGTCAACGCGGAGATTGTAGATCCAGATTAGAAAACGCAGGAAGGCTGTCCCGTAATAAACCGGGTGGGTTTCGTATTTCTTGTCTTCTGCTCCCGTGCGAGGAAGCTGCGCGTTGGCGGCGCCGTCATCCGGGGTCCCAGCAGCATCGCCTTCGTTATCGAGGATCGTTGATGGATCGACACATAAACGCCCATCGTCGCCCGGGCAGCCTTTTGGGGCTATCCAGATGATGAGGGCAAGGAAGAGTCCTGGGATGAAAGCCCAGATGAATCGAGGGAAAAGGATGCGGTAAGATAGCTTTTCCTCTTTTGTAAACTTTTTCGTACGTGCGCGATTGCTTCGGGAGTGAGGGAGGCGTTGTCGTGGCGCTCGCGTTGCTTGACGGCGGCGAAGCTGCACTAGAAGTGACCTGCAAGTGGGACGCCTTCTGTGACGAGTCGCACGGCTCGATCAAAGTTGATGGCCGGCCCGGGGGGACCAAAGAGGTTCGAACACTGTCTACGATGTCAAAGGTCGCGTCCCCTCGCTGGGCTCCCGTGTATTCGCCGCCTAGCCAGCGGACGAAGTCTCCGTAGTTGAAATTAAAACAAAGGAGGGCCGTGGCCATGCGATATGCTCTGTCTTGCCAGATTGGCGTAGCATCCAATGAGGGGCGGCTCGCTTGGAGAGACGACAGGTCCAAGTGTGTGGCAGCCGCCCGAAGAGTGGCGTAGTCTGCTATCGTTGGCATGGCACTTGCGAGGGAGCGCCGGTCAGTGACCGAGAGCCAGTCCCACGCTAGGTGGACGAGGAAGTAGGGGGACGACAATGAGTGGGCAGTTGACAGGAGGGGAGGGGCTTTTCCGAAACCATATCGTTGACGACGGTAGCAGCTAGGGCTCGGCGGGAAGAGTCGTGAGTCGCCCCACTGGTGATGAAAGTGGGGAGACGCCGGTCGGAGAGCGCTCGCTGACGCGCGATCGAGGAAGCGGAAGCGGAATACGAGGGTCGCTATTGACGGCGGCAACTGGCGGAGGCCGTGATCCAGGGGTAGCGGAATGGCGGAGAAATGCACCCAGAGGCTGGATAGGTTGCCCGCTTCCTCTTCCGGGAGGCGTGTTGCGAAGACCGCAGAGTCTCCTACCGGTAGTGCCGGTTGGCCGGAGGCCAAGTAGAACGGCGCCCACAGCAATGACTCACCCGGGTTGTCAGTGCCATTGGTGGCTATGATGATCAAACGCAGTGCGTGAAGTCCGTCGAGGGCAAGGAGGGTGCCCGAGCCGTTGTCATTGAAGGCCTGAACGGCGTCGGCCGGGGAGGCACTTGCGCGCGTTGAGCAATGCGTTGAGAGCGCCAACGGGAAGGCCAGAGGTGGACAAGAGACCTCATCGGGGCCGACAGTAGGTCCTAGACCGAGGTCTAGGGCTGGTATGCCTCCGTTGACGTGCCAAGGGACCGTGGGGGCTGCCGAGACCGTGACGAAAGGAACCGACAGTTTATCCGGTGCGAGGTGCACACGAGCAACCATCAACAAGGCACCGGCTTCCTCCTTCCCCAGACCAATATTACGGTCGATTGAAGTAAGGAAGACACCACCCCCAGCAATGGGGGGTATGGGGGGTGCCCCTGGTGCAGAAACCAGAGGTTCCTACTGAGCAGAATCAGGAGGAGGTGTTGCAAGCGCGAGATAAAGCGCTGGCGCCGATGCAGAGAGCAATGTTGCTGGACCCCCCCCCCCGGAAACGGGGTAATGCAACGAGGCTCCAAGTTGAGAAGCAAGCCCTTTCGAAGCAATGGCGGCGTTCCGAGACACCCAAGAAGCCGACAACGCAACGGAAGGCGGCAGCGAGAGCTGCTTGAAAAAAGCAGTACCGCTGTTAAAGACAGGCATGGTGCACGAAAGAAAAAGAACAAGACCAAAGAGACAGGAACAGGAAAGCTCAAAGAGATGTCTTATGAAGACTTGGTACGAAGTAACAAGGCTAGGAAGACAACACAATGAACTCTCTCTCCATCGTCGCGGCTGCTGCTCCTCTTGGATCCGTACGTGTGTGGCTTTGAAGACCTGCGAGCTCTTAGAGCTCGTATTAGCCTTCAAATCGTCTCCTCGTTGCACTTGATCTGCGCCGGATAAAATCCCAACAATTCTGTCGGAAATTCTGAATTGAAAAAAGTTGGCTGAACATAACAGCTATTCCGATGCACACGTGAAACGCTTACAACGATTATACCATGGTATACATGAGAATAACTTACTAGTATGTTGGTAAGATGATGATAAAACAAGTCAGTCAACAAGATTGTAATCAACTTAGTGAGTGAAACTCGCTCTGACGAGTTTAAAGTAGAGTCTCGCCACACTGGGATTTGATCACAAGACGAGTGTTTGAGAATATTCTTGCCAGTCTGTACCGTACCGTACGTTGAAGTGAGCGCAAGTATAGTAGTCTATCAGTAGACTAATCTACCGTAGTTATAATACTCGTACTGTAGGTTGTTTGCTGTTTACCGAAATAAATATGAGGCGAACAACAATTACGATGTGAGTAACTTTATGAATGTGGGTCTTACATGTAATAGTGTCGAGCAATGCCATAAAATTGTCCCAGCATTTGTGGCCATACTTGTAGTTTGTGCGGTTTATAGTTTTTGAATCCGAAATTTAACACACTTCTCACTGTTTGTTACAATCGGTGCCCAGAAGGACAACACCTTTCCCAGATCAACTAATGATAGATAGTGACGCGAGCTCCAACACGTGTTGACCTCGTTTGAGTATTAATTTGTCAATTTTTTGTTCAATCACGCCACAGGCCTGTTCGTACGCATCAGCAACCAGGTTCATATGCGTCACATTACCGATACAAAGATCACACTTCCCAGTGGCCCGTTTCCTGTTTCCTTTGATCGAAGGCAGGGATGACCCCGTAATATTCAGAAGCTGATACGCGCACTTCTCTGTAATATAGTTCTGTTCGAACCATGTCAGTGCACCGGGAGTCCCAAGGTGTTCTCCTTTGTTAGTGTTTTCACCATAGCTCGTCTGAAACAGTCTAACTGTACGGATTTGGTTCGTCTCGTGCCAGCTTGATCCACAACTTTGTTTATGTTGACGCGGTCAGGCCATGTCCGCGCCGCGCGCCCGCGGGGTACAAAACCGTTTCCGCGCCTTTTCCTCCACGGAGCATATTACAATAAGCCCATAAACAGCAGCAGCAGCAACTGTAACAACAACATAATTGTACCATACAACTCAAACTGCCATCACCATGGAGGTTTGGTTCAAGCTTGACGATGAAGAAGCTAACATGGTGGATTTGACAGAAGAGGCTATCGTGTATCATTTAAGGCGCGCAGTCAAGGATGAATTCGCGAACACACTGAGAGATATTGATGCTGGTCACCTCAAAGTCTACGCTCCAAACAAAGGCACTGACATTGAGAAGTCCCTTGCTTCTAACAAAAAAGTATTCGAATGCAGAGCTTCGTCGTATAAAAAGCCTTCTATCGTAAAGACGCCTCCAAAACAACCGCAGCAGCCAAATGGTAAGTTACAATGTTGTCGTTGCTGTTCACGTATTGTTGTGTTCTAGTGTGCCGTTGGAATACGGAAATGCTTGGTTCTTGGGATACGAGAATTCGTATGATTCCATCTATTCGATTTGTGTATTTCCTTGAGGGTGACGAGTGATGAACAGCAGAAGCAAGATGGCGATGGAGCGTGTGTAA
>Ga0307981_1002697_pt1 | contig 14036 bp, 10 predicted proteins | sample OrgLakmetagen987_FD_201849 | JGI IMG/M metagenome (GOLD analysis project Ga0307981, IMG submission 201849) | Saline water microbial communities from Organic Lake, Antarctica - #987 | ecosystem: Environmental > Aquatic > Non-marine Saline and Alkaline > Saline | place: Antarctica: Organic Lake... | reverse complement strand
CGCATGCATCGAATCTTCAGTCATCAAACAATTAATCCCCACCGACATATCGGTTAGCCGACCTGCGGCATTTAGTCGAGGACCTAACACAAAACCAAGATCAGATGACGCTAAGCGAGACGGGTCACGGCTAGCGACGTTTAACATTGCCAAAATACCAGGACGAGTTTTGCGACTACGAATACGTTGTAAGCCTTGATGTACCAAAATACGGTTATTTTGGTCAAGCGCAACCACGTCAGCCACGGTACCAAGGGCAACAATGTCTAAAAACTTTGCCAAGTTTGGTGCCGTGAATGCCTTAGCTTCAAAGTAACCGCGCTCAACAAGCTTTGCTTTAAGTGCTGACATCACATAAAACGCCACGCCAACTCCAGCCAAATTCTTTGAGGCGAACTCACAATCAGGTTGGTTAGGGTTCACGATAGCGTCGGCCTCGGGCAGTTGAGCACCGGCCAAATGATGATCGGTCACCACTACTTGTAAATTACAACGCTTTGCATGAGCCACACCATCAATACTCGAAATGCCGTTATCTACTGTAACAATAACCTCTGCGCCTTGCTCTAGCGCCATATCTACCACGGGTGTAGTCAAGCCATAACCAAAATCAAAACGGTTAGGCACAATAAACTGACTGTTTTTATGGCCTAAGGCTTCAAGGCTCAGAAGACACAGCGCGGTACTTGTAGCGCCATCGGCATCAAAGTCGCCAACGATACAAATGTTACGCTGGTGCTCGACCGCATCCGCCAACACATTGGCAGCAGCGTCTATGCCTTTAAGATCTGAATAATGTAATAAATGGGAGGCTTTAGTGCTGACTTCTTCAGCTTTCCTCACGCCACGCAGGCGAAGTAACCTGTCCAGAATAGGAGGAATAGTGGTGTCTAAGGGCGTATCGGATGAAAGTTCGCGGTGTTCTATGAGCACAGTGTCGTCATCAACTTCTTATTTTATTATAGTGCATAGAATACCGCATCTTCGGGACTTAACCTAGACTGTTAGTCTGCACTGATAATAATTCAATTGATAACTGGGCCTAATTAAGCGCACACGTTTTGTTCTCTATTTCGCTCAAGTGCTTTGCTGGCATAAAGGTATGCGCACTAGACTCTTGCACATCAAGTGCATACCGCTCTGGCACATTACCCGATGCAAAACTGCCCGGCGCAACCAATGGGAATACTTGATCATAACGCTTTACATGCTCTTGACTCACGCGCCTAAAGATATGGGTACGATTAAGCTCGTTCGGCGCTCGCACACCCGCTGATGACATGATGTCGACAGCCGCATGAACGGTTTTTTTATGAAATTGACATACACGTTCAGATTTTTCCGGCACTACTAAGCCTTTAAAGAGCTTAGGATCTTGGGTGGCTACACCCGTTGGGCAGCGATTTGTATTACAACTTAATGACTGCACGCACCCAAGAGCAAGCATCATACCTCGAGCACTGTTACAAATATCTGCACCTAATGCTAAGTTCTTGACCAGGTGGAAACCCGAGATAATTTTACCACTTGCGATAATTTTAATATTATTACGCAGACCAAAACCTGTCAGCGCATCATCAACAAAAGACAAAGCTTCCCTTAACGGTGAACCAATTGAATTTGAATACTCCAACGGTGCGGCACCTGTACCGCCTTCACCACCATCTACCGTAATAAAATCTGGGCCATCGTCAAGTTCAAGCATCGCTTTGCAAATAGCCATGAACTCACTTTTGCGTCCAAGCGCCAATTTGAACCCAATAGGCTTGCCGCCAGACAATCTTCTCAGTTGTTGAATAAACGCTATCAGTTCAAGAGGCGTTGTGAACGCACTATGATAGGGAGGCGAATCGACTTGAGTGCCAGGCTCTACACCACGTATTTTAGCTATTTCAATCGTATTTTTACCTGCTGGCAATATGCCGCCGTGACCAGGTTTCGCCCCTTGAGAGATCTTGATTTCAATCATTTTTATTTGTGAGTCGACCGCCGCCTGTGCAAACAAATCCGCGTCAAATTTCCCTTCTTTGCTTCGACAGCCGAAGTAACCCGTACCAATTTGCCACACCAAATCTCCACCATGCTCCCGATGGTAGGGGCTTATTCCGCCCTCCCCCGTATTGTGATAGAAATCTCCCATGGCTGCACCTTTGTTGAGAGCCAATAAGGCTGTTTGACTGAGTGAGCCAAAACTCATAGCAGAAATATTTAAAATGCTGGCTTTATAGGGTTGAGTGCAGTGCCTTCCTCCCACCTCAATCCTTGGGCTGCAGTCAACATCATCAACGCTATGTGCAGAGATGGAGTGGCTAATCCATTCATAGCCCGTTTTGTAAGTATCGACTTGCGTACCAAATGGAATGGTATCGCGATTATCCTTTGCCCTTTGATACACAATACTTCGAAACATCCGACTAATGGGTGCTCCACTAGTTTCTGATTCAATCAAATATTGCTGAAAAAAGGGTCTGAGCTCTTCCATAAACCACCTTCCTCGGGCGAGTAAGGGAAAGTTTCGCCATAGCGCATGGCGCTTTTGAAAGCGGTCATACAGCGCCACAATTAATAGCGGAAACGTGACCAAAGCCCAGAAAATCGCTCCGTCAAACATGAAGCTGAGTCCAAATACGAGAAAATTGATAAATACTAGAAACGAAAGTATCAACGCGGCCATGAAAGCGTCCTTTGAGAATGAAGAGGTGAACTACCCATAGAGTGCTCTGCGAACTAAGTCTTAGGTAGAGAGTTTAGACTATCCGATATAGGTGCAAAAAAGTAAAGCCTAGCGCTAGCTTTACTGCATTACCAAGTGTAATACATACTTTATTTTTTAGGAAAGCTCATCAACACGATTACCCCAGTATGATCAGGTAAATTATCAATGCTCAGTTTGCCTTGATGAAATTGTACAATCATGTTGGCAATAAATAATCCCAAACCCAGGTGCGATGAGTCTGTATCAGTGGCTCCGCGAATAGACACCATAGACTCCAATAATTGACTTTGCATTCTTTGTGGCAGTAAACGACCACGATTGCTAATTGACAGCGCTAGCTTCTTATCTTTTTCAAACACTCTGACCAACACGGGGTGTTCTTGATCGGTAAACTCCGCGGCGTTAGTCAATACTTTATCAAGCATTTGGGCAAATAGCTCTGGCGACCCGTTTAGCTTTGCCTCCGGCATTTCATTTTCTAAAGCAAAATGATGCGCGGCGTGGGTCATGTTAAAACCATCTATACAGCCCTGTAATACATCGTTTAACAAGAATGACTCTTGCTCTGAACGCTTTATGGCTTCTTCTAGGCGCGTTGCCTCACTCATACTATTTAGGATCTTGCTGAGACGAGAAATACCTTGTTTTGCGCGTTCCACATATACATGTCGGTCATCGCCATCTGGGTCTATCAGCAAATTATCAAGTGATGAATTGACCACCGCAACCGGCGTACGTAATTCGTGAGAAAGACGCGATGCCATATTTTCTAAATAATGGTTATATTGCGAAAGTTTGCTCAGCACTTGATTAAAACTCCGAGATAAATCGCCTATTTCGTCGCTTGAGTGTGAGACTTCTATCGTCCCTATGATTTTACCATTAGCATCGATGGCGCTCTCTGTATTGTCACGCAGTCGGCGTATGCGTGTTGAAATACGAGAGGCAATCAAAAACAAAGATGCAATGCCAACCAGCATTACTGCCAAAATAAAATTAAACTGTTTTTCTAGGGCCTGATTACGCAAAGTTCGAATGCCATGAGTGGTTTGCTCTACCACAACAGCGCCCATTACATTACCGTCAATGAAAATAGGATGCGCGGCCGACAAAATCACCGCTTTGTTGTCAGGACTTAGGCGCCAAAGGGTATCCGGTTGGCCTGATAAGGCACTTGCTATATCGCGCCCCTGCAAAGCAAATACATCAGCTAAATCATCAATAAATTCGTTAGGGGGTTTAGTCAAAATTTTATAGTAAAGCGGTTTTAGTATAGATTTTTCAAAACGCTCAAATAAACTATTCGCTACAGCACTTTTGCCTTCCTCTCCGGCAACCCCAGATGACTGCTGAATATCTCCTGACTTGGCTAATACACGCATATGCTTGTCGACCACCCAGACTCGTGCGTTCGAGTATTTCAAACCTTTTACTATTCGCTCAATATTAGGCGAGGGAACTAATACCGTACCTAAATCATCTGACTTGGCAGGATTAGCGGTGCCCATAACATAGGCTGACTTGCGCGAGACAGTGTCGTCCACGTCATTTATGGCAAACGCGATATTGCTTGAAATCATTTCAAGAGGGAACCTGAGCTCTAGTACATAGCCCCGCTCACTTTCACGCCACTGCCCCTGAATGCGACGCTCCAAACCCAAGGGGCTAATCTCTTCAGCGTTTTGGTCAAGACGAAAGGCGTTTACCCAGCCGGGCGAAAATGGTGCAATAACAAACCGATTAAATTCTCCTTGCGCGTTGACCAGTGCAATTTGCAAATAATCATTGCGGTCTATCCTAAGCGCGTTTTCAGAGCGATAGACTATATTGTCATCTAGCACATCGAACATGGCGTAAAGGTACTTATCATATTGACCAACCATATGCCTGAAATTTAAGCTTTCTGGACGATACACCTGCGACTGTTCAATTAAGTTTGGCGCGCCATAGTCTAAGGCAAGGTCTTGATACTCTTGCCAATCGGAAAGGCGTCCGTCGAGCTGAATGGGATAGGCAATACGATGTGCATATAAGTCTTTACCTGGACGCACGTTGGATAAAAAAGCAGACTGGTTATTAAATAATGCCGGGCGCTCATGCAAAGCTGTTGCTACCGCCCTCGCTGTGCCCACTAGAGTTTGCTCTTGACCGATGCGTAAATAGGTTTCTAACTCCCATACAAATTGATAACCAAGGTAGGGGATTACAAATAAAAACGACGAGAACAGCAAAAGCTTTGTGCGAATTCCCACTACCCATCTTCTCATTATTGCGACTTCCAACGATAGCCCATGCCGTACACGGTTTCAATGCGATCAAAATCTGAATCTATCTGAATAAACTTTTTGCGTACACGCTTGATATGTGAGGTGATGGTAGTGTCATCCACCACCATTTTAGATTCGTCCATCAACTGCTGACGGCTTTTTACATGTCCAGCATATTTGGCGATAGCAAACAGCATCCAAAACTCAGTCACGGTAAGTTCAACTCGGGTATCTCGCCAGCTTACGGTCATCCTATTGGCATCCATACTCAAATGGCCGTTTTGTATAATGTCTGATGCTTTTTGGGGTTGTAGTAATAAATCGTTGCGTCTAAAAAGCGCAGCAATACGAGCTAAGAGATGAGGCAGACTGATATCTTTTGTTAAATAGTCATCAGCCCCCATTCGTAAGCCACAAATTGTATCGTAATCGTTATCGCGCGCAGTAAAGAAAATAATCGGTAAGGTACTAGACAGCCCGCGCAATTGTTGACAAAGCGCAAAGCCACCGTCAATTTCATCGTGCAAACCAATATCAATAATCGCTAAATCTGGCAAGTGATTGGCAAAAGCAACTTCCGCTTGGGGCCGAGTTTCGTAGGCCTTCACTGCGTAACCCTGCTTAGTGAGAGCCGCAATGTAGTTTTCTCTTAGCGCGAGGTCATCTTCTACTAGGGCAATCTTCTTTTGCATTTAAGGACTTCTTATACGTTTGCTAACCGCTGGGGCTAGATGACAATAGGGACACTATATCGAATTTTCGCATAAGCGGAAGACCATAAGCCCAATTTCCATTTTTTCGCCACAATTGCTCGCCACATTGCCATATTTGCCCCCTTAATTTGCCGTTTTTGTGCTGTGTAATAAGCATCGTCAAAGCAAAACGAACTGACACAAACCTAAATTCAATCAAGTTAAAGGAAACATCATGAAAAAAATACTCATCGCAACTGCAGTCGCTGTCTCTTTAAGTCTTATCAGTATAGATTCGGTAGAAGCACAAACCCAAGTAACCCCAAAGAAACAAGACGCTGAAGCGACTAAAACAAGCCTTATCGGTTTTGGCACTGGGGCAACTGCCGGCATCCTGATTGGCGGCCCTCTCGGTGGCGTCATTGGCGGCGTATTTGGCATTTTTGTTGCCGACGATGTAATCAAAAATAAAACGCTTGAAAGTAATCAACAGGAATTAGCGGGTCTCAATAAAGACTTAGCTGAACAAAGTGACTCCTTTATGGACTTGCAGAAACAGTATGCAGCCTTAGAGCAGTCTCAAATGCTCCAGCTTGCTAGTTTTGACAACAAAGCTAGTGCGGAGTGGATGCACGATTTACCGGCCTTAGAATCTAACGTGCAATTTAGAACTGCGTCATTTTCAATTGAAGACACCTTCAAAGGGCAACTAAACAGTTTGGCTGGCTTACTTAATCAGTATCCACATCTTAAAGTACAGTTAAGTGGTTTTGCCGATATGCGAGGTGACTCTCAGTACAATCAAGCGCTATCGCAGCAGCGCGCCGATTCAGTCAAAGAATACTTACTCAAGCAAAATGTGAAGGCTTCGCAAGTATTAACTACGGCTCAAGGTGCACAGACACCGGCATCAGATACTTTAACGATAATAAATAAAAGTGAAGCCGGTCGCATCCCAAACGAAGCTTTGTTTTTTGATCGCCGCGTCACACTCCAAATCATTAAAGATAAAGCCTCACTTTCAGCAGCCAATTAATGGCTGCTGTTGTTCACCTTGTGCTGATATGTAATCACAATGAAAGGAATACCCATGACGCCCATACAAAAAAAAGGCCTATTGTTGACGCTTGTTGGCCTAATAGCGGTGCTGCAAATATTATCGCAAGCAAGCCGGTCATCGCAAAACACTCGTTCTATGGTGAACCAATCGACCACAGAAAATAGCAGTAATATTATATCACTTGTTAATACCGGCGAAGCCATTACGCACAAGACATTTGTGCAAAACATCTATCAACAAGCATCCGCTGGTTTTTATTTAGAACTTCCTACTGAGGAGGGTAAAAAGCCAAACTTTATTGATACTCCGATGGAATCAAGTGAGTTTGACATCACGATCAGCGGCAATATTGTTCGCACCAGAGTGACACAGACCTTTCGTAACACCAGTGATATTTGGCAGCACGGCGTGTATGTCTTTCCTCTTGCGCAAGATGCGGCTGTAGACGCTATGTTAATGGTCATTGGGGAGCGTAAAATAGAGGGTGTAATCAAACAAAAAGAGGTGGCAGAGAAGGATTTTGCAGAAGCAAAAAAAGCTGGCAGGAGTGCCAGTATAGTCAATCAGATACGTCCTAATATGTTTGTGAATAAGGTGGCAAATATCGCACCTGACTCAAGCATAGTTGTCACTATTGAATATCAACAAGTACTGGGCAAGCAAGATGAATATTATGAACTAAGAGTGCCAAGCGCAATTACGCCCAGATATATTCCTCAAAGTGCCTCGATACCGAATACAACTGCGCCAAATGTAAATGCGCAAGGTGCGCCGATAGAAAATTCAGATCAGAGAATTAGAACCTTACAAAATGCATTTACTGCTCCAGCTGACCTTGATATTCAAGTAAATATCAATATGGGTACAGCCTTGTCGAATATTCACAGTGAGCATCACCAAATTAGTCAATCCCATGACAGCGAGCACATTTATCAAGTCAAACTCGAGCGTGAACAGGCCTTGCCGGAAGAGTTTGTATTAAGATGGCAACTCGCACAAACAGATGCTCCGACAGCCCTACACTTAACTCAAAATATTAACGGTTATCAATATGGTCTCATTCAATTAACGCCACCGAAGCAAAATAAACAGGCACTGCCGCGAGAGCTTACCTTCATTTTAGATACCTCAGGCTCCATGGTAGGAGGCGCAATTGAACAAGCGAAGCAGGCATTAATTACGGGTGTTCAATCGCTTGATAGCAAAGACACTTTTAATATTATTGAATTTAATAGCCGTGCACAAAACCTATGGCAGTCTGCTCAAATTGCGGATGTTCAAAATAAGTCCGAGGCGCTTGCGTTTATTTCACAGCTTCAAGCTAGTGGTGGCACTGAGATTGCCGATGCGCTTAACTTGGCATTTTCGCTACGTCGAGCAAATGAGCAAGAGAGCAAAGTTAATCAACGACTGGAGCAAATACTATTTATCACTGACGGCAGTGTTAGCAACGAGGCACAGTTGTTACAAATAATTAGCCGCCATCTTGGCAGTACTCGATTATTTACGGTGGGTATTGGCAGTGCGCCAAATACATATTTTATGACTGAAGCGGCTATAGCGGGCAAAGGTAGTTTTACTTTCATTGGAGATATCACGCAAGTTGAAGCGAAGATGACGGCCTTGCTTACTAAAATTCAGCGCCCTGCTTTAACTAAGATCCAACTCACTCATCAAGGTAGAGACCTCACAAACAAATTTGAGGTATATCCAAGCGTCGTCCCTGACTTGTATGCAGGTGAGCCACTGACGTTGTTGTACCGGCGAGTTTTCGACGATACACAACTCCATGCTTTAAATATTGAAGCAACTTGGTATGAGAACAAGAAGCAAGCTCATACCAACCCTATGATGTGGAGAAGTCCGCTTCCCGAAAAGAAATTAAAAGCCAACGCTGGTATTGCTAAGCAATGGGCTTATACCAAAATACGTCAGCTTACTCGCTCATTTCATACCAGTTCGGCGCAAGGGGAAGAATATCTTGCCCTGCAACACTTTACCGAGGCGTCCATAAGCAAAACCGCCCTCGATCATCAGTTGGTCAGTCAATACACAAGTTTAATTGCAATCGATGAACAGCTCTCACGGCCAACGCAGGCCTTCTTAGCTAAATTAGCTGAACAATCACCGCAGCAAAACCTGCGAAATCAACAGTGGCTCGCGGCCTCCGCAAGTCTGCCACAAACAGGAACTGGCTCGTGGTTGCTTATCTTTTGTGGCTTAGGCTTGGTGACAGGCGCAGGAATCATACGACTTTTTATATTTTTAAAAGCAGTAGCTTAGCTAACAAACTGCATAAGAGAGCAAGCAATATGACTATCATCATGCATAAGCCTCTATATAAGATAATACTCGCTCTGTGCATTGCGGTCGGATTAATGGCGCTAGCCAAAGGGGGTTATATACAGCTTAAAGCTGAGCTTGCACAAATATTGATGCAACGCGCTTGGCAACAGGCTACATACACGCACCAATTACAGCGACCATGGTCTTGGGCGGATACTCATGTAACTGGGATTATTCGTTTTAACACTGAAGTGCATTATATTTTAGATACACAAAGCGCTCGGAATTTGGCGTTTGGACCAACCTTACTGGCAGCCGGAGATGCCTTAGGTGGCACTAGCAATATTATTATTGCTGCGCATAACGACACTCACTTTTCTGAGATTGGATCGCTAAAAATTGGGGATATCGTTGAAGTTGAGTCTCTAGAAGGTGTGGCGAAATATTTAGTCACTGAATACGCAATTGTAGATGAGGGACAAACTGGAATTTTAGCGCCAACTAACTTGCCAGCGCTAACTCTAATTACCTGTTACCCATTTTCTGCTAATACCTTTAACTCATCGCAAAGGTACGTAGTAAGAGCAATACGAATCTAATCTTAATCTAAAGATTGTAAAGCGAGTGCTAAATCTTTAGCTGGCTGATATCCAGGCACAACCGAACCATCTGGCAATACTATGTTAGGAGTACCATTGACGCCAATCTGTTTAGCAAAGTTATATTGCTCTGCTACTTGGTTTGCACAACTAGCAGCGGGCACTTGTAGACCCTCTTTTGCTTTGGTAATCGCATCTTGGGGGTCAGCTGAACACCATATAGAAACTGCATCTTTATATACTTGGCTATTTAGACCCGCTCTAGGGAATGAAAGATAACGAACCGTAATCCCAAGCGCATTCATTTGGTCCATCTCATTATGCAATTTACGACAAAATCCGCAAGTTGTGTCAGTAAATACATTTACAACATATTTTTCATTTTGCGCCTTGAATTCGATAGCAGAATCAGAAAACTGTTTTAGTCCGTCAAGTCGCATCTTTTTCAAGGAATTTTCAGTGACATCTACGATGCCATTTTCTACGTTATACACTCTTGCTTGCAAGAAATATTCGCCGTTTTGGCTGGCGTAAAACAAACCTTGGTCGGTGTAAAGCTCTAGCAAACCAGGTACTGCAGAATCTGCAATGGTGTTAATACGTAATTGCAACTTAGCGCCTAAAGTAGCGGCTAATTCATCTTTGTCTGATTGCGCAGACACAGACACTGTAAAGAGTGTGGCAATCAATAATGCAAACCCCGCCGTTAGGGTGCGTCGAAAAGAAAAAACTTGGGACATATTAAAACTTCCAAAATTAGCATATCAATTAGATATGACCTGAACTCAGTAGATTAAATTTCAAAAACGAATAACAATATATTTTCGTTCATTCGTGAAGTATACGACTAAGAACGTGTTTATGACGAAAAAGTTTAGTATTTTTATTCCATCAGGTATTCGTAAGTATACGCTAAGTTACAAAAACTTAGTATCAACCTCTGGGATGATGATTTTTTATTAGTGTTTGCAATCGCTGAGTCGCCACATGGGTATAAATTTGTGTCGTTGAGAGATCGCTATGACCAAGTAACATTTGTACGACCCTGAGGTCAGCGCCATGGTTCAATAAATGTGTGGCAAAGGCATGCCTTAAAGTATGCGGCGAGAGCTTTACTGTAATTCCCGCAACCTTTGCATAAAACTTAACGCGATGCCAAAAGGTTTGCCGGGTCATCGTTAAACCACGCTTACTCGGAAAAACGGTATTCGTCGGTTTATTCATCAACTCGGGCCGCGCATTTTTTAAATACGATTGTAAACATTCACTGGCTTGCTCGCCCATAGGTATTAAGCGTTCTTTACCACCCTTACCTGTAACACGGATAAGACCTTGAAGCATTCCTACCTCATGCATTTGTAAATTAACCAACTCACTAACGCGCATACCCGTCGCATATAATAATTCCAACATAGCTTTATCGCGCGCCTGCACTGGGTCATCACCACTTGGTGCATCTAGAAGCTGTTCGACTTGGTTTTCGGATAATGTGTCGGGCAAATAGCTAGGAAGCTTTGGATTACTAACATGATCTATAGGATTGCTTTGGCACAGATTCAGGGCAATTTGGTAGCGATAAAATGCGCGAGCAGAACTTAGAAAACGCGCTGTAGAACGCTGCGAAAAGCCCTGTTCTAGTCGCAGCCCCAAATAGCTTTGAACAAGATCCACATCGCAATCGATAATGCTGCTTAAGTCATTGGCTTCACAAAAAAGCATAAACTTAGTTAAATCGCTTTGGTAGGCACTAGCAGTGTTTTGGCTTAAGCCTTTTTCTAGCCAAAGCATATTAATGAATGCATCAAGCGCTGTCTGATTTAATAGGGAAAGCGTTTGCTTATTCGATTTAGCTATCAATCAAAGGACCTTAGAGGTGGATTACATGCCACGCTTTTCTTTTATCAGTTCGTAAGCAGACTGAATTTCTTGCGTCCGCTTATTCGCCATTTCGAGGGCTTGCTGCGGCAAACCTTTAGCCGCTAACTTGTCAGGATGATGTTGCGACATCAGCTTTTTGTATGCTCGTTTTACTGCAAGATCTTGCTCAGAGTCAGCAATCCCTAATATCTTATATGCATCAGCTAGGGCTTTTGATTGATTATAGGCTGCACTGTATTGCTGGCCTTTGCCAGCGCGTTGCTGATGAAAACCGCTTCCTTGACGAAAGCGTTGAGCTGCTTCAAAGCGTGTAATAATAAATTGTAAATCAGACTGACTAAAGCCTAAGCCACTTGCAACTTTTTGCAATACGCTTAGCTCAGCTTTGGTAACTTTGCCATCAGCAAAAGCTGCAGCTATCAAGATTTCTAAGAACACTTGTAAGATGTCACTTCGTCCGCGCGCATGCTGGCGAAAACTTGTTAGCATATCAGCTAGTGGAAAGTCTTTATCCTTACCTTCCCGAAAGGCTTGCTGGGCCTCAAGACGAACGTCACCAGCCAGACCCATATCGTCCATCAGCTTCGAAGCAATCTTTATTTCTTCAGAAGTGACCTGACCATCCGCTTTACAAATATGCCCTAGGGCGCAAAATAATGCATGAAAAAAAACAGCGTCTTGTTTGATGTGTTCTTTAGAAGAGAAAAAACGCGCAAATCCACCCTGACGTGAAAAGTCACGCGCATAATTTTTATCAAACAGATGACCGACAACTAAGCCTAAAATAGCACCTGGCAATTTAAATACTGCCATACCAATAAGTACACCAACGATTTTTCCCCAATAAGCCATAATAGATCTGTATTTTTATTTATATTTCGGTTAGCTAATACCGCCAGTTTAAAGGGTTTTATATAAAAAAATACCTTAATTGCGTCTTTTTAGTGCTTTTTATCAGTTTAACCTTGGGTTTTATCAGTATAAGCTTTAAAATCCGAGCTTATAGCATTGCAACATTAGATGATCATCTCGCAACCATGAAGTTTGAATGAAAATAGCAAAATCTGGCATACTCCTTAGCGCATTGGCATGCTCATCCGCAGTGCATGCGCAGCTAGCATGCGAAGTGCAAAGCTTCGACTTTACGCCGCCTAAAATTGCAGATGGCACCATTGAAGTGGTATCTGATGCCGCCCAAATTATTAAAGACGAACTCGCTGCTTTTCAAGGCAATGTAGTAATTTCAACATCTACCTCAATCATTCAGGCCAGCTCTGCCACCCTGCAAGAAAATGGACGTACCATTCAAGCGAGTGGAGATGTGGTCTATACCGACGAACTGCTGCAAGTAGACAGCTTGGGTATTGAAGCAAATGCCGAGCTCGAATTACTCCAGCTGCAGTCTACTGAATACATTATTCGTGGCATTAATGGCCGAGGCGGGGCCGATCTACTCTCTATTTCAAGTGAACAAGGTGTGGTGTTAGAAGATGTATCCTTTACGACCTGCCCAAAAGGTGGTGAAGATTGGCGCATTCAAGCTTCAGAAATTGCGATTCGCAAAGGAAAACCCTTTGGAGAAGCTAAACACACTCGTTTCTACATAGGCGATGTTCCTGTCTTTTATTTGCCCTATTTTGCCTTTCCAATTACAACGGGACGTCAAACAGGGCTGCTGTTTCCTGAGATAGGCAGCTCTAGTAGCACTGGAATAGAATATGAGCAGCCTTTTTATTGGAATATAGCACCCAACATTGATGCTACTTTCTCAACACGTCTAATGACAAATCGCGGTTTACAGTTGAAAAACGAGTGGCGCTACTTAACTGAGCAGCATAATGGTGAGTTACAGCTCGAGTATCTACCAAATGACATAGATAGTGATGCAAATGACCCACGTTATTTCTATCGGTTTAGCCATCAAGGCAAATTAAGTGAAAACTGGTCGGTTACCGCAGACATTAGCGATATTAGCGACAATAACTACATTGTTGATTTGAGCTCTGACTTTTACAATCAAGCCGACACCCACCTATATCGCCAAGCAGGTCTAAGCTATTTCAGTGAAGAACTCGACTTCTCTCTGTTTGTTCGAGATTTCACAACCATCGGTAATTTTGATGATAACTACCGAGCACTACCAGAGGCAAAGCTGGGGTACTCTACTGCTCTCAATAGCTGGTTAGATTTTGACATAAAATCAGAAATGGCTTATTTTGAAAATCGCCCCGACCAGCGACCCGATGCTTTAAGGCTGCATATTGAACCTTCTTTTAGCATCCCATATCAACGTGCATGGGGTGAGTTACTCGCGCAGGTCAGTGTCATGCACACCTATTACGAGCAAGACATAGACAATATTGAAAATATTGAGCTTGAAGAAAATGTAGATCGTACGCTTGGGCAAGCTAGATTATATGGCTCATTAATTTTTGAGCGCCCACAAAACGTCGCTGACAGTGACTTTATGATTACCTTTGAGCCTAAAGCACAGTACCTATATACCAGCTATCAAGACCAGTCTAATATCGGTTTGTA
>Ga0307981_1002695_pt1 | contig 14044 bp, 10 predicted proteins | sample OrgLakmetagen987_FD_201849 | JGI IMG/M metagenome (GOLD analysis project Ga0307981, IMG submission 201849) | Saline water microbial communities from Organic Lake, Antarctica - #987 | ecosystem: Environmental > Aquatic > Non-marine Saline and Alkaline > Saline | place: Antarctica: Organic Lake... | reverse complement strand
ATCATCTAAATCTGCGTAATGATCTTCAACATCTTGATAGTCAATGTCAGCAACAGGTTCTCCATAATCACAACGATTGGGCATTACATTGTCTTTATGTTGCGCGATCGGTTTCCGATCATCATAATTGTCATGGTCTTCCGTTCCATACTGAATTTGCGAGTTATCTCCCTTGGTTCGTTCCCTCTTGACAAGCAATTGAGTCTGTGTCTGTGTCATATTGGCTGGGTAGTATTGGGATTGACTATCCGCCTCGTGCTCATCGTGTCCATTCAAAACTCTCTCTTTTGTGTCTTGTAATTCTTCAATTTCATCATCTATCAATTGCAGCTCCTCTTGAGTTTCTTGCACTTGTTTTCGAATGGTGTTGATTTTATCTTGATGCGATTGTATGTTGTCAAATAGCTGGCTGCATAATTGACGTTTCTCTTGTTGGATTGCTTCTTTCGTTGATAGCGAAAGGATTATTCGTTCTATCTTGTCAGCTGATGTTGGTGATAGGCCTTCCATTTTGAAGATGCATTGGCTTCTTCTTCTAGTTTCTGTTTGATAATGATGTTGAAGCAGGTGACTGCTGATGATTAGGATTGAATTGATGGTTGCATTGAGGGATTATGAGATGAAGATGAAGATGATGAGGACCACTGTTGCAAAAGTGGAAATTTGTTGTTTGAATTTTCACCATTTTTACTATCAAGACTGCCTCAGAAAATAAACTGCCTCGCAACGGTCACTATCTCTCTCATTTCATCTGTTTTGTCAAAACGGACGTGCAAGGGTTCTTGGATTATAAGTTACAAGTTAGAAGCTGCAGAGTAACTTGATTGTTGATTATTGTATGAATGCTAATGATAATCCTATAATACTATATTATGTTATATCATCACAGTCGTTGGTATCGTATTAATACCCTAAACAAACCTTGACAAATTCGAAAATGGTATCACTACTGTACCAATTCTCAACTAAAATTTGGTGAGTAGAGTATATTCCAATATTATTGCTGTCCCAATTTCCGTCAAAACAAACGATGATGCATGCGGTACTGGTGATTCACGAATCGATTGCACATCCAAACAACCAATATCACTCAGCAACCTTGGGTGGCACTGCGAGAAGAGAAAATAACAGTGTGAAAATGTCCTCCTCCACCACCACAAACAACAACAAACCAATACAAAGACCAAATGAAGCCCTCATAGATACAATTGAAACAGAGAGGAAGCTCTCTCAAAAGTTTCGTATTGAGACTGAACGAAAATGGAAAGTAATTCTTTCTCATGAAAAAGTAGATGCTCTCAAGAGCCATGCAGACGAGCTGAAATCTCGCTATAAACAAGAGCTGAGCAAGAAGGAAGATCTCGTGGTCCAAAATCTGTCCAAATTGCGTCTTCAGGGAGAAGACCAGAGGCGTACTGCAGTTGCAACTCATCTTCAGACTATTGATGATATGATTCGTAATCACGTCAACCAATTATTAATGATGGAAAAAATATTTCATGACAACGTTTCGCAGATTCGCCTTCGAGTCAATATAGGAAGACGAGAAAGCGTACAGAAGCATGATCTAGAAATGAATGCGCTTGCACAGGAAAAAAAGCATGCAGAGTTGGAGGCTAAACGAATGGCGCAGAAGGATGCCAGAGACCAGCAGCAAGAGCTAGAGGAGATACGGAATAAGAATTTGGAAGATATCAATAGTCTAAGATTCATTCTTAATGCCAAAATTGAGGATTTAGACGATCAATTTGACCTTGCTAAAAACGAATACCTTCAGAAAACAGACTCTCAATCAGAAAACTTGCAGAAGCAGCTGGCGAGAGGCGACGAAATGTCTGGGGAAGCGATGACACTTCAACAAAATATTGACAAATTATACCTTGCAACGAAGAAGATAAAAAGAATCTCGAATAGAAAAACGATGCAAAACAAGGATAGGTGTGATCAACTCATGAGGAGAAAGGTTGAAACAGTTGCAAGACACAAGAGCACAAAGGAAAAAATGGAGGATTTGCGTTTGATGCAACATGAAAAACTGAAGGAACTGACGATGAGGGCAAGTAGACAGAAAAAATGCTTGGAGGATGAACTTTTCTACAGCGAAAAGATTCTTAAGATAGTAAGGATGGTCTCGAAACTGGAACAGAAGAACGGATTGGGAATAGTCAAAGGAGAAGTATCATCCAAAACTTCGGCCTCTATTGGTATCGAGGCGATCCTTGAGCGTTATAATCAGATACTGTTACATTACACACAAATACAGGAGAAAGAGACCAATGTGAGGGAAAAGAATATACTTTTGAAGGGAAATATTGAAATCTTTATGAATGGAATCACCGTTAATGATGATGTGATGTTTTCAAATAATCCTTTATTTGTTGTCAATGGTAAGATGCACCTGCACGGGAACACGAATACCAATATCTTGCCACCGTAGTTACAAGTACAGAATTATGCTGTGTGGCAATCTCTCTTCCTTAGTAACAGATATTTTATTTTAATTCAGTAGGATATCTGTAAAGTACATCGTTATTGCGAATAGAAGAGTCTCGAGCTTCCTTGGCATTGGAAAATTCAAGTTTCATACAATGCTTCAATTGCAGCTCGAGCATTTTTTCTTTTACTCTCGAATAAACACAAGAAGAGTAGAGAATCCACCAATTTTTTCAAGTTTCATACAATGATTCAATTGCAGCTCGAGCATTTTTTCTTTTACTCTCGAATAAACACATGATAGAGAATCCACCAATTTTTATAGCATTGTGTACTCTTCATCCATTGTACTCGACAAAAGTGTAATTTTTAACTGTACTAATACTTTTCAAGTTTCGTAATAGGATTGGAATGGGGTATCTTGAAGTAAGTTCTTGATCTCCTCTGCATTGTAAATCACTGACGAATGGGATGGCTTCTGCCTTGTGTCCCGAAAAGGCATCAAAGCTGCCTTTACTATGTGTTCTTCTATATCCCCAAAACTTTGCAACATGTCTGTCCATGCTTTTACGCTGATTTGGAAGATTTCTTTGGTGTGAGAATACTCAAACATGAACAAGTCCTCATAAGCTGCATATTTCGAATGGGCAAATTTTTTAGTAAACATCTCAATCCTCTTATCATTTTGTTTCTCTTTATCATGCATATACGATAATAACTTTTCAGTGTCATTAAAATCTGCCATTACCTTCTCCGTGGTATGTCTACGCTTGAAGCACACCTCTGCTGCAGTACCGTTGCGAAAGACTTGGTGACCGATCGGATCATTCTTGGAAAAACAATCTCTTACTGCACATACAGCACGATCCAAAATATTTGATCTTACGGTGATTGCAAACTTTGAACGCATTCTCTTTAAAGTATTCATGACTTCCATGGGAATATGGTTGGCTTTAATGAGAAGTATCTTATTGTTTCTGACCGCTTTTTGGTTGTACAAGATCAGCGATTCTGATAGGATCTCGTCGCGTGTAGGTTTTGTGATATTCCTATTATTGAGGTTTGCTCTACCTTCTTTATAAAAGCTGTTTTTCTGATTTGGCCTCAACAATGGCTCGCTGCCATGAAATACTAGATACCCATGAGCTTCAAGAATTACTTTCGCAAATTTCATCGTTGCCGAAGATCCTGAGCATGGCCCGGCAATCAATATTCTAGGAGACCCATCTGCAGTGAGATTCTTTATACGTGTTGCTTGTGGGCGAGGTTCTTCCTTGTATCCGATGGTTGGAAAGGCACCTGAAAGGTCTGAAAATTGTATGCTATAAAGTACTGTAAGGATGAGTATCGTTATTGCCAATATCGTTTGGATTCTTGAAACACAATTGCTTTGAGACATCTTATTGAAAATTTGGTCATGTGTGTGTACTGTTTGCTTTGTTATGTCACGTTTTGACTTGTTGGTTGTTGGCTGTTGTTGGTGAGATTTTGCGATGGATATAACGACTAGTTTAGACTTTGGATGGATCATGACTAAAATGACTGGCATCGCCAAAATAAAAGAGAACTACCATACATACGACGAATATGGTGAGAAGCGGCGCGCGCGCGAGAAAAAATAAAAAGGAGTGCACCTACCCAACAGGGACAGTTTGTGAAGGCACAAGAAACTACAAGAAAGGTGATTAGCTGTGATTAGAGGCATCAGAGGGCATCAGGCAGGGATGCAGGATCAAGGATCAGGTATATCATCTTTCATCTTAGATCATCATCCACCCAAGAACCTACCGGTACTACTTATTAGCTCTCTAGGCTGATCCAGGTATGTTAAGAAGGAGGGTAGTTTATTTGTTGTTACGAGATGCAGTGTCCGTGTTTCTTGCAGTAGAAATGGGTCTGGCTATATAAAATTACAAAAATTAAAACAATCGCCATTTTTTGATACGACGACTGGAATTATGTTTTACTTGGGTGTTTTTTGGTCAAATCATCAATAATCTCCAATATGACGCCTGCAGCTTCAGGCATCCCTTGAAATGGATCGATGTATTCCTCGTGTTCTTCCTCTTCCGCAAGCTTATCATCTTTCCCATCTAGAATTGTAGATTCAGGATTAGATGCAAGTATTCCATGGTAAAGATCGTGATAATAGCTCCAACTGATGGGAGATTGACGAACTGCTTTTACGTATGCTTTGAAAACTGTATATGTTTGTCTAGAGTTGTGGGTTCTCAAAAGCATTGCTTCTTCTGCATCGGTCAAGATCGTTTCGAACTCATCCTTGATCTTTTCATGCCTCGAAATTGTGTCAAACACGTTTGCAAAATTTTCCAAGCTCATGCCATGAACGACATTCTCGCTTGCGTAGTAATCCATATTCGCACTATTCAATAAGCCAAGGCTACTCTCCTTCGATAGTCGATCAAATCTATGCTTAGTGAAAGCAATGTTGAGCCTTTGTTCTGCATCATCTGCTTGATGTAGTGCCAGTACGTTGAGGTGCGAGTAAATGCACTCAGATAGCAATTGGCTTCCAGCAGATGACGCCACCCCATCTGCAATTGATAATAGTGGTACGAACAATGACATATCTGTCACGCGTATGATACGCGGTGCGCCAATTGCTGACTTCATAAGGTTCTTTACAATTTCTACAGAATCTTGAAGATTTGGAGTAGTCCCATTTGCGGCACTGCTGTCTAATGTTCCTTCGGCGGAATTTGTGTCGCCACTAATCTCTGTCTTTTTCTTGACCCCAATTTGATCTGCTTCAGTGTTTTCGTTCAATAGTCGTCTATTATTTCGAGCCAAAATGTTAACCCAGTGATCCATGAGAGAGCCGTCTTCGTCGATCTCTGATGTGTGTGTTGACGGTCGACGATGCACCACTAAGTCCTGGCCAAATTTTTTCTCGTCGTCGACATCGCTTAGTCCTTTATGATAACCTCTTTCGAATAAGAGAACGTCAAAGCCGGATCTAAGTAGGGCATTTGTTAAAAGGTCGCCATTTTTGTCCCGAAAGTAACAAATCACCAACTTTCTCCTGAAAAATGTCAAGTCAGATCTCTCAAAGGGTTCTATTTGCTTTCTTTCAATTGCTCTTTTGACCACTTTCAACGATTCCGTGTTGTTCTTCCCCAAAAGCAACTGATTTATTTTGTCTTGTTGCCACGATGACATAAAACTATTTTTGACACCTATTTTCTCCTGTTGGGAAAGTACGTCTCCACTCTCGTCCATGTATTTGAATTGTCTCTTTCGTGTTTGCCTCTCATTTCCCATTCTTACAACTTCTGGTCTTATTGGGCTTCTCGCAATAACACCATTTCCACCATTGACTGGAATATCTACAAAATTGGTTGCAATAATCCAATTTGCATCATAGCTCGTTCGACTATTTAACGCACGCTGTTTCTTCCATGCTGTTGACAAAACTGCATCATTTGCAACCCAACTAGGTCTCTGTCCAATAACAAATGTCTGGCCATGAGCAAGACTTACAGATGGAATAGATCCCATTTGTGCCCGTAACATCCCTGGCAATTCCCCATCTGAAATTACTAATAAAGGATATCGGTTTGTGTTCTTTGCAATTTCGCAATCGCTCAAGACCCGTTCAATTAGAAGCGAGACACAGTCCATTATTGACAAGGATGGTAGTATGGATGCAACTGAAGTGACGGTCACTTGTCCTCTCGTAGGGATTTTCCTTGCATTATCCTTCGCATTGCGCTCTTGGGAATCCACAGCAAAGCCTTCTTTTGCCACGGAATCAAAATTCGTATTATCCCCTCCATGTGCCGTGTTGACAGCTCTCCACATTGTAGCTCTTCCAATGAACATTCTAACATCAATTCCTTTAGCCAAGAGTTGCTCTACAATTGCCACACTCCGTGCGTAGTGACCATTTCCCCTTCCATGGACGTAATATTCCACCAAGGGAGGGTGCTGAGAAAGTGATGATTGTTCCCATGATGGTGGAGTGCATAGTGGAGCAACCTCCAAGTGCAGGAATCTAAAAATGATGATGACCATTAAAGTGATGAATATGATGATTGCTAGCACTACTCCCACTGCTAGTTTTCGGAAGATTCTTGGCGTGCAGAGCCGCAAGGATTGAAGATAGCCAGAAGCAAACACACAAATTATCGTTATTAGATCCGACAGTGCCGTTGCAAACGTTAGTTCTTGACGAGCAATTGGATGAGATGCATGGTTTTGGGGCAAATTATAAGAAGTAGGATTGTCACGCCTGCGATGTCTTATTCTAGAGTTTGGAGATTTCGTGCGACTATGACCTGACCCAACCCTCCTCCTCCTTGTTGGCTGGGAAATGAAGTGATGACTCGGTTGGTTGTTCACGTGCGCATTATTAGAATTTCTATTGTAAACGTTTGCTGGCGGATGTGGCGCGATTGGGGGAGTGAGGTTTGTCGTCGTATTTTCATCTGAATCATCTTCAGTTTGGAAGAATCCATCATTTTTAGGTGGACTGTAGAAATTGCTTGCACTTCGATCTTCCTCTTTGGAGTTCTGCCGAACCTTTCGCCTGTGCGTTGTCATTGTTGGAGCACAGTAGTAGTAAGAGTCGAGAATGTAAAGTTCTATTTTCTATTCATTATATTTGAACAGGAAGAAGCAGAAGGCAGGGAGCAGGCTACAGGGAGGAAGGAGGCGACAGCAACCAGCAACCTGACCAGCCGTGAAATCAGAAATCAGAGAGTTCACGTTTCGTTCGCATTAAAAAGAGTAACGTTTCTAGTTTAACGCTTCGTCGAGGAGAGTAATCACAACCAGTCTAAAACTACCGTGAAGTATCTCACTACATTCTTGAAGTAGTTAAAACGACACACGTATGAGACTGTACATCGACGTCAACCTAAAATGTGTGCAAAAATAATATTTATTGCTCACAATCGAAAGGATGAAGAGGAATCCTGTCACCGAGATTGTGCCTCTCAATGCAAAAAGGGCAAGGCGACCCGTTGTACGTGCAATAGCGGCAAAGATCAAAGCAGCGCAAGCTGCCAAACCCAATAGTAGTGGATCTGTAAGGATTATTGACGAGGAGAAACTAATTTATCCGTGGCTTACACATGATATGGTTTACAGCTCTCTTCGGAGATTAAAAAGTAAGGAACAAAGTGATGTTCAAGCTGCTATTGCTTGCGCTGCAGTGGACAATCAAATTAATGTAATGAATATAAATGGTGGCCGTCCTGTAGGTTCTACTAATGAGCATATACAAACAAGTTTAGATTTGAAAATGAGAGCAAAAGATGAAATGGCTATTTTATATGATGCAGAAAAAAAACGAAATGGTGGATCTCTCAAACGTGGGAGCTTTAAAGACATACACCAGTGCGTTATTCAAAGGCTCGGTATCAATGATCCCAACTTCAAAGTCAGCGTCAAATCCATTCAAACTCGTGTCTATCGTAATTCTATTAATGTAATGAACATAAATGGTGGCCGTCCTGCAGGTTCTACTAATGAGCATATACAAACAAGTTTAGATTTGAAAATGAGAGCAAAAGATGAAATGGCTATTTTATATGATGCGGAAAAAAAACGAAATGGTGGATCTCTCAAACGTGGGAGCTTTAAAGACATACACCAGTGCGTTATTCAAAGGCTCGGTATCAATGATCCCAACTTCAAAGTCAGCGTCAAATCCATTCAAACTCGTGTCTATCGTAATTCGTTGACAGTGGATGAGTTTCAAAATCAACCAGTTAAGAGTAATTCGTCCCGCAATCAACCAGCACGGTAGTTTAGACTGGTAAATACCATTATATAAGTTAACTGAATTCTAAATATAAAAAGTATATGGTAAAAGCCATTTTGGATGATGGTTCTAGTTAAAGGAAACCTTACTGGACTTACTTACTTGGAAAAGGGTGTCATGTGACTAATACATTAAAAATGTCAAAGAGGGCTACTAAGCCAGTGAAATCTTCCATGTGCTAAGGGCAGATAACTCAGGTTTCCTTATGACCAAAACTCCTCTTTCGGCACTGTAGTCGAAGTCCAATGGTCTTGAATCTGCATACATATTACTGGGGGCAAGGGCAAGGCCCATAATGACAATACGCTCGATCATTCGTGCCGACGATGGCTGAGATGCAATCCATTCATCGTTGCCATCAACCTGACATTGTATAACGCCATTCATGTCTACGGATATGTTCGCCACTGCGTAATAATCCTTACGTTCATGATCAAATGTATTCTCATCGTCCATGTAAATTATACCAGAGGCTTTCTGGTCATTGTCTAGAGCGACATAAAGTGTGTAAGGGTCGTCAGTCATCATTTGAGTGCTCCTTCGCAACCTTAGCTTTCTTGCAATGATGCTGCCACCACGCTGATATACCGGAATCTTGTCAATATCACTCTCTACAGTAACTGTCAAGGACTTGGTTTCTTTTGTGGACATCTTGGTAGCTATAGCGGTCATGGAATCGACATCGTACCAATTGTCCTTCGCTGGGAAAGTGATCTGGGTGGTCGTTTGTTCAGGACTAGTGACAGGTTTCACAAGCAAGTCTGCGCCAATAAGAAATTGATCATCGACACTGTACAACTCCTCAATTTCAGGATATTCCATCCACATTGCCCTATTGGTAAATATTCAAAGATGCAAAGCAATGTTAATCAAGGTGTTCCAAAGTGAAAATAGACACCAGCAACAATAGTGACAGCAACTCTCCTAAAAGGAATCTTACCTCATTACAGGCATTCCAGTAACGCTGGCCTCTCTAAAGACAGTATACCAGTAGGGCAAGAGTGCATATCGAGCCATTGCCGCGCGCCGCATTCTAACCATCCATTCATTTCCAAACATCCAGGGCTCCCTTCGCTTAGCGTCGTGATGCGCATGACCGCGGAAAAATGGTTGATATGCACCAGCTTGCATCCAACGGGTCATCAGCTCTGCATCTGGATTACCAAAGAAACCACCAACATCTGCTCCAACAAACGACAATGCTGCAATGTTGAGACTAAGGAGCATAGGTGCAGCAATCTTCAAGTGTTCCCAACTGGATTCATTATCTCCAGTCCAAATAGCACCATAGCGCTGACTGCTGGCATAAAATGATCTGCTGAGTACAAAAGGACGAATGTTCTCTCCTTTATTCCTTCGAATCAATCCTTCTGCGGTTGCCTTTTGAAATAGAATTCCGTAAAGGTTATGCCACTCGCGATGCTCGACCCCTTCTAGATTTTTCAAATCCTTTTGCATTGAAACCTCGGGACCATTAAAGACGCTTGGTTCATTCATATCATTCCAGGTGTACAAAGATGGAGTAGAGCCACTGTATCGATTGTATGCAAACTGGTCTGCCCACCAGCTACGAACCTTCTCACTGGTAAAATCAAGATAAGAAGAAGATCCAGGCCAGCACCATCCATCATAGTCCTTTTTACCACTTTTATCCTTGATATACAGTCCCTTTGCAGTAGCTTCCTTGTGGATATAGTAGCGGTCGTCACGCTTAATATGAGGATCAATAATGGTTACCATCTTCCTACCTTGCCCGCTTAACTTATCTTGCATAGCGATAGGATTGGGAAACTGATTATTATCCCACGTAAAGTACCTCTTATCATCCGTATGTTCAATATCCAACCAGAGCACATCATAAGGATAATCCAATTCCTCAAATTTCTCGTGAACCTGATACACATCATCTTCATCACGATAATTCCATCTACACTGATGATATCCCAAACTAAACATGGGCGGGAGCTCCATACGTCCCGTCAGCCTTGCATACTGCTCGTAAATCGTCCTTGGATCAGGTCCTGGCAAAAAGAACAAATCAATGATCCCCGATTCACTTATCCAATGTGTTTTGGTTCCCTTCTTTCCCACTTTTGAAGTTTCCACATCGACAAATGTTTCCGTTGGATTGAACCAGAACACACCCGCTGTACCAGCTGTTGCACTTTGGCTGATGATGAGTGGTACCTCACCGTAGAGCGCCATAGATTCATCCAATTCATATTCGAACACATCAAGATTATACAAACGATACGGTTCCTTGTAATGTGCGTTATCACCGATGGTATCCTTGAGCTGCATACTACTGGCATGTTCTGGCAGACCGTAGAGATATGTCGAGGAAGGAAAGGTAATGTCCGCCCCTATGGAGGTAGGACCATGTGGTTTCGAATCATGATGATCTCCAAATTTCTCCTCCCAAATTCCGTTCGTGTCCACCTGAAATCCATCTGTGGGTGCCTCTGTTTTGGGAAGCGATGCATCATTGGAATTGACAATTTTTTCTTCCCGACTTCCATCAGCGTAAATTGCGAGCCCATCTTCCCAATACCCAACAATTTCCTTTCCTCCGTGTTTATCCTTTTCATGCTGAGGCTGAGGATCTTCATTGGTATCAACGTCATTCTCATCTCCACCTTCACCGTCGCCTCCTTGATGATCTTCATCGGCATGAGACTCATGCATGTCAGTATCAGTGTCAGCATCATGTTTATCCCTCCTGACCTCAAAATGCATCATTTGCTCCGAGTTGAAGCTGATAATCGGTGCATCCAAGACAGCATGATTAGAATCTCCCCCATCCACATTCGTCCGCCACATGTGAATCGCAAATGGTTGAAATTGGACGAGCAAGATCGCATTCATATGCCCATCGTTATCTTTATTTTTATCATCACCGCCACCAATGCCACCAACAAGATTTCCATACTCGAAGGCAATATAATTATCCTCCGTTACCATATCATTATCATTCGCAGGAATGTGTTCGAGCAAAGGTTTGATTTCCCCAAAAGGTAAGATCTTGACTTGATCCCCGTCGACCCCTTGTATTTCCTCATGGTTGAGAATGAGTTCATCGCTGGTCCACCTAGCCTTGGAATATGGGTTTGAGTTGTTCGGCTTGTCACCATCACTATTGCCATTACTATTGCCATCATTATTACTAGTACCCTTACTATTACTATTACCATTACTATTATCAGCAGCAGTATCTGGAGGAGTATATTGTTCGGTAATTCTCATCCGTGCAACTCCATCTTGATGCAAGTACAGAAACAAATCCAATCGTTCCTGAACGATATCAGCATCTTCTGGAAGAGAGGAAGAAGAAGTGTGACGTGGATAGTATGATTTATTGGATCGATTGAGGAGTGTAGCGGTGAAGAATGGTTCGCATCCTTTGTAGTATGGATCAATTTGGTCCTTCTCGTCATCTTGCTGTTTGGATTGAAGCAAGCGTTTGATTTTTTGATAATATCCCAGTGATGCTTGACTTTGGCTGTCCCCGGGTGGCACAGGCACTGGCACTGGAACAGCATCGGCGTGGTCTCCTTGATCTCGTTCTTGCAGAGGAGGAACAGGATGATGAACATGAATGGAATCTGGAAGGATTGCGTAATCGAATGCTGGCTTGGATCTAGCCGATCGATGTCTTTTGCAGAAGGAGGTCTGTTCGCAAGTACGGAACTTGGATCGATCCACTGCCATTGCCAGTGGTGGACATTGACTAGCAAGGACGAGGCTGATTAGCACTGGCAATGACACCGATAGAACTTGTCGGTTCCTCATCTTGACAATAAATTATCAATTATGATTGGTGATTTATCAATTAATAATTGTCAATTGTCAATAGATGAATTAGCAATTGATGAATTCTGAATGATCAATAGACGAACCAATGAATGGATGAGGCAGTGATGGCAGATTTTTGTGAAATGATGGAAGTGTGTTTTGAGTTTTGAGTAGCGTCGTCAAGCAAAGTCAAGAGTCAAAAGAGGCGGTCTCTCTGGGTCTCTTCTGTTGTGAGAAAGAGTGGGTATCATAACCTCTTTTAATCACAATTGATTTTAATTGAATGGCCTTCTGGCAATTTATGCTGGCTGCTGGCGGCGGCCTCTCTTTTTCAAACAACAACATCGATGAACGATGAACGATGAACGATGAACCAAGTCGCAAGTCGCAATCGCAAGCGATGAACTACGAACTACCTATTTTAATAATTGTAAAACGAACAACCAACATCAAACAAACATTCGAATCCCTTCATTCCATCAACAACACTCCCAAAATTACCACTAGTATCAACAACACTACCAACAACAATGTCATCCCCACGCCAAATAGACCTTGACTCAATGTCACTCGAACAACTAAACCAACTCAAACAATCAGAAGAAGGACGCCTCACCGCCATCACAAATCACTACGCTACCCTGCGCGCATCATCCTCTCGATTCGCATCCGCACAGAAAACGCTCAAGGAACTATCCCCAGCATCCAGTGTGGATAACAAAGATATCATGATACCCCTCACGGAAAGCTTGTATGTTCCCGGAAAGATAAAGGATCCATCCAGGGTCATGGTCGAGCTGGGAACTGGATTCTACGTGGAAAAGAATGTCAAGCAAGCGCAGGAACTTTTGGATCGAAAGATCAAGCTTGTCGATGTTAATTCGGAAAACATCATGGAAGCGATTGCTGCTACTAGGAGGAATGTTGAATCGATTAATGATGCCATGAACGGGAAGATGGTGGAGATTCGGGCGAGGCAGGAGGGATCGAAGTTGAGGGCGGCTCAGGAGAGTTAGATTTGTTGATTGTACTATGAGGACGTTGCGGGGTGTTATCTATAGCCAGTAGTCTACACTCAGTAGTCAGAATTGGTATCATTGACCATGATCAGGGACTAGAGTACGCGACCACTGGAATACACGGACATGATGGAACTCTGTTAACGTTAACATATTATAGAAGAGAAGTAGAAGAATGATAACCCTGTCAAGTCTTGTGTGTGTGTGTTTGTCATTTTCATATCCTGCTGTATAGCTTTGATTTTTTCTGCTGAACGTGTCGGGATGCTGGGATAGGCCTGATGGAACCTCGCAGACACTCGCCCACTGCAATGACAGTAGTAACTTGAATATTTACGATCTGAAGATTGCATTGACTTCTCCGTTTCCTCTTCTCCGCCTGGCTTTGGCAGCGTCTACTGCCGCACTGCTGGTATTTCCATTCCAAGCGAAAGGCTTCCATTTTGGGCAGAGAGATCATGATGAAGAATCCTCTCAAATGTGCTGCTTCTGGACTAGGGTGCTTCCAGCAGAGAGACGGCTTTGATCGTTATTTGGTAGTGTCTGAATCGCAATGCCAAGGTGTATCGATGTATCCCACTTAAGTGTGCATGTAATTGTATTTTATTGAACTTTAATAGCTGTTTTTCTGAATGCTGCAATGCCGGTGCATGGTGCAACAGACGAGCAAAGAATATAGAGCTAGTAAGCTGTGTTCTACAAATGAATAGTAGGTATTGCTTCTACATACTGGAACTGTTCACAGGATAAAAATATTATGATTTATGAGGATGTAAGGAACATGTTCCCTGCGTAACCCTGACATGTGGGAGATCCCCACTATGGTACTCTCTAGAGAGCTGTAGAGAAGGAGGATTTGGGAGGGGAGAATTTCTCAAACTTGCTAGCGACTAGCTGTTATAGTGTGAGGGCCAGAAGAGAACTCGAAATAAATTGCCTCTTGTGATGAAAGTTATGGCTTACCTTTCTTGGTCATAATCATGAATTCTTTTTCCATTGCGCCCAATGAATT
>Ga0307981_1002694_pt1 | contig 14045 bp, 11 predicted proteins | sample OrgLakmetagen987_FD_201849 | JGI IMG/M metagenome (GOLD analysis project Ga0307981, IMG submission 201849) | Saline water microbial communities from Organic Lake, Antarctica - #987 | ecosystem: Environmental > Aquatic > Non-marine Saline and Alkaline > Saline | place: Antarctica: Organic Lake... | reverse complement strand
TCTGGCTTCAATCTTTCGCGTGGTGTTGGGTCAAGGGAACTGGATCACTCGCGTGGTCACCCGTGGTCGGGAGGGTCTCATCACGGATAACCCCAAGAATACGGCGCAGAACTTAGCCGCCGAGTCCAATGGCTTTGAACTGGCCAATCGCAATCAGTATGGAACTGACTTTGGACGAGAAAAGACCAATGAGTTTCGCTTTGCGCACCGTCTTCCGACGGATGAATCTCTTCTTCGTACCTTTGTGGTCCAACCCATGCCCACGATGACCAATAACGGCGTCGTTCACGTTTTGCGTCAGCTGGCCAATCACTGGAGCAACACGCTATCTCAAGAGTGGGGTAACTTCGCTCACCAGCGAATGGAACAGCTGGATCCTTTTGAGACTCTACGCTACCACATGCCTGAGGTTTTGGTGGCTCTATCGACTCTTCGCGGTCGCAATCGCTGGGATAGCCGTGTCTTGGGCCCCATGATCGAAAAGCTGCAGGACCTCAAGCCAGCCTTTCATGCCGATGCTGCCCGCAAGCTTGTACGAGAGCTGGAAGAAGACATTGTTTTGCCCGTTTGCGGCGGCATTGCGTCTCTCGTCGACCCTTTCCGCCTCTGGCTGGGCGCCATTGGCCGATCTTGTGATAGTATCGAAGTAGACGCGCGCAAGGTATACGAGATAGTCACGTCTGTGGAGGTGGGCATTCGGTTGGGTCACGACTTGATCACGCAGATTTCGTGGAAGATCCCTTCCGACTCTGAGCTGAAAAAGGCCATTTTTAATCACATTTGCGGTGAGAGCACCGGTGACATTAGCGAACGACGTGTGCGCAGTGCCCTCCATTTGACGACTCCACGAGACAAACGCACATTGATGGAGCTTTTTAAGAACAAACTTGGTCGGACCAAACCGGCTCTTCTCCTTCTCGGTCGCGTCAAGACGCTTTTGCAACGGGAATTACGTCGAGACACATTGAACGGAGCCATTCGTACGCTTTCTATGGGCGACTACGTCTACGACGACCTGGTTCACGCCGAATGGTATTGGTTGGAAAAGAAAGGCGAGAAGGCAGTATACATTTATAACGAAAGGGTCTCTGGCTCTCGGCACCGTTTCACTCATATCGAATCTGGCTTCCAGAAAGTGATATCTCTAACGAGGGACAAGGTCAAGATTCGAACGTACGTTCCAGTTGCCGAAGCTATCTCTCGCGCCCAGAAGGCTTTCATGACGATTGAACTGGACCACGGCAAAACATTCAAGTACAATGCCTTTATGGAGTTGATGTATCTCCGGATTGCGCTGCGTCGCCTTGTTGTTGTGTCCCAAATGACTTGTGAAGAGTTGGACAATGCTCGTCTTAATCTCCTTCGTGAGATCCAGCGATCTAGCCAGATGCAATTGGCGCCGGAAGAACTTGTCCCTGGGACGACATACTATGTTTCTGACCCGGTCACGAAAGCATTCAGCCCTTTCGTCTTCTCGAAGGAGCTTGGCCCTGGCTCTTCAGCATGGGACGAGCTCGGTCGAAGCAAAATTGTGAAGGTACCGGGCCAGAGTGTGATTACTGTTGGCGGTGGACCGGCTGGTCTTTTGATGACGATTCACTGCGTAAGTACCACCCCTTTCTTTCAATATTCGCCGTACTGATCGAACTCTAACCGCGTCTCTTTGATTTATCTCTTTAGACCGAAAATTGCCTTGTCAGTGGTGGAGAAATGAAGCTATTCGAGGCGCGAGATGCGTTTGCGAAAGGTGGATCTACGTTCGAACGGGCTCAGATTGTTCGGCTTGATGCTCGTTGGATCTCTATGCTTCGCTATCATCTTGGTACTGGATTCGAAGATGTGTATATTCCGGCGTCTGGTGAAACCGATTCGCAGCTCGGCAACACTCTGTAAGTTGTCCGAGATTCGTTGGTACTCCATTGTTAAAGGATTCGTGTTCCTAACAACTGCTCATCTTTTGTCCACAGACCGTCGCAAGGTTTTGTCGAGATCACTATCAAAGATCTCGAGAATATGCTGCATACAGAGGTGTCTCGACTCTGGTCCAAGGGTGTCATTAGTGTCTTTACTGATTCGAGAGCTATGTATGACCATGAGACCAACTCTCTGACCAAATTCGGGGGCAACCTAAAGCTCGACGATCTCGTTCGTCGTCAAGTCAACAAAGAGAGCGAAATATGCAGCGAATATCACTCTTGGAAAGTAGCTGAACTTGTCTACACCAAGTCCCTTGGTATCGATAATCTCAAAGTCGGAGAAGAGTATGGGGTTTTCATTCGTCTCGAGCAAGCCGTGCTCCCTTTCAAACTTGTTGCGGTCGATCTCGATTTGAAGGTACGTCGGTGCTTGTCTATTGGTGTGAACATTCGAAATGTTGGAATCAACGCTTTCTAACTCTTTTTTATTCTTCCAGACCTATACCTTTCGCTCTCTTTCGGAAGGGATAGATAATCTCAAGGTCAATGCCCAGAGTCTACCATCAGTTTATCCCTCAGGCACCAGCTCAAATGCGCACGCGGACGTGCACAAGGTCGTGTTGGAGAGTGTGATGGAGAGCACTAGGGGTGGCGTTGTGCGGGAAGTACTCTTGATGACTGCCATCAAAAAAGAGAAATTTACTCTCGACGTAGGCCACACGCACGTCGTTGAAGCTATCGGGTGCGTCCACCTTTGCTCTGTCGCTAACGTCGACTTAGTTGCTCTTTCACTAACCCACTTGCTAATGTTCTTTACGTTACAGAAAGCCCCAGGGTTCTCGAGTACACCTACTGGCAACAACGACTGAACCCTACGGTGTGTGCTGCATGCAAGGTTTGAAGGTGTCCCTCGGAATGCACAACTTTGGTGAGAAGCGATGGGGTTCTGGTATCGTTGACGACCTTCGATCGCAAAACGACCAGAACACTCGAATCATTGGCGACTTCACGAAGATGGTTCAGTCAGCCCCAATCGCCATGCGAATGTTTCAAACGATCTCTCGGGACGCAGACTGGGCGTGTCATTTCGAGCAACTTGTGGCAGATTCTTCTTTCCCAGAGCTCAATGAATTCGTCCCAGTCGTCCCGACGATTGTCGAGGGTTGCAGATGGCTTGCAGAGAATGCAAAAACCTTCCGTCGTCAAACGCTACAGACTCGCTTCTTCGAGACAGGCGATAACTACTATTTGGGCATGGAATTCACTCGCGAGTATGATTCTTGGAAGAACGTATTGGCGGAAGAGCTAGTTTGTCCATTGAAAATGAAGGCCACGACGGAGGGAATGAAGAGAGAGGTGGACAAGTTGAAGGGACTTATAATGCACCACCTTGATCGACTGTGGTACGATGGATGTCTTGAAACGATCCGTGAAGGAGACGTCTACAATCCTGGCGCTCGTAAGCGCATTCCACGCCTATACCTTATTAATGGGTACTCCGAGACGAATGTTGGTAGTCTTCCCGTTGGAGAAGGCTTTCGTTGCAGTAGTAGCCCGGAGGAAAGGTACGAGATTCTTGTCAAATTCAGATCGGAGGTGGTTGTTCGAAACGTAGAGGGTTACGTTTCCCGAATACCCAACTCGACACCCGTGAAGCGCGAAGGCAATCTGACTCGAAGCCCTGATGGCAACCAAGAATCAAAGGTGGCTCTGGCAACGTTTCCAGTTGGCCATTATGTGGCCTACAGGACCATGCGAATGTCGGACAAGGAGAAAGGATACGTCTTCGCTTTCATTGGGGATGAACAGGCCACGCCGCACTTCATGCGATACAGTGGATTGACTGGAGCTTGCATAAATGCCATGTCCTTCAACAACTTTATCAAGCAGGCCATCGACGGCGTGCCTTTCGTCGACCGCTTCCGGACTTACTCACAGGAGACAAATTGGTCAAATGGAGAGGTCGTGCAGCGCGGCACTGGTGCGAATTACGGACAAGATGGTTTCCTGCGGCCTGGATTTTCTTATAGGGATGGTGTGGATTATCTGCATTCAAAGGTGATTGAGTACCGGGAGAGTGCCCAGAATCTGAACCAGATCCTTTCCTACGATTGGAAGGTGAAGATTGCTGCATCACTCATTCCAAGAGGAATGGAAATGAACCGTGACTTTGTTCTTGCTCTCAAAAAGCAGCTGCAGCAGACTATTTTCGACAAGTTCCTTACAGAAGTCAAGGCTGACAATCGACTTCGTAGCTACAGTCTTTCAGATTTGCAGCGCGTGCACCAGGTCACATTTGCCGGTCGCAGAGCTCTCAAATCTGGGCGTGGATGGGATGACTTCTTGACGCAATTGAATGCGGACGAGCGAACCAAGAAGGTCTTTAAACACCACGTCGTCATTGTGATGCGTCTCGAGGTGATCTGCAAGGACGTGATTGAATTCGCCAAGAACTTGTACCTTTACAACCGACGCATCTCTTCGGAGCTGTCCAATCAGTCGAAGAGCGTGGATTCGGTAGTTGATGACTTTGCTGTCGAGGCGCAGAACTTTGCAAATAGCTTGACCATGGCCGCCGCGTTTGGGTCTGGCGCTCTCGCGTTTCGTCTCTTGGACACGGATGCAGCCAATTTCATCTCGACGCTTCTTGGTGTACTCAACATTCTGATCTCGTTTGGAACGATGACGAATGTTGCGCGCTACAAGATTCGAAACGAGGAGGCTCGTATCGTCTTCGCAGACAACAAGCTGTCAAAGCTCAAAAAGTCTGTTTTCAGCTTGATGGAACACAAGGACCAAGCGTCAGTTCCTGCGTCATTAAATCCCTTTGTTGACAGCTTGGACGAAAAGGCCGAATCTTTCCGAAAGCAAGCTACGTACTATGGCTACTGCGAGCCGAAAGAGTTCAATGTAGCCTATACTCGCCTCAAGCGACACATCCAAGACGCTGATGAGATTAGAGTCTTTCAGAAGATGGTCACTGTGTTTTTGGTGGACACGTATCATGTCAACAGCTACGTAAGTCAACTTGGCGATCCAATGGGCCCGTCGTGCTCCTACATCCCACTCACTTTTGCTTTGTTGCTATCATGCTTTACAGGTTCAAGAGGCGCTAGTTGAATTGTACAAGACTACAGACGATATGCGTTGCCTGTTGACCCAGCCGATCAACGTGACGCTTGCCCGAGGTGTCACAGCACTTGGACTCTTCGATCGAATCAACAAGTTCGAGTTTCGACTGGAACAGTCGCTGCAACGTGGCCCAGTTCGATGGGGCTTCGTCAAGCAACGAAAGTTTGCCCACTGGGACATTGTGGTTGCTCTTCGATACTTCTACAGTCTGTTTTTCTGTTCTCGTGCGCGTGGATCAACTTGGTTGGCGCCGATTCAATCCGAGACTCTTGGTATTTTGAAGCAAGTTCGAAGCCTCTCGGAGAAGCACCATTGGAAAACACTCCGACGGGAAGCCCGTGACCTCGAAAGTCAGTACTGGGCTACCCGCGAGAGTGACATTGCCTCCTTGATCTTCCTCTCTGGATACTTTGTTTTTGTTTCTTCCATCATTTTTTCCGTGGCTCGCCTAGGCTCAATTGATATTCTCGAAGATTTCGCTTTTTGGGCCACAGCCGCATCTACCCTCGGCGCAGCTCTAGCAACCTTCCATTTGCTACGCAAGTTGTACCTCCTTTGTGGTCTGTGGTCGGTTCTTGGATCGAAGAAGCAAGTCTCCACTTTGTCTGAAGATCGCCAGAGCCTCCAGACGATCCGGGCTGTGACGTTTACACAGATCCTCTTGACGGTTGCACGTCTTGCGACTGCCGTTGCTGCTGCTGTTGCCCTTCCATTCTCAGTGGCGGAGAACGGCTTTGGCAATCGCATCACTACACAGGCAGATATTCCCTTTTGGATTGCCTTGGGCGCAGTCGTCACGGCTGTGGCATCCGCCATCTTCTTCTTCGTGGTCGAGTACGTGGTTCGATACAACTTGACCCCACAGCTCGGACTTTTTGTTTGCGAGAGCTTCCGGGACGAGATCGAAAGTATTCACCAAGTCCTGACTGTCCAGCTGAACGAGTTCGACACCAAACAGGTCCAAGAGCGTGAGGCGTGGGAATACACGGCTCGTGAGTTCCTCCATAAGTACCGATTCGACACCGTGTTTGCGGCCGATCGATTTGGGCAGATCTTGCAGTACATCCAAGGAGGCATGGACCCTCGAGCTGACTTTGTCTGATTGGACTGGGTCCTCCCTCCCAAATGTTTCTGACTCTTATTATTATCTCTGTACTGGGGATCCCTGGTAACTATCGAGCAATTCAGTACCAGTAATGTTCTCGGAAGCGGCCATAACGTAGTAAGATACTTTGAAAAATACAGTGAATATGTAGCAAAGATAAGTTTGTTTAGCGGCGCATAACTGCTGCAGTCCTGTAAGAGATTTACGCTGCGATACCTTGAGAAAGATACTGGAAGTAGTCATACTGCTTAGTTCCATAAGACGTAGTGGCCAGCTTGATCAAATCAAGCGCAAAAGCCACCGTCGCTTCTTTGTTTAGATCAGGAACGAATCGCTCCCGAAGCTTGGAAACAATTTCTTCCGTCTCCCTACCTTCGAAGCAGTTAAATGTGCTATCTTTGCTCATGATCTCGACGATCGTCAAGAACGTATCACAGTGCGACTGAAGTGCGAGAAACCCACAACAGAAAAGCGTAACAAACTCGGAAAACAGAGACGACTTAAGCCCACCCATCACTTCCAACATCTCTTCAGTCAGTTTGAAGGGAGTCGACATCTCCAAACTGAAGGACCCCCCGGGAGCAACACCGAATACAAAGCCGAAATCGATGTGGATGACATGACCGGCTGTATCTAGCAAAAGATTACCATTGTGCCTGTCTTTGAAGAGGAAGAAATAAGACATTAGCGAATAGGAAGCTAAACTTCGAACAAAATTGCTTTGTGCCGACTTGAACGCTTCGCCCGGATCGGCCGTAAACTCTGTCATCCGTAGAAGATGCTCACGCAGCCCACCCTTGCCATAACCCGGCCTCTTCTTCAGAGCATCAAAAGACATGGCATTGCGAACCATTTCGATGACTCCAGTTGTACGACCCGTGGCTAAAATGCGGTAAGGGTTCACCCACAACTCCAGCCCAGCGAGTTGGAATGCCTCTTGGCAAAGCTCAATGAGTTGCATTACGAACGCTTCCTGGCGCAAGTCATCATTACTCTTTACAATGACTCCGGACAGATCCCATCCAGGAGAAGAGCTCTCCGGGCTAGATGCAGCAATCCGAGACTTCTTCTCGGCCCACCTTTCCCCAAACGCAAATCGACCCCAAAAGGCGGAATTCTCGTTCAGCTTGTCCACGTTCTCAGAATCGATAAGCACCGATTGCCGAACAAACTCTATGTCTTTTTTAACAAGTTCGAGCAGTTCTCCGTTTGTCACCATTCCGCCCTTCCACAAAGTCAAGGCCTGCAGTACAGCAGCAGGCAGTGGCCCACAGCCCACGAGCCGCGGATCAACGTCCCCCGCATCGATAGTGGGCACGTCGGCATCGTCTTCAGGGATCTCGGGTCCTTCCTCGGCAGACCTAGTCGGAGAGTTGACTCTGTTCAAGGATGCATGCTGTAATACTTTCGCAGCATCAACCGTACTCAACGATCCTTGCGCCACTCGATGCTGCATCAAGAGCAATCGAATTGCTTCCATGGCTTCGTCCTCCTCCGAAGGTGGCGAGCCTGCGCCCTCACTCTCCATAGTCCTTGGACTTGTGCTGCCAAGGCCAAGGGAAGCAAGTCTCTCGCTTGTATGCTCCAATTCAGCGTAAGCCGTATTCGGTAGGAAAGCATCGGGAGTAGCGTCTCCGTCGTCATCGAAGAGAAGTTCGGTTGCACGTTTCCTTTCCAACTCCTTGAGACTTCTTTGAACAGAAGCGGAAGCACCAGCGGCAATGGTATTGCCGTGTATTCCAGTCATCATGATGGCGTTAAGGACTTCTCTCCGGACGTCGCCAGTCGGAGCTAAAGCTTGGGTTTGATCGCTGAGATCTCCGGCATTAGACCCAGACAAGGCACCAAGAGTGGACATCCTTTTTGCACATTTTTTGTCTGGAGTGTCACTGCTGGAAGGCACAGCAGGGAGGGTGTCTCCTTCGACCTTGGCGACTGCAAGGTCGTGTTCTGCAGTCTGCTCCTCCTGTAGTGTTTCTTTCGACTCGTTCTCTTCCAGATTGGGCAAGTTGATCTCTTTAAACCGCTGAACCATGGCGTTGGTGACAAGCTCCTCCACATCGTGTTTAGGGGTCACTGGCGTTGTGTCGGGAACCCCATCAAGATTATTCCCAAACCGTTTCAAGCCAGCAGCTGCGATAGCGAAAATCCCGCAACAAAGAAAAGAAGAAATTAGTTGACAGGAACAATGGTGATAAACAGTGCAACGAGGAATCTTGACTTACCCCTTGGTGATGGCCTTGTATCGTCCAAAAAATCTTCACGGTTCTCTCCGGAAGTCGTGGGTTCTGGGCTATCAGAGCACACCGGGGCCTCTTCCTCTGACAAGTCGGGGGCATCCGTCTTAACAGTGTCTACCGCAGGACTCGATTCAGCTTCAGAGTCCTTCGTAGGTTCAGCGTCCAAGGGGATTTCACTTGAGATAGCTTCAGCCTCCTGTTTGCTCTCTTCTATGCTGGATTCAGGTACTGACAAGGGCTTGTCAGGCGTTTTCTGCTCTGCCTCGGCCCTTTCGTCAACCTCTTGGCCAACAATCTCCATTAAGAGCAATACTGGCGTCCTCTCCTTGCTTCGGAAGACATGTCCCTCTTTCTTGGGTACTCGAACGACTCTTACAAGATGCTCTTGAATCTGGTTTAGTGGATCCCCGCCCATGGCACCAGACGAGTTTAGCAAGTCGAGTTCCCCTTCCAGGCCAGCACCTCTCTCTTCCAGCTCCATGAAACGAAGTTTTTCAGCGATATCGCAGATACGCTTGGTAAAATTGAGATGACTCGAGAAATAGTCGGCATGTCTGGCTATTCGGAGCCTTGCCTCAGCAGCCTCTTTGGGCGGTCGATCAAACTTGGACGCCGACAACATGTCGAGACGTGCCGACCGCGTAAGCCATTCTGGCACCTTCTTGCGTAGTTCTTGTATCTGCTTCATAATGCCCTTCATCAAATTCATTTGATGACCAGCAGGTGCAAGCATATTTCCCAGTGACACAGAACCCCCGCCCCATCCACCATCAAAGTCAAACAAGAGCGACTCCAGCTCGCACACAAATCGAAGAACGGCAAAGCGACGTCGGCGACAAGCTGCTGAGCAGGGAGTAGCACTCAAGGACTCTTCCAGATCGGCCGTATGACTCCAAACGAGTTCCAGAGCTAAGTGAATCGAAAAGCGGCTCGCAACCGTCAGCAAAAAGTCCTCCACGAGATCCACACGACGCTGTTCAGCCGCATTCGATGGCGGCAACATGCGCAAATGAATGTGGCATAACTGCGGCCAGAAAAAGGCAACGCTCGACAACTCTCCTTCTTCGCACAAGTCCAATATAAACTCCAAGATACACGCTAGCATATCGGTGCTTTCGCCAGTCTCTCTGACAGGCAAAGCGTGATCCAACACCTGTTTCATGGCGGATCCCATGTCCCCCGCAACACGAAAGGCTTGTTTTTTGAGTTGCGTCAAACTGTCCGCCTCTTGTTTGCCAACGGCTTCGTCCAATTGCTCCAAAAAGTCCGCCACACCAATACGTCCGTCGAGGAGCTCTTGCGCAATGGATTCCAAAAAGGGCGACACGCTCACCAAAGGACCAAACTGGACCGGGTCTGCCAAGAGATCCAACAAGGCCTTGGTGGAGGCTTCCGTGGGCGGCAAATGAATCCACTGATTTGGAGACTGCTGCTCTCCAGCAACAGCATGCCACGAACCCGTCATATTAATGTTATCCGTGGTACTGGACAATGGCGACGTGACAGAGTCTCCTTCGGCAGGTGACAATGTACAACTGTCGGGACTCGTATCCCGACTTCCGCCAACCTGGGACCACGAGTCACTCTCCGATTGCTGATCTGCTTCGGGAGCAGCAATATGGTCGCTGCTAGCTCCTGTAGTCGTAGCGATTGTCGACGCGGCTGACGACGGTGCAGCCGCACCTTGCGCACTGAGATCCGGACTCACAGTTGCAGTTACCTTCCAGCAAAGCCGTCTCGCCTCTTGCAGCGCTTGGCGTTCTTGTTGGGCGGCCGTCAAGCAATCCTTGATGAAATCCATGTGATCCAGTAGCCCCTGCGCGTGAAAGCACTCTGTACACAAGTCGACACGACCCTCCTTGCCATATTGCCACGCCGGTGCCGCCGCAGTCAAGACCGTTCGCGATCCTCCCCCTTCCACACAGCCGCAAGAAAGACAGGATCGTTTGACCCTCAATCGCTTGAGCGTTTGTTGGGCAGCCAGAGGAGTCAATATTTCCAAGGGAGCCGGGTCAAAGAGACTCTGCTCCAAGCCCGCACGAAAGGTTGCCAACCATAGATCGCGACACGCCGAAGTCGGCGCGTGGCAGTTCACGTGCGTGCCTTGATCCGTGACGAGTCGAAAAGACGTGTTAACGACGGCTGTTGTCGTGTTACTGCTACTGCCGGCGATAGCACTACTGCTACTTCCGGAGGGATTGTGATTGGAAGCGGACGCTCCCACCACCTTTAAAGTGCACAGTGGCGCGTCTCCCTTTTCCTCGGCGGCCTGACTCTCGTAACAGCGCAATCGCGACCCCACCAGTATGCAGTAGTCGGTGGTCTTATCCGTTGAACTGCTGAAACTCGACAAGGAGCTGCTGCTGGTCAATGACTTTTTGGTGCGATGGAGCGTTCCTTGACAGACGCCGTGCTGTCGAATGGCGTTTACCGCATACGAAGCAGTCATGTTCATGTTCATTTTGCTGGGTGGTTACAGCTACGGTAGTACTGTAGTAGTAGCAGTAGTAGTCGTAGTAGTAGTAGCGAGTCTAGCTTGAGCTGCCTACAGTAGTCTCTCCAACGCGCAGGGCTCCAGGGTCTTGTTGTGTGTGTGTAGAGTGTGTTGGGAAGGCTAACGGTATCGTACGCTGCTGTATGGTACTGAAGACTATGGACTTTGGATATGAAATAAGGCCGCACCGCACCCCACCGAGACCGAGCGGCTCTCGTCATCGTCTGGAGCTCGAGATGACCCAAAAGTTAAAAAAAGCGCGAAACGGAGGATCCGTTGGATTCGACTGACTCGAATCGTCTTACTGTATCTACGACGGACATACGACATCCGTCGAAAGGACCGGACCATGACGATCGACGTTCGAAAAGAATGAGGGAAAGAGAAAAGAACCCGGAAGTTCTGACTCTGGGGCTTGCGATTAATTTTCTTAGACCTCTCGCCTATCTAATAATTTAGCTTTTCTGACTTCCTCCAGTCCCAGGTCGATCTCCGCGCAAGCATAACAATGTTAGGGACTCGGGATAGGGTACTTATACTTTAGAAAGAGAACCCATCATCTAAGTAATGCTCCCTTTGAGACTCTCGTCATTTTAACAAAGGCCCTCCAGGCTGGTTTCGTTCACGCTTGGGCCTCTATTTGGCAGCACATTTTCAGACGCCCTTCATCGGCCTGCTCCACGTTTCTTCCCACAAGACCAAACATACATGCCCCATCAGTGACACAATCCTCATGGGGACCGGAACTCTCATTCGTTTGGCGACCAAACAGCTCTCCATTCAGACTCTCATTTCTACAGTTCAAGTTTCATTCTGACCGTACAACTCGAATACAGCAACAACAGGTACAAGTACTAGACCATGATCATGCGAACGCTTTCGCTCTTCCTCTTGGCCGTCTCGGTCCAAGCCAACACTAACCAACTGGCCGCCGCCGCCGATGACAATGAAGAGAGCCGTCGTCAACTTGGTTACTTCTCTGGTCAGTGTCGATGCGAATCAGAACACGAGAACCTTTATCGGCGACGACTGGCCGAAAAAGAATCACTGCACGAGACTACTGCAGTAGAGGTCGATCAACACCATCGTGAACTCCAATACTCGTCTTTTTACGTTGGATCCAATGGATATTACATCGTGAATGGTGTGACAGTGCTTCCCTCCAACAGTGACGAGTGTTCGGTTTCGGTGGTGTCACGTTCGAAATCTCGTGGTAGCATGTTTGGTAACCGAAACTTGCAAGAGGAGCAGGACCAAGAGGCTGACTACGACGAGGGAGACGACGGCGACGACGATGATGAAGAGGAAGACAACGACAATGATGATAATGAGGACGAGGAGGAAGAAGACGACAGCGACGACTTCATAGACGAGCTCGAACACGAGCTGCAAGAAATGAGAGAGAACCAAAAGGACCAACTTCCCGACAAGTTGAGAAACTTGATGGGCAAGGGTGGCAAGGGTGGCAAGGGCGGCAAGGGCGGCAAGGGCGGCAAGGGCGGCAAGGGCGGCAAGGGTGGCAAGGGTGGCATGAGTTCCAAAAGCTCCAAAGGCGGCAAAGTATACAACTACAACGACGGTGGAATCTACTACTACGACGGAAAGGTAAGTTTCAAAATCTCATTCGATTTATTCATTTCTTCAATCCTTCCTTCCTTCGCGTACCAAGTACCAAGTATTGTAACGACGTCTCGGATTCTATCTCATCTATGAACTTATCTTGTCCGCGTCACAGGGTAAAGGCAAGGGCAAAGGCAAGGGAAAGGGCAAAGGAAAGGGCAAAGGAAAGGGCAAAGGAAAGGGCAAAGGAAAGGGCAAAGGCAAAGGGAAGGTGAGTTTCGGATGCGAGTGAACAGTGGGCTTCCAACTCTTTTTCATGATTATTTCTCACTGTGTTTTCGTCCAATTTTTCATCTGTACAGGGAGGCATTTCTCCGTCGCCAACGTTCCCCTGCCCTTCGCGACCAACTCCGTCTCCAGAACCGGTCGTCTGTGACATTTGCAGCGGTTCTGCGGTTGGAAATCCCAACGGTATTATTATGATTAATGGCGCCATGCTTACTTGTGAAGAAGCACAGGCCGCTGGAATTGCTGGCCTCATTGCTTCCAACGAATGTAGCAAGGTTCAAAGTGCCGCTGCAAGCCCCTGTGGTTGCGGCGTGACCAACACTTGTAACATTTGCGGACCTGGAGGTATAATTGGAAACCCCAACGGCATCCTCATTCATGATACCTCCATAATTACGTGTGGTCAAGCTCAGGCCCTCGGTGACGCTGGCGAGATTGCGGAAGGCGCCTGTGACGTCCTGCAATCCTCGAACGACGCTTGCGATTGTCTGTTCGGAGGTAGTAGCACTCCGACTGCATCTCCAATCGCTCAGATCATTATTTCTCCCACGGCCTCTCCGTCGCAGTTACCAAGTGAGGTTCCCTCCGCTAATCCCACGGCCCCTCCGTCGCAGATACCAAGTAGAGTACTATCCCTCGTGCCCACTGTGAGTTCGGCTCCCAGTGTAGCGCCATCTCTTGAGCCCACTGTGAGTCTGGCTCCCAGTGGATTACCGTCTCTCGTGCCTACTGTGAGTTCGGCACCCAGTGGAGTACCATCCCTCGAGCCCACTGCGAGTCCGGCTCCCAGTGGAGTGCCGTCTCTCGCTCCCACTGTGAGTCCAGCTCCCAGTGGAGTACCATCCTTCGAGCCCAGCGGAGTGCCGTCTCTCGAGCCCACTGTGAGTTCGGCTCCCAGTGTAGCGCCGTCTCTCGAGCCCACTATGAGTCAAGCTCCCAGTGTAGCGCCGTCTCTCGAGCCTACTGTGAGTTCGGCTCCCAGTGAAGTGCCGTCCCTCGAGCCCACTGTGAGTCTAGCTCCCAGTGGAATGCCGTCTCTCGAGCCCACTGTGAGCCTGGCTCCCAGCGGAGTGCCGTCTCTCGTACCGACCGCAAATATTATCGTGTTTCCATCGTCGGTGCCGTCCTTTGTACCCACTGCCAACATTATTGCGCCGGTTTGCGACATTTGCTTCGGCGAGGTGATTGGTAACCCGAACGCGTTGCTGAATATTGACGGTGGCATCCTTACTTGTCAAGAAGCACAGGCAGCTGGCGATGCTGGTCTCTTGGAGCCCGATACCTGCTCGATTGTCCAAGGCACCGCCTCT
>Ga0307981_1002692_pt1 | contig 14046 bp, 4 predicted proteins | sample OrgLakmetagen987_FD_201849 | JGI IMG/M metagenome (GOLD analysis project Ga0307981, IMG submission 201849) | Saline water microbial communities from Organic Lake, Antarctica - #987 | ecosystem: Environmental > Aquatic > Non-marine Saline and Alkaline > Saline | place: Antarctica: Organic Lake... | reverse complement strand
TTCCATCCGTTGAACTCGCCGCTCAACGGAACAAAAAAAAAAGTCCGCGAACCTCGCGGATTGACGACGAAGACGAGCATCGAATTTGGTTTTTGGTTTTTTTTGCGGTGGCGAAGCAAGGCATTTCCCTCATACTTACGGTACCTTCCTTCGTACACGGCTATCGTACACTTTCGACATTCCATACGGTACTAGACTAACAGTACGGTGCGGTAGAGCCATACGCTACGCTACCAAAGAGAGAGAGAGAGAGAAGAGAGCAAACGATCAAGACTGACTTGAAGAGATATACCGTACTTGGGAAAGAAACGCACACGTCCCACTGGTGCTTTCGCGACTCTTGACAGATCGAGTGACCGAGTACAGCACCGCACCGCACAAAAGTCCGGAACAACGCGGTCTCGCTGCTAGACGCGCAGTACGCATTGAACATACGATTGCAACAGTATGAGCAGTGCTTCAACTACCAACGCCAACACCAACACCAACGCCAACACCAACACCAACGACGTCATGGAGAAGGCGATAGGAGCTTCGTACCCCCTCCCAGTCCACTTGCACTTTTGTCCCGGCGGTGTCACCTACCAAGGAGCTGCGGAGAAGGCAGAGGACGATGCCACGACAGCGACAGCCCAGCACGTCTATCACCTGAATCAGTACGCGGCTAGTACTACCCAACAACAACAACTACTACTACGATCGAGTCCAACCACTGCTGCAGCGGCCGCACGCAACAAAAAGTCGCCCCAGACGCTCATTCACGCGGCCAAGCGCGCGGACGATCGGCTGCGCCAGTACAGTTTGCTCACGGCCACGGCCGCCCACGATGATGCAGCAACAACAACATCACCAGCCGCACTTGTACCCCACCGACTCCCCAGTCTCGCGTGCTTGGCATCGGCCGTCTTTGATCGCTTGACGGGCGTCCAAGGCGTGGCCGTCACGAAACAATGGGCCGATGCCATGGTCTTGTCGTATGCCGACACGGGCATTGCCACTACAACAAAACTACTACCAATCATGGAAGCCATTCCAGCATCGGAAGACGACATTCTCAACACCAAACAAGCGGCAGCAGCCGAGGTCCTGTCCGATACTACAGCGCCAGCACTGCTCAAGCGCTTGTTGGACCAAGCGACGGATGCGGCCGTGCACGATATTTCCTCCCCGCAGTTCAAGCCCCGCCCCTGCGGTTACGTCTTTCAGCGCGGTGACATTGCGTGGAACTGTCGCACCTGCCAAGCCGACGCAACTTGCGTCGTATGCGACAATTGCTTTCGCAATTCCGATCACCAGGGTCACGAAGTGTACTTTCACCGGACCACGCCCGGGGGGTGCTGCGATTGCGGTGACGCCGAGGCGTGGAAATCGCAAGGGTGCTGCGATCAGCACAGACCGCAAGCTGTCACGGATCCGCGAAAAGAGTACGCACCCGACGATCCCATGGAGGCGGTGGGAATGGCGGCCAGGGGACGACTCGAAGGAATGGAGAGTTTGAGCCAGGAACCAACCGCGTTGCCTCCCAGATTGGCTGCTGCTTTGGGGGTTGTGATTGGTGCGGCTGTTGGATGTATGGTGCAAGCGGCCGATGGAGCGGGGGCAGGATCTGATCCGGTACAGTGGAAAATGAGGTGGGCCGACGAGGCGGCGCGAGTCTGGAACGGAGCCTGTTGCAATGAAGATTACAGTTACCGACGGGCGGCCGCTATTGCAACGCCGGGTACTTTTGCGGCGGGAAATGACAGTGAAGCGCAACAAGAGCTGCCCGTTGGTTTGACTTTGAATTTAAGGCTGCACAATGATGATGTCCACACGTTTGATGAAGTCATTGACGCATTGCACGAACCGCGCATGTTGCGACGAAACCTGACGGAAGAGCCAGTGAACCAGTCTCTTGTCATTTTGCGAGAAGATGCGACAGAAATGACGCACCGCGTGGATACGGACGGACAAGTCCATGTCAAGGAATACAAGACGATTGTGGCCGCCATGCAAGGTTATCGTCGTCTCAAATCGCGGGGATTGCATTGTGCCGTCGTTAGCAGTGCTCAATTGCAGCTGGAACATCGTGCACGGGCACTAGCAGCGTGGTTGGCAGAAATTAGTGCGGCTCACCCGGCTGCGGCTGCGCTCGTGGTTCATGCGCTCGTGCAAGTTGGACATGATCATGATTTGGCAGGTGTGGGTGTGTGGCATGAAGCGCGAATGATTCCACCGTGGGCGGCCATGGACAAAGCTGATGATGTGGAGGCTTGTCGAAAGCGCTTTGCTGCCTTTCCTCCCCATTTGGAGACGAGCTATGTCACTCGCGAAGAGGCAGAACTTTTGCACGGAATTGGTTTGACAGTGAATGCTGCGGCCTTTGTGGAGTTGACGGGAGCACCACCAAACTTTTATTCCAAAGTTCCGTATCGTTTGCCCTCTGGGCGCTATCACAAGTCACCACATTCGCTTTGGGGCACTCTTCCGTCTTTGTATTCGGATCCGCTGCCGCCGACATCGAAGCATCCATTACTTCAGCAACTGTTAACGGGTCAATTTGATGCCTCCATCAAGAACAGTCTGACGGAAGCAGTATACCTTGTGGATACCGATCTTCGAAAGCAGCAAGAAGCGGACCGCATTACGTCTAGCGTATTTTCGCATAGACTCCCGGGCTTGAATATGATCAGTGGAATCGGAACTATCAAATTGAAGGACGTTGATGCAAGACGGCCTCCACTTGCCAGTTCGATGGATCTACGGCATTTACTCTCGACGTCTTCATTCCGTGCTCCTATATCGCCAATTCTTTTGCTATTGCTATTGGACCCGTATCCGACCAAACAAGTGAGGAGCTCTATCCACGCACTTTTCTTGTCGCTGTTAACAGACTTGCGCTTCAAGTGCCGATTCGCTGCTGCTTTGGCAATTGCGTATCGTCCACTGAGCACTCTGTATTGCGCCGGTGTCGGAACAGATGCCGACACCCCGTTACAGTTTACAGTCCAGATATTTACTGCTGGAAGCTTGGCGCGTGCCATGGGGAGTGCTCCTGCCGCAGAGAAACTACTCAGTTCGGATCGCGAAGACGGTGAAGAAGAACATCGAGAAAATTCGATTGGAGTCTTTACGTCGCCGATTGCGCATACGATTGTGCGCTGTATCCACACGAACTTGCTTGGCGCTACGAAAGAAGTAAACATGATTCTGAATAATACTTCGTCAGGCAATGACGACGATAGCCAGGACGACAGCAGCCAACAGCGCAATGATAGTCTCCTACCTGCTCTCACGTACGTTGCTGGTGAACATCCGCTCATGACAGCTTTACCCGCTGCTCCAGATGATGGCTTTTTGGACTCGAGATCAACCCGTCACAAGAGACTACCGCATCTGTTGAGAGATCTGGAATATGTAATCGAGACACCAGGCACTGCGATACGACTCCTTTTGCCTCAGCGATTTCCGCCGTATCAAGGACCGTCACTTTCTTTCCGCGGGGAAGATGCATTGGTCTTTTCCGCTGTTTTTTGTCGAATGCTTCGATTGGCGCAAGGGATGGATCCCCAGAAACGCAAGATATCTGGAGGCCATGTGGAATACGAACAGAATCGGTGGCTGGAAGCTTTTGGTTTGAGTCTACACTTTGCGGGCACTCGCGATGCGCTTGCCGAGAGCCCCATGAGCAGTACGACCTCTCTTACCCAAGTGAGCGAAGATGGATCGCATTTGGTTGGCGTGCGCGAGGCTGTTGGTAACACTGTTGCTTCCATTCTCCGCGAGATGAAGCTGTGGCTTTATCGGGAAGGATTGCTCGAAACTGGACTCCCTGTTCCGTCAGGCGGAGGACACGGGGCAATGGATATGGCCCAGGTGGAATCCCTTCAGCGCAGTACTCTTCATGTTTCCGGTGGCAGTACTCCTGGAAGCGGTAGTGCGAATACCGTTGCCCTCTCGTGTGCGACTGGAGTGAAGATGACTGAGGCACAGTTAGGCTTGATTGAAAGCGCGTTCTTGAATAGTGATGGGTCCCAACGGTTGAATAGTTCAGGGGTTACTCCTGGGTCGTCGAATGGGGCCATTATGGGAGACTGGCTTCGTGTACCGCATTCGCCTCTTGCAGGCGATTCTCTGTCCTTTCACCTTCCACTGCACCGCGCTCTGGCGAAGTGCGTCCAGAGTATATGCTCGGTACTCGTTCCCGAGTCGGTCCGGAGTGCGAACCCGGGAGGATGGTGGAAGATCCCTGTGCTCGACGAGGAACTGAACGGATCTTGGGCTGACCTTACGAGCAACTCTCAACATCCTCTGGTGCCTTTGATAAGGTCGACCCTGCGCTCTTCCAACTGTCGAGTTGTATGGACAGGCGGACCGGACTGTACTCCACAAGATGCCCAGCGCCGGCGTTCGCGTTCAAGAAACGTATCAGCAAATATTGCTGTCGCAAAGGTTATTCATTCGCTTGCAGACCATCCGATTAGATGCATTGCAGCGGCGCAGCAAATCGAGCGCCATTTGTGGGCTAGAAATGGAAGCTCTGTTGCTGGAATGGCTATGAATTACTCAAGCACCCCACTTTGCCGTTCTTTCCGAGACTTGGACCTATTGTTGGTGCAGCTTTCGGCCGCTGGTATGACTGTTGGTCTTGGTGCTCGACGCGTGTTCTCGTTGTTACTCAGTCGGTTCAGTATGGATGGCTACCTCTGCGATCCAGAGAGGAGGACGCAGCCAAATGGACCGAGTCCAACTAATTCCTACGGCACTGCTGCAAACATTTGGGTGAACCCACCACGTCTACAAGAGGCAGATCACGCCATCATCTTGTCCGAATCGTTTTTCTCGACGGTCTGCGTGCTTGTCTCGGAGTTACCACCGCCGCCTCCTGGATCGTCGGGCGATGACAGTTCATTGAAACAAAATATTAGGAGAGAACTGTTGCACGCTCTTGCTGCAGAGCCACGCTCCCACAGTGAAGCCATGACTGCAGCATCTTGTGGTATCACACGGCGAGAGGAAACTGAAGGGAGCTCTGGAGCCAATGCTAGCGGTGGCTTGTTTCGAGAGGCGTTTGCTGAAGTCCTCCAGGAGATTGGTAAACAAAAGAATCAGGGATCCTCTCGAGCTTCGTCCGGGCCACCAGCGTTCGAATTGAACCCGGAATATTGTGACGAATACGACCCGACTTTCTTTCACCTGCGCCGTCAGGAGCATCAGCATGCTATGGATGTAATCGCAAGCATGAGAAAGCGAAAGTGGGGGATCAACAATGAATTATCCGATGCGTACTGCTTGCCGCTTGTTTGTGCTCCACCGAAAGCACACCCGAGGTTTCTTCCCTGCCGGCTGCTTTTGCACCTGCAATTCATGGACGCTGCTATCCGCCGTTCGCTCCTGTTTGCGTTGACCGGGGGCTCTTGGCTTCCTCCACCCGAACCTGTGCAGAAGGCTGAGGCCAGCTTGGACGACATCGCTGTATCATCAGAGGCGGCGGATATGGTTGGTATCTCTACGACAACGACCAGTACGTCTGCCTCTGGAGATGTGCCAGTCACCACGTTTCATCGTGGATTGTTGCGCCACGGTCAGTCGTCACCTTCTGGTTCATTCTTGAAACGATCGGGTAGCGAAAGTGGTCCAACGCCAGCGTTTTCTAAGGAAGTTGTAGCGGCGTCGTCTGTGTCTTTCTTGGAGGTTCTTCAACTTCTTACTCTTCAAGTCCACACCCTTGAGGAATGCGCCTCTCTGCATCGGACTCTCCCGGGTCTTGACGAGGAAGCGAAGGCGCTGTCGTCCGGTCTTTCGATCAATTCGTACCTTGGCAGGCTTGCCCGGGTTCCAGATAGTCTTGTGGACGTTTGGGCTCTTCAAGCCTACCCCGCTGGACCGTTGCAATCGAAGGGTAGCGGCGAGAAGCGCGGTTCCATTCTTGGCTTCTTAATTGCGCTCTATGAGCACAGGGACGACCATGGGACTATCCTCGACGCTGAAGGAGCTGAGTACGGACAAGCGGATGACGGGCACGGTGGTGCAAGAACTTTGGCCTCGAGCGGTTTGAAATGGATTCTTCGATTCGTGAATGCTCTTGTGGATGGTGCTCCCAGCGTAGGAGCTGCTATTAAGAGCGCAACGACGGGTGTTCCCTTCCGATTCCCGGCCAGTTCTTCTCCGTTGGGCGGGGACGCTGGATCTTCGGCTTGGACGATTGATGAAAACGTCAGGTCGATTATCAAGCTTATGCTTACTGATGTACCGGACCTCTGGCCGAAGAAACGTGAAAAGAGTGCCGCTCCCGAGTCTGCGAATAGTAAAAGCAAAGAGGCGAGAAGAGCGGCACAGATGCGAGTTATGGAAAATATGAAACGAAAGCAAGCCGCATTTGCAGCAACAATTGCTCCTACTGACGAAGCCTCTGGAAGCAAGGAAGATGCCGATAGTGAGGACGACCTTTGTATCATTTGTAGATGTGATGACGCAGATGGAGACAACAACGGGCCTCTTGGTTACCTCGGACACGTCCAGCGATCTCGAGTGGCACAGATGCGTGCGATAACTGAAAGTTCGGAGCTAGAAAGCTCTTCAACCTTGTTTCATACCTTTCGAGTCGTTGGTCATATGGGGTGTCAGGTAAGTTTCAACAATTCGGTCGATACTATTTGTGATACGGTCGATTCGTTCTTAAAAAGCTCTAACCTTTGCGTATCGTTCTCTCAGCTCCGAGAAACTGAAGCAATGGACTCCAGCCCTTTGAAATGCCTTCCGAGAGGAACTGTTGTCACTGTTCGAGAGAGTAAAATCTCGACGAATTACGATATCCTGTCTCGCCGTGTCCTTGTCCGACACGTGGCTAACGACCTAGATACCGGAGCCGAAGTACTGACAGAAGGCTGGGCGAGCATTCAATCTTCACAGGGGTATGTCATCCTTAGCCCACTGGTCTCCCTTTGCTATTCGAGCTCGAGATGGGGTAGCACCAGACCGATTATCAGGCAATGTGGTCACGCTGCGCATCTCAAGTGTGTCGAAACCCATACTCTGTCGTTGCATCAGCGTGCTGCTGGAGAGCAACCGTACGATGGCCGCTTTGCGGCGAACATTGCAGATGGGGAATTTCTTTGCCCTTTGTGCAAGCAGCTCTCTAACATTCTGATTCCACGCGATAGCTACGCTGGTCGACAGCCATCTGTACCCTTGGAAGAGACTGCTACCCCGAATGGCGCAATTGCACCGAGCGAATCTGTTCAACGTACGCCAAGGCAACTTTTGACAGGTGCCCGACTTACTAAGTCGAGACTAAATGACCTGAATGACTTTGGACGTAGCGCACTCGAAGATTTCGGGTCGCATCTGCACCAGGCTATGTGCGTGCCATGGGAGCGAACCTCGGGTTCGCGTAAGAAGCAACTGAAGGACTGGCACCCAGCGATTCAACAATGGGATTTCGAAGACGACGGAGATGAAGAAGAAGAGGGCGTGTCGCAAGCTCCAGCGATCAAAAATGTTATGCGCCTGCTTCGGCAACAACTTATTGGTTGGGCGGCTGTCGGCCACAGTGCTGCGGCTGCTGAGGCCGCCTCAAGAGGTGTCCAAGAAGTTCTTCCTTTTGGTGTCTTGTCTCAAACATCCGATCCTTGGTCTGAGTACATCGCGAAATCGAGAGACACCCATCCGATGTTGCTTGACCTTAAACGGACACTAACGGGAACAGCTGGACTTCTTGAAGTCGTTTGTCTTGAGATGGCAAATCTGTTGGCAAAGCGCGAAGAGAAAGCTGGCGAGACCTCTGTTGTCGGCGCCTGTTTAGCGGACATTATGGCAGGGAAGACCTGGTTCTTGTCAGTTCACTCGCCACAGGCTTCTGCGTCCGCAGAGGCTATTGCTCTGTGGAGTGAGCTTGCCGCGCTCACAGCTTCCATGCCATGTCACGTGTCGAGAGATGGTGAGCTATCGCATCGGAGTCAAGCGAGAGCCGTGGCTGCAGGTATGTGGACTGTGGAGGGACTGGGATCTACGCAGACAACCAAAGGGGAACCTCCCGCGCCCATGGCGATAAACCAGCTATTCTCTGCGATCCCGTCGAATATCCCTGCAATCCCCTCTAACTGGGGAACAATGAGTCCCTTCGTCAGCGACCAGGATGCCTCTGACTCCAATTCCTTGAGCGTGCCTTTTCGTCCAGGCATCGCAAGTGGATTCCTTTACACCCCACTTCTCGCTTGGGACTTGAATACACTTGGAGGTGCCGTCTTCTCATCCCTGCTTCTAAACGATGTGAAGTCTCTACCGTCAGCCGACGAGCTCCTCCATGTGGCTCACCTGCTTCTTGCCGGAAGAATTGTCCAGGCCGTCATTACGCCTGGCGGGGTTGTTATCCCCGATGTTATGGAACTAGACGAAGAGGATTGCTGGAGCGAAGAAGAGATCCAAACCGAAGGACCAGCTTTGGTGAAGCTGGTTGCACACTGCCATAACATGGTCAAGACCCAGTCTCTTCAGATGGCCACCGCAGCTACTGGAGAAGCTGGCGATCTTTTCGGTTTAACATTACTTGCGGGAGTCGGAAGAGCAATTCTACCATTTGCTCGGGCACTGGTCCTGATGCTACGGGCTTGCTCTGCAGCTATTCGAGAGCGGCAGCAAAAGATGGGAATCCACACGTCGGAACCGACTGTGTCAGAGAAATGCCTGGACTCTGCTCTGTGTAGGTCAGATATTATGGAATACGAGGACGGTTTTCAGATTTTGAGGGCATTGCAAGGCCCAAGTCCTTCTGCCTTCGTTGACACGTCGCGAGATTGGTGGGTACTCATTAATCGTTGGTTGATTGGTGCTATTGGATTAGAGGCACACCATGGGTCTTCGGGGCGAAGCATACTCTCTGATATCATGCCAAGCTTGCTTGACGTCACCAAGACTCCCAGCACTGACAAGGAGCAAGGAAATATTTCTGTTGCTCGGTCTATCGTGTCGAGACCCATCGAGAAATCGCTCGACGGTGTCGCCGCTACCGCAGCAGCAGACAATGACAGTCTTACGAATGTCTCTGCAATGGATGTGGACTCGCCCCGTAACGGGCACCAGAACAACTTTTTTGCTCAACCCGAAAATGATGCCTTTGACCATGACGTGGAGGAATCGGACGGAGAGCTGATTGACGACATGGAAGTGGACGAATCCGAAATGATTGGTATTGCCGAGCAGATGCTAGGAGCTGCTGGGGGTGGCTTCATTGCGAGCCAGAATGGCTCCAATAACGACGATCCGGGAGAGTCCTCTGAAGAAAGCTATTCCGATGGAGACGATCGCGATTCAGATCGTGAGTTTGCCCATGTCTCTCAGTGTCCAATCATTCCTTTTCAGCCCAGCCTTTTAGCGGTTAAAGGAGTTGGCCCGGGTATAAAGGGCTCGATGTTTGAATTCTCCACGGCAAGTGCCGTGATGTCCGACATGAGTCACTTGGGTCTCATTCACCGAAAGGACATCCCAACGTTTAGCTTGATTAGACTGCCCAAGTCTTTTGTCGAGCTCTACAACATCGTGAATAAAATTAAAGGACACGAAGACGCTTCCACCTTGGACGAAGCAGACGATGGTGGAAGCTCAGAAACCGCTATTTGTCTCTTGACAGGTGCAGTGATGCGCTCGGGGTCATCACGTCGCGCATTCTCACGAGCTACACGCCCACCCGGTGCCTGCACTCTTCATGCCCGTAAAAATGGTTCTGGAATTGGTATCTTCTTTTTGGTTCAAAAGTGCACTGTTCTTTTGATGCACAATAACAAGTCTGCATATTCTCCAAGTTTGTACGTGGACGAGCACGGGGAGGAAGATCCTGGGTTGCGTCGTGGCCGCCCTTTGTTCCTAAACGACGCCCGCTATCGATCGCTCGAACTACTTTGGCGTCAACAACTCATTCCTCGAGAAGTGGCACAGATTCGTTCTACTTCGGACCGCGTCATTCGCGACAACTGGTACTAGATTACACATAATAAAAACTACTGATCAATAAGAAGATCAACGAATTGCACCCGTCTCCTTTTGTAGCCAGCATGACACAAGAGTCGCGATAGATCGAACCCATATATCAGCGCACACACGCACGTGTTCAATGGTTTTATTTCTTGTTTCCAGTATTCAAATTACGGATACTTGGTTGCTTGTCTTGTACAAAGTATCCCTGTCCTTCGGCTTCCCCCGCCACAAACTCGTGCCGCCCACGCGTTTCAGATCGATGGTCGTACAAGTGATTAATAAAGGCACCCGAGGAAAAGTCATTGACAAACTGCGCCTTGGCCACGCATGCCATTTGCGTGCGCGTCGCCTCCTTGACGGATGCGTGCAGCTGTCCCGAATCGAGACTCGTCAGGTACGCTTGGTCCGTGACATTCACGGCCCAGATTTGCAAGGTATCCACATCAAAAAACGATTCATCGTTACTGGACAGTAGCGGTCCCGATTGAAAGACTGTATCGACACTTGCTGCGAGGCATTTTTCCAAGGTCGGGTTGAGATGCAACCGTGGGGAGTCCATACCGACACCACCAACGGCCAATCCCGATATAGTACCTTTTTGTTGCCGGTACGATGCCGCGGGCGTGTGCAAGTATTGCATGTACTTTTGAGATTCTCCCGTTCTGGCATAGACATTCCACGCAGGATGCAAACGAAACAAGAAGGAATCGCCACCACTGTTGTCATTGTCGTTGCTATTGTCATACCATTGGGACTTGGACGTGGCCTTCCAAGGACTCGCGGTATAGTAACCAAACGTGTCGCCGGCCACGGACTGAATGAGAATGACTGTCGGCCCTGCATACGCCAACAAGGCTTGGCGAAAAGTAAAAAAGGACAATCCATGCTCATTGCTATCGTACAGTCGTCGCCAGTTACCACCGAGTGACATAAAGGCCAGCGATGCGGGCATGGAATCGTAGGAACGTTTCCAGATCACGTTGTTGTTGTTGTCGCGTTGGTCCAATACTACCACGGGCAGCTGCAGCGGTTCGGGTCGAAACGCAAAATCGGGTCCCAACAAGACCAAATGAAAAATGGTGGACAGGACACGGTGAATTTCGGGCGCCGTAAAGGTGGCCCACTCCAGCCACGCGGACCACGAAACGTTCGATTGCGCGGGCGCCAAGGAATGGACCCACGCGTTCACGGGGGTAGTCTTGTTGCCGTTCACAAGAGCGTCCCCACTAGTTTTATTTGGTTGGAGGTTTACCGTCGCCAAGACTAGTCGTTGTACGAGATGCATCATGGTGAGGGCCGGCGCGGTACTACTGCTAGCATCCTTGTCCGAGCAGCAGCAGGCATCAAACAGAGCTCGTAGCAAAAAGCGACTACCGCGACGACCTAGCAAGGAGGCTTGTGCTTCGAGTAACTTGGCTTGACTGGCAATGGTCGGATTCTCGTCCATTCCTGGTACGCCAATGACAAAGACTGTCTGCACCGTGTGCTGAAATATGCGAGCCAGCTCTGGTACAGCCTCTTCGACCGACACGAGGCGCGCTTGTCGTTGCGCTGCATCGGACGACGACGTGTCGGTCGAAAGGAGAGAAAGCAACGATTCGATCGGTTCTTGCGCCTCTAACTTGGAGTAGTGTGAATGTAACGTTAATAGCGACGCGAGTTCGGCCTCCGTGAGAGGGAAGTGGTCCAACAGGACCTCTGTTGCGGCCATGGTGGTCTCTGTTTCGGTAGTCTATGATGTGGTGGTCGTTTTTATGGTTCATGCATCGCTTCTGCATGCCGAGCCTCGGCGGAAACGAGAAGCGCGCGCGCACTCCGAATACGATGGCGATAGGCTGCTGTGCGTTGGCATCTCTGGTGCTGAGCTGTCAACGTTTGATTTGGGACGTAGACACTAAGGGAACTTAGAGTCCCACTCTCTTAGGAATAGTTGGAAAACTATCTGTCTTTCTATGCGTAGCGTCCGTAAGGGATTTCGGCCCTCACGTGTGGATTTAAGCGGTTTATCAGACCCAATCATAGGATTATTAGTCACACTAGAAAGTGTGGGAGGAAGTTGCGTATAAAATAGAGCGAAAAAGGGCTTTGTTCCCGCAGAATTATTGGCATCAAGCGGCTGAAGGCCGAGAGGACGTTGAGCGAAATCGTTCGTGCTTGAATTTAGGATCCCTGCGCAGCATACGGACACGAACGGCTTACGTCAGTACTGGAGTTAATGAAATCGTTGTCTACGTTCAGGGGTGGTAGGAAAACCACGGTAGGTGTAAGGCGAGAGACTGATCATCTCTAGTCGACCGGAATAAGCCAGCGTATCCGTAGCGCAAACCTGTGGCATTGCAGGGTTACCGGTGGGATAGGAATTAGTACCGATCAGAGTACGACGTCACGGATTGCTTGCGTTGGTACACATACGCGCGGAAGGATCCGCAAGGAAAGTGAAAAGAATTGTATCTTTGATTGTTGCTTTTGAAACGCGCACTCTTTACGAAGAAGTTACTTGTATTGTACTTGAAAGAACCTACTAATAGCATGGCTAACGTTAACAAACCTCCCATCAACCCAAACGACAATGAGATGCGTGATACGCTTGCGGTGTGTGGCATTGATGTCGCATTGGCATCATCGATACAAACGGCAATGGCGTTGATTTGCAATCGTTCGCGGTTTTGACAAGGAAGGATGTAGAGACCATGATTTACAAGGCTGGTAGACTCCAGGTCAACTAGGGCGGTTATCGTCTTGGCGCCATTCAGGCGAAGCGTTTGAAAGCACTCAACTGGTGGGTGCGTGCTCGCATTTGCGAGCAGGAGGAGGTCAATGGATACGGCATTGAGTGGACCATTGCGGCTTGCCAGGAGGCGATGCTCCTCGTGGACATTGAGCGCACCACTCGCGAACGTTAGTCTTCGGCGACTGTGCCGGAGAAGTTTAACCCGGACCATTTTACGGCCGGTATCTTGCAGTTCCAAACTTACCTTCAGAGTTTTCTCGGAGTCGAAGAAACGCGATTGGACTATGTCACCCGTGGCAACGATGGAGACCCGGGTCCTAACTATAGTACCAGGACAGATCAGACCGTCTGGAAGGCCTCGTTGGCAGGGCCACATTACGAGATTGATAACAGTGATGTTTGGACCAAGTTGAAGGCGTGGACGCTTGAGACCGCCGGCTGGGAATGGATTTGTGACTTTGATGTGTCCAAGGACGGACGGGGCGCTTGGAACGCGCTGAACGAGCACTATAACGGGTCGGGTCATGTCAGTCGTCGTGTCGAGTATGCAAAGGCGAAGCTGGAGAAGCTGCACTGGTCGAATGAGGCTGTGTTTTCGTATGATAAGTATTCGACGGCGATGAAGCAGTGCTTTATTGACCTTGGAGACCCCCAGAACACCGACGAGTCGTACTCGCAGAGACGGCAGGTTGACAAGCTGATTAAAGGTATGAAGAACACGCACGCTGCTGTTGAGAGCGCGAAGTCAATTCGGTTGATTTTGGTCAAGCCGTGAACTACATGTCTGGGCAGATTGCTCGGATTTTCCCAAAGTCTTACGAATCTTCCACCAAACGGAAGCGCCAGATTAGTGGAGTCAACACGGAAGGCCGTGGACGTGGTCGTGGAAGCGGTGGCCGCGGTCGTGGCAGGGGCCGCTATGGAGGCCGTGGAGGCGGCAGAGGAGGCCGCGGTGGACGCGGTGGATCTGATGGTGGTACTACCATGATGAATGGTGTCAATATTGCCGACGTCACTCGGACTTTCTCTGAGGACGACTGGCACAAGTTGGGCGACGCGGGTCGACAATATTTCAACGCGGAACGCGCCAGAAAGCGTGGAAGCGGTAACGATGATAATCGCAATGTCTCAGACGTGAATACTGGCGGTGCTGGTAACGATGCCAACAATGCGGACGATGTTACCGCCACTGGAAGTACAAACGGTAATCGAAGTTCCCAGAATGGGACTCGGTTTGGGGCCAATGGTGGCTGTGGACGTGGCGGACGGAACGCTAGTGCTGTTACCTCTTGTGTTTGCCGTATCAACAGAGTCAGCATGACTGAGGTTAAGAATAAAACTTTGGACGGATTCGTGGGCCGCAG
>Ga0307981_1002691_pt1 | contig 14049 bp, 10 predicted proteins | sample OrgLakmetagen987_FD_201849 | JGI IMG/M metagenome (GOLD analysis project Ga0307981, IMG submission 201849) | Saline water microbial communities from Organic Lake, Antarctica - #987 | ecosystem: Environmental > Aquatic > Non-marine Saline and Alkaline > Saline | place: Antarctica: Organic Lake... | reverse complement strand
GGTCACTGGACAAGTCGGCTTCCGTGAGTGGTTCGCCGAGTGCCGCATTAAGCGTCTCGGTAAATTCCTCGCGCTCCTTGACTCGCACTGGGTCAGCAATCTCGTCCGGCGTGAGCGAGCGTACTGCGGACCGGAAAACAATTTCTCCGTTCCGCTTGATGACCTTCCGCGTCATCGCTGGCCCAATGTCCAACGCCGGGCCCAAGTCGCGTCCAAGAACCATCTTGGAATCTGGGAACGAGATGCTCGTGTCACGGAACATCACCCATTCGTACCACTTGAACTCTGCGATTGACGAGATGTCGGCAGTCTCTCCACTGACCATCGTTTTGGGTACCTGTCCCGCGAGTCCATAGCTGCTGTGAGCGATGTTGGACCGCACAAATCCCTGCCTCTCTAGGCAGTGGTCCCACAATACCTTTGGGGACTGCTCTCGTACCATGTCACGACCATGACCTTTCTTGAGCTCACGGATTGCTCCTTCGGCAGCATTCATCCATGGCAAATGTGGCTCAGTCTGCTTAACATGAGTGCCAACTTCACGGTTCTTTCTGCGAAAGTCCCCGTGGACCTGCTCCCTGCCGCCATCCATTACCATAATGTTTGGTACGCCATCACACTTGTGGAGCAACGAAAGCGCCTCATGCGCTTGTGACTTCGTACGCATTGGGAAAGCACGAGTCCATCCTTCGGCAGTACAAAACACCTGTGCGTACTTGTTCTTGCTACGCAACTCGGTCTTCGCAATCAACGTGTCGGTAAAGCACTCGATCGGTAGTCGCCTGTATCGCAGCTGTTGATCCTGAGTCCGGAACCGACGGGACAAAGACGGGTGCACCAACGTACGGATCCCTCGTTGAGTCGTTACCTTCAACGGTTTTTCCGCCACGTGCAATCCGATTCCCCAGTTTCGAGCCAACTGTGCTGCATCGATGCCCTGGCGACGGTCCCTGGTCTTCACGCCAGACACACGGACATTGGTCACCATTGCCGTGAGAAATGTGCGGTCACTTAACGCATTCGACACCTCACACAACATGGTCTCTGCTGAATCAAGGGGCGCCTCGAAACACATTTTCCTCGCGTCAGTCCTTGAAATTTGACACAAAACGCGAATTCGCGAAACACTGTCCCCGTCAGTCTCATGGGCTACGCCAGACAAATCAGTCATTGCTTCCTCCTGCATAGCAAAAGTAGGGTCAGAAGGGTCATACTCAGGCGACTCATAAGTTAGTTCGTATCGTCGGTCGCACGAGTCGTACTCCTGTTCCGTTGGCTTTTGTGTCGGGAAAACCGAAGACACTCCGAAAAGGTCCAATGGAATCACATATTCGTCTCCGGTTTCAAAACCACCGGGCACGGACAAGGTATGAGCCGTTTCAGTTGGATTATCAGTCAGGAAACGAGGGATATCGTTTACCGTGACGTCATTCAGCCGCATCTGAAAGGGACTCAACAGGTTGTGGCTCAAGTGAGGAAATGTGAATCGCCTGGTGGACAACCAGGATGATCACTTCACCGTTTACCGGGTCATCATACGCGAGCGCAGCACTGACTGTTTGCAACGCTTTCGCGACTGGCTGGTTCGGGTCATATCCAGTGACATTGACCGGACGGTCGAAGTCATGGATAACCAAAGAGTCTTTGCCGATAACACATGTGTCCGCATGTGAGTCAAGTTCCGATTGCGAACCTTCGCCGTGGTCCTGTAGCGCCGCTAGCGCTCTGACCGATCGCATCACGCTCAAACTGCGTGCCTCTCATTTCTTCTTACTAGCCTGTTGACGAGTGAGTGCACGGTTGGTACGATTACCACCACCGCCAGAGGATTCGTCCTGGTCAACCGATTCATCGTCGTTGACACTTTCATCCTCGTCCTTACTCGCCAGTTTCTTTTCCAAGGCTGCAACCTTCCGGTTGAGGGAAGCGACGGTCACTGTCTTCGATCGCTTCAGCAGGCGTTCCTTTTCTTGGCCGTCCTGGCCACCGCGTTTCTGGTGTCGGTTCTAAAGGAGCTTCTTGTCGCCTTGAGACATCTTCCTGTATTCGGCTTTGGAGTAGTACCTGTCTTTGATCACGGCACTACCACCACCGTCCATCTCGTCGTCATCGTGGTCAGCTCCACTTAAGGAGATATTCGAGAGTTTCGAGATGTTCGCGTCCAAAGCGATCTGCGACGTCGCAGACTGCTTGGTGAAATCCTTGAAGAGGTTGACGCACCTGTGGAAATCAGTCCCCAACTCTGGGTTCGCCAAGATTTGGGTCTTAACGGGGTCAAGTGTCAACGTCTTGATAGCCGCCAACAAGTATCGGACTTCTGACCCTGGGTCAATGCCACAATGGCCGTGGTACTTGAGCCCTTTCAGGATCGAGTGCTGGTCAACCTGCTGTCGGACAAGTTTCTCGAACGACCAGCGCTTCTTCTCTCCCTGGTAATGACCGTTAGCCAGGGTGAAATCGGCTTCCGACGCCATGTTGTTCACATTGTTCGCACCAAGATAGTGGTCGTACAACATGTACAACATGCGAAACACCGCTCGACCGTCCTGCGTCCGCTGAGCAGGCTTCACGTGAGTCCAACAATCGGCTTCCTTGGTCATTTTGGAAATGATCTCCCACACTTTCTTTCGGTCCGACTCAAACGCCTCGGAATCGTGCGGAGCACGACAGATCATCTCTTCAGCACGGCCTGCGTACCGATCCGACGGGTCATCACCTTCCGCCAACCCCACAGTCTCACGGATGACGTACGCAAGTGGAATCTTGGTTTCTCCAGGAAAAGTCCCCAAGAACTCGACGATTGACTCAATTATCTTTGAGCAGTCCTTGTCATTGATGACAGGGTAGTCGGCCGTGACTGGGTCCTTGTACGCCGCGTCAGCGTCACGTTTTGCACGAACAGCCCGGATCGTGTCCAGCAAGACTTGAGCTGGCGTCACGACACGAGCAACCTTGTCCTGCTGACGAAGCCAATAGGCTGCCAACTTGAGGTTGTTTTCGGCACGCAAGGACACGGCGTCCCTCAATGGGATTCTGGACGGTTTCTCCCGGACGACGAATTGCCTTGCAAAGGTTCTCGACTTCCAAATCCGTGAGAATGCGAAGCTCGGGCAAAGAATTGATCCCCTGGTCGTCAAAGATTGCGGCAGCTGCAGCAACAGTGAACCCGCAACGAACGTAGACCTGGCAGAAGGTAGGAGGTAAAGGGTAAAAGTAAATCGTTTCAACAAGTTGATATCAGATCAAATTGTGAGCGGATTCTACCATTTGTCGGCGATTACTCGCCTATGCCTCATCTACACTCGCTGACCGCCTTCGCTAAAAGAACACGAGTGGTCTCAACTGACAGCATCTAACTAATGCATACATCTATAACCGTTGACAAACGGCAAACGGCTAACTGCTCAACTAGAATGCCTGTGGATAGCCCCACAGACATCACAGTCTCCTGAACTGTACAAATAAAATATATTCCCTAAGACAATGTAAGTATACCGGAAGTTGATGGAACTCCGGACTTAAAGATTTCTCGAATGGATGTCCAGGCGAAAAGGGCCTTGCACCATGCCACAATGGCAATCACGTAAGGGTGCGGCAGATGAGCCATACTGCTTCCATTAACAGTATATACATAACATCATCTGGGAACGTTCACACTGGGTGTTCCAAGCCATTTGGCGATCTGTATCTACGCAACAGAACAAGTGTTTTCAACGTCTCTCCAGACGCTTTCAGGATCATCACAAACCGTTGTTGCACTCGCATCAACGGTACTCTCGCTTCACTCGAAGCTGGTTATAGTCACTGGGTCTGATAAACTAGTAAAAGTACGTCAGGTTCACTCCCTGACACACAATAAGTCTAAAACAGTCGATATACCATCGAGTATCCTTTACAAACAGGATCGGTTACAAGTTATGACTATAGGGATACGGACACGCTGTCCGTACGCCTCCCGACTGTAATCCGCTGTCCGGTCTGGACGTGATCGGCTTTTGTCAACCGCGTATCCTGCTCCTGCTCCCTGCTCCGCTGACATCCAATTATCTCACGGAGCCATTCGGTCCACCGAACTCTTCCCACAGAACATCAACATGGCGGCTATCCAGCGATCGTTTTTGGCGCTGTTACTGCTGATCCTTCATGTAAAGGTAGACGGCTACAGTCCTACATCCCCTCGTGCGCTTCAAAGGGGTCGGTCGGTCTCTTCTAACCTCGCTGGAAGAATCGAAACGGGTGACGACGACACAAGCAGATACGTTCCGTCCTACCTCGCGACTTGCATTCCGGGATGTGCAGCCATCTTGGCAGATGAACTGGTAGAGGTTGGCTGTTGGGATGTGCAGCAATCCGGTAAATCGGCCGTTACGTTTACAGCCGACACTGCAACTGCCTTGAGAGCGCTCTTGTGGACTCGCAGTTGCCACAAAATGATGGAACTACTCTGTCAATCAGTCGCCCCCATTACGAATCGCGACGACTTGTACCAATTTGTCCGGAAAACAGTCGACGTCGAAGACTTGCTCGGAAACGATGAAGATAGTCAGAAGGGTCAATTGCTTACAATAGCAGTGCAAACCATCATGAACGCTGCTCAGTTCATTCCGCCCGACATTAACCATTCGCATTACACTGCGCTGACAGTCAAGAATGCCATCGCAGATGCCTGCATAGAGTGGCGGGGAGATCGCCCCGACGTGAATTTGGATGATCCAGATGTTCCTCTTGTGTGTTCTGTGCTAGGGACACCGGACAGTCGTGGTGCCGTCGTTTCGATCTTTCGCCAGCTGCATCCTGCTGGAACTCTCCACAAACGCGGGTACCGATTCGGCAATGCCATTCACAAGGCCGCCATGAAGGAAAGCATGGCGGCTGCACTGTTGCTGCATACAGGATGGCCATTGCAGTGTCGAATAGCAAAAGAAGGGAACGGAGACCCAGTCATTTTAATTGACCCTATGGCGGGCTCGGGCTCGCTGTTACTGGAAGCGGCCTGTATCGCGGCTGATATAGCACCCGGTCTCATGCGTATCAAGACGGACCTACCTGGTCATCGTATGCCGCCTGTTACAAGATGGAAATCCGACGGTGGAAAGAAAGGGCGTACCGCTGAAAGCTGGAGAGAGTTGCTTGTGGAAGCGACGACACGAGCGAGAGGGGGGCTGCAGTGGATGCAGTCTTCGGGAAGGATTCAAATAATTGGTAACGATATCCATCCGGGAGCCCTTGATTTGTTCGAGAGCGCCTTGAATCAGTCAGGTCTATCACATGTGGTCCAGGTGGCAGAGGGAGATTGCTTGGATTGGAAGCCCGTCACAAGTTCAGCAGGTCCATGGATGGTGGTTTCGAATCCACCTTGGGATGTTCGATTGACGGGAGATATGCACGAGGCATGGGAAGCGTTGCGAGTCTTTCTTCGAGAAACCTGCCCACCAGGAACACAGGCGTGGGTTTTGTCGGGGAATCCGGCGGCTACGAAACACTTGGGACTTCGAAAGAGTGAAATGCTCCCGCTCAAAGCGGGTCAGGTAGACTTGCGCTGGATTCAGTACGCAATCCGCGACAAGAACGCTCCAGTTGTTGAGGGCGGCGAAAGTGATCGAAGCTTTCACTCGGAAGAGAGAAAGCAGAGACACCCATCAGTAAGATCATCCAAACCAACCGGTCGAGAACCCAAAGACGCAGACAACGCTTGGTTGATCAACTAGTAGAGTACCCGAGTACGTACCTGAGTATCTATTTAGTGCTAATGTTCCCAATAGACACAGGCTTGGATAATATTTAGGCAGACAACTCCACCACCCTACACCCCTTGATTGACTATCAAACTGGCTCACTCAGTACCAGCCCAATTATTTCGCAGGCCCCGGTGGGCCACCGAGCGCCGGTCCTGGTGTTTCGTCTAGTGATGCTCCAAGCGCCTCGTCTAGAGTGTGGTTGCCCTAGTTTGGGCTACAGTGACGCCCCGGCCATGCTTCTAACAGGCTTCCATGGTGGTTCTCCTAGCACTGGGCCATCGCTGCCCCTAGTACCGGAAGCGCGTCACTGAATCTTCAATAATCTTGGTGGCATTCGCTAATCTGCTTTCCCATGGGGAAAAGGCTGAATGCGATCGCTTGCCTTGTGGGATTGAAAGAAATCGTTATCATTGTGCTTGTTTTATGTGGCCGAGTTGCCGAGCTCTTTCAGTTGAGTTCTACCGCACACCTTCGTAGGCTAGTCTACAAGGCCGGTGAAAAAGAGCACAAGAGCCAAAATACAATTTCATTTTGGGTAACTAACCCGGAGTTAATATAGTCCAGCAGCTAATCGTGGCGATGTGAACTCAAAATTGACTGTGAAGTCAATAAATGCAGATAGATACCCTCGCAAGAATGCAGGCAATCCGGATAAGACATCTTTCTACGGACGGGTCAACGCTAATGATATCCGAGGTATGGCCCAGAGCAAAGAAAGTGTCCTCTCATGAAGAACGAGAGAGAACGGACGGTCCTTTGATACCTTGGATCTAACCCATATTTCCGCTAGCACGAGCGAAGCCTCAATGAGCCAAACCTAGCTAGAGAGGCGCGTTAATACTTAACATTCTCTAACACTCTCCTATGAGTGGACTGTATCTTGATCAAGTGATTGCTCAATTACTACATCCAGTGTCGAGGAGATTGATGGCTCTGCGTACGGAAGGATTCGGCTCTCCGATCCGCCTGATCCGCCTCTCATCAAGTTTGACACTCTGCACCTAGTGCCACCCAACGTTAGTACATATCCTACATCTAAGCGCCTGGTCTGGGTTGATGGATTGGCCATTTGTTGGATCTACTCTAGTAACGAGGAGTCAGTCTGCGTGACGGGCGGGGGAGATCTGAGGCAAGGCAGAGCCACCTCCTGGCCGATGACACTCAGCCTCCGAATATATGTATACCGCCGCCAATATTAAGCATACCAGGTCCCGTTGAACTAGCTAACTTGGCGTATCCGCAACACTGCATTCCATTTCCATCAACTGTCTTCCAATCACACCTTTCGCCTATTACACTCGTCTGTCGTATCCAAATTGGAACCCGCCACCACCGCTACTGCTACTCCCACCGGTTGCAAAACGAGCAAGAGTAAAGCAGCCGGCCAATACGATGATGCAAAACTCGGAAACTGAAACCGCCACCATTCAAGTCATTACTGGAGCTGTCATCCAAAGATTCGGACTACCTACCTAAGAAGCAATTCGAAGCTACTGCAGACAAAAAAGTTTACCTAGACCGAGTAGTATTGATGATTTGCGGCGCAGGCAAGTCACTCCTGAGAATCCAGAATTTTCAGACCATTTGAGAAATCATGCTGCATGCTAATTCTTAGCTATGAATTCATTGAGCCGTCTACTACTCCACCGTACCGGACTTTGCGGTGCATCCTCCATCCGCTTCGCTCTCTAGAGTGGTACTCGGGGGAACTATTTAGTTTTCCGTAACAATTCGGATGGGGAATGGGGAAGATCGTACCGACAACAATGGGGACACTGCCGTCTTGTACAACCCTTCCTTTCCCTTCTCCCTCCGCTGAGGGTCCTGGTAACCCACCGGAGGGTGAGAGGTAGGGTTTTCAATCCAGGTCAGAGACTGGAACTAAGTTTACAGTGATATCGTGTCTGAGCGAGACAGTTCGGACATGTGAGCCAGTTCAGTTTTTAACTAGTACCAGTACCGACACTAGGTACCTGGTGGTAGGTTCGGTACGGTAAGGAATACGATACGTACAGTGAAGAGTACGTACCTGCTGGTTCTGTACGATACCTGTTGCGATAGTCTACCCGGGTACAACGGAAGCGTGCTCTATCTGCAGTAGCACTTCCAGCTTGCATTTGATGCTTCACTGTACGGTACCTGGGACACCCGGCAAAATGACTCCTTTTTGTCTTTTTGAGATTTTGTGGCATTGCAACATAATTTTGACTTTACATAAATGACTGCGGGCCCCAAAATATTTGACAATGGCGACAAATGGCGACAAATGGCGACAAATGGCGACAAATGCCACAGGGTCTCAAATATTTTGGGGGCCAAAGTCATTTCTGTGACGTCATACATAAATCGCAATGCCACAAAATCTCAAAAAGACAAAAATGGGGTCATTTTGGCGGCTGTCCCTGGTAGTGTCGGCATGAGAATGAGGTCAGTCATTGAGTCATTATCATTCGGTCTTTCGGTCTTTTTGTCAGCAGTTCTCGGTTCTCGTCGGGCAATTGCCAATTTAATTGCAGTAATTGATTATTGCTCCAATTATTGGTAATTGGTCCTTGGATCACTCCCTTGCCGTTTTCTTTGGTCTTTGGTATTTTGGTCTTTTGGCCGGCAAATTCAGCAATGCACTACAGTAGTCTACTGTACAATTTGTGTAAAAGCGTACTGTACCGTACTGTATTACTAAAAATACTGTAAACCTTAATGAAATACATTACCTGCCTGGTACCGGTACTGTAGGGCAATTAGTGGCGCGTGGTGTCGTACCTCAGGATAGTTTTGCCGCAGACATCATAGCTACGCCCGCGTCAACCCGGTCTCGTTGTCCGGTACCTAAGTAGCGAGTCGTGGGGTCTCGGTTGTAAGTTGTAACTCATGTCAAATGACTATGTCTCTTGAATTAACTAAGCCCTGATACCCCATACAGTACTGCAGTACAGTAGTTACTGTAGTTTTTTATACTCCAGGGTGTAGGAGTAGGATATGTGTTCTGTGCAGAACTTATTGCAACAGTACGGTGCGCGGTATGGTACCAAACGGAAAGGAAAGTATGAGAATAGGTTGATGTTGCGTCAGTTCGGATTTAGCCAAATGACTCAAATGACCCCGATGACCATGACTGTTCAAGTAAGTTCAATCGGTTCTGTCTTTCGATGTCCACCCCTCCTGCGGGGGGTTTCACTGGATTCATAGTCCAAGTACATATTTTGGCGTCAGTCAAGACATCTGCTTATACATATTCCTTTACTTCCATCATACAAACTTCCGGACAGATCAAAACTGCTAGCATATCTTTCATTGAACTTCATACCCGTTTTAAGAATAATAGCTCGAAACAAGAGACAAAAGAACATCGTTTTCTTGTGGAAGCAGGAGTCCCATGCTGAGGAGTGGTCTGATCCAGGGCTGAGGAAAAGACCAACAGACAGAGGCAATTAAGCTTATACTTTGTGTTTTGAGAAAGTTGTAACCCTGAAGAGAGTTCCTGATCAAAGCAAACAAGTGTCCATCAAGATGTTCAAGTCCCAAGCCTTGAAAGTTTTATGTTTTTCCCTAGTCCTCTTGGCGTGCCCCAGCGGTGCCTCTGCGAGTACGTTTACCGATTTCGTCGGTCAGATGTTGCAGGGCTTCACTGGAGTATACGAGAGGAAATCCCTGCTGTTCTTTGCGGACTTCGGTTCGAACAAGAATCGCAACAAAGTCCAAGGCAGATTGGAGTGTGATTACAACGACCCTGTAAAGAGTAAGATGTGTCCACCCATTATTGCCTCGCCTTTTGCCCATATGGAGCCGGTTCCTGTGAAAGAAAGGTACAAGACGGAGGAGTCCGTGACGGAAGAGTCCAACGAATCTGAAATCGAAACGGAAGCGTCGAAGGAGGAGTCCTTGGACCAGCCGACTTCTAAGCTCCTCAAGCGCCCCCTCAAGTGCATCGTTGATCCCGACGATCCTGATTGCCGTCAGCTTCAGACCGAAGTTGAGGACGACGAACCCGATGCGCCTGATGGGGCTAGGGAATTGGAGGGTGTTACCGAGTATCCAACTAGTTTTGTTGCCAGTGCCGCCCCTTCCAAGGATGATTGTTATGGAAACGGCATTGACCATCGATTCTGTGCCTCTGAGCAGCCTTCTGCTACGGATGAGCCCACAGAAGTCCCTGCTATTGCCCCAGTACCTCCCCTGCGTGCCGCCGAGAACAGCGCAGCCCCTAGCGCCCCGCCTAGCGGAGATGTCGGCGGTGGCAGCAACTCTGTTAGCGAACCCAGTGAAAGCCCCAGCGCTTCGCCGAGCAAAGGTGGCGGTGGTGGTGAACGCAGTGAAACTCCAAGCGCTTCGCCGAGCGAAGGTGGTGGTGGCGGCGATCCCACCCCTTCCTCTTCCACTCCCCCGTTTTCGCTCTCGAGTTTTTCTGGTGGTACCGACAGCCCTGTGGATGCGGCCTCGGCTGCCCCCTCTACCTTTGAGGACTCTGCTGGCGAACCCAGTGAAATCCTAAGCGCTTCGCCGAGTGAGGGTGGTGGTGGTGGCGATCCCACTCCTTCCCCCCCCACCCCCCCGTTTTCGCTCTCGAGTTTTTCTGGTGGTACCGACAGCCCTGTGGATGCCCCCTCAGCTACCCCCTCTGTCAGCCCCTCCGGTGTCCCCAGTAATTCTCCCAGTACGCCCCCCAGTGATACGCCCAGTGGTGCTCCCAGTGCGTCCCCCAGTGATACGCCCAGTGTTGCTCCCAGTGAGTCCCCCAGTGGCACTTCCAGTGCGTCCCCCAGTAATACGCTTAGTGCTGCTCCTTCTCCCGCCCCTAGTGGAAGCCCGACCAGCACCCCCAGTCGCGCTGCATCGGACATTCCGTCAGCTTATCCCTCCGGCGAGCCCTCCGCGAGCCTCACCGACGTCCCTAGTGCCTCCCCATCGACCTCCCCGTCGTCAGCTCCCACCAATTGTAGCGACCGTGAAGTCGGTGATCTCATTTTCTTGGAAGAGGATAATATCTGCTCCAGCTACTCTGCCGAGTCGGTGGCTGTTGTTTCGAGCGCCACTACCGTGACGTTTGCTGTGAACCAAACCTGGAGCACCGAGAATACGAACGCCGCGGTGAATGTCATGACTGGTGTGTACAAAGAGGGAGCTGGGATAACTTGTCTCATGACCGATGAACCTGTGCCGATCAACGTCGAGCTTACGTACGAGGTAGACTGTATCGATGGCTGGGCTGAGCTCACCTTCTACATGCAGGACACGTTCCCTGGTAAGCAGGTCATTATCAAGGACCCCCTCGTTTATCCCACAGAGTGCGGTGCTGTTGCGCGTGATAGCAACGAATACGTCTGTGGTTACACGATCAAGGCTCCCTGTGCCTGTGGTGGAGGTGCCGCGTCTGCCACGGCGGCGGAGCCTACAAGTTCTCCGTCGTCGGATCCATCGTCGGCTCCTTCGGTCAGTCCATCGGCTATTCCCAGTCCTTCCCCGAGTGCCTCGCCCAGCGATGGGCCCACGATCTCCTCCAGCACTTCCCCGAGTGCTGGACCAAGCCCTTCTCCGAGTACTGGACCAAGCCCTTCCCCGAGTGCTCGACCAACTCCTGTTCTGTCTGCTTCTCCCAGTGCCTCGCTCAGTGCGGGACCTAGTGCTTCCCCAAGCTCCGACCCCAGCGGCTCTCTGAGTGATCAACCCAGTGTGGCCCCAAGTAACCACCCAAGCGTCGAACCCAGTGTCGGACCTAGTCCTTCTCCTAGTTCTTTGCCCAGCGCTTCTTCGTCCACTGAGCCCACTCCCAGCCCATCGACATCCCCCAGCGCCGAACCCAGCGTCTCCCCGAGCCAGTCACCGACTGAAGCGGGCCAGACCGCCAGCCCCACTGTGGATACCGATGCCCCAACCGCTAGACCAACGGCTAAGCCCACAGATGGCCCGACGTCTTCGCCGTCGTCAACTCCGACCTCCGGGCCCTCCCCTAGTCGTTCGTCTAGACCTACGAGCGGCCCGACGCCTGCTCCATCAACCAGTCCATCCTTTGGACCTACGGATGGACCAACTGATTCGCCGTCTTCTAGCCTCTCAGACAGTCCCTCGCCTGGACCCACTGATGGGCCCACCGATGTCCCGACCGGCTCGCCATTTTCCAGTCCCTCTGCTAGTCCGTCGAGCGAACCTACGGATGGACCCACGCGCGTGCCAACAACTTCGCCTTCTTCTAGCCCGTCTTCCAGTCCATCCGCAAGTCCCTCTGGTGGGCCTACGAATGACCCCAGTCCCGAGCCGACTGTTTCGCCGACTACTAGTCCGACTCTGATGCCTTCCGAAAGCCCAACTACCAAGCCGACGGACTTGCCAACCACCATCCCGTCTGTCAGTCCATCAGAAGCACCCACGCCTAGCCCAACGCTTTCACCGTCCTCCAGCCCGTCTGCGATTCCCTCGGAAGAACCATCGTATAAGCCAACGGATAGACCTACGGGCGCACCGACGGCTGGACCTACGGATGAACCGACGCGTAGTCCTACGGACAAGCCGACGGATGAACCGACGCGTAGTCCTACGGACAAGCCGACGGATGGACCGACGCGTGGTCCTACGGATAAACCAACGGATAGACCAGCGAGTAGTCCTGTCGTTTCTCCCACGAGATCACCCAACGATTCTCCAACTGTGGCGCCAAGTTTAAGCCCCAGTACTTCCCCTTCTGCTTCGCCTAGCGGGAGTCCCAGCGCTTCCCCGAGTACTTCGCCGAGTGCCTTCCCGAGTGTTGGACCCAGTGCTTCCCCGAGTGTTTCCCGGAGTGCTTCCCCGAGTGCCAGCCCAAGTATCACCGGAAGCGAGGCTCCTAGCGCTTCCCCCAGTGCTAGCCCCACTATAACCGGAAGTGACCCCCCCAGTGCTTCACCGAGTACCAGTCCCAGTGAATCTCCCAGCGCCGGTCCTAGTGCATCTCCCAGTGCCGGTCCTAGTGCTTCGCCCAGTGCGCCTCCGAGTACTGGACCTAGTGCTTCCCCTAGCGTGAGCCCTAGTACTGGTCCCAGTACCCCGCCCAGCACTTCTCCCAGTTCTGGACCCAGCGCTTCTCCCAGCGCTGAACCTAGTGCCTCACCGAGTGTTGCCCCTAGTGTTGGACCCAGTGCCTCTCCAAGTGGTTCTCCAAGCGCATCACCCAGCAACGGCCCAAGCAGCGGCCCTAGTTTTGGCCCGAGTGCTAATCCTAGTGCCTCTCCCAGTGGCGCCCCTTCTGCCTCGCCCATTGACTCGCCCAGTAGCTCTCCCAGCTCCACCCCGAGTCAGGCTCCGACGATGTCGGGGGAACGATCACCAAGCGAAACTCCTGGCTCTTCTCCGAGCGAAAGTGTCAGACCCAGTGCTACCCCAAGCGCCTTGTCAAGTGCTGGACCCAGTGCTGGACCCAGTGCTCCCCCGAGTAGCGGACCTAGTGCTCCCCCTAGCCTGAGTCCCAGCGTTGTTCCTAGTGCTACACCCAGTGCTGGACCAAGTACTGGGCCCAGTAGTTCGCCCAGTACCCCCCCGAGTGATGCTCCAAGTGCAAGCCCCAACGCAAGTCCGAGCGCCTCACCGAGTGCTCCCCCCAGTACCAATCCCAGCGCTTCGCCGAGTGCAACCCCCAGCGATGGTCCCAGCGCCTCACCGAGTGTTCCCCCCAGCGCCTCTCCAAGCTCTAGACCTTCTGCTTCTCCCAGTGCCTTGCCCAGTGCAACCCCGAGAACTTCGCCGAGTACCATTCCCAGTGCTGGACCCAGCGCTTCGCCAAGTGCCTCGCCAAGTGCTTCTCCGAGTACTTCGCCAAGTGCTTCCCCCAGTGCAAAACCCAGCGCTTCCCCAAGTACTATTCCCAGTGCTGGATCAAGTGCTACCCCCAGTGCCGCCCAAAGTGCCTCGCCAAGTGCCGCCCCGAGTACTTCTCCGAGTGGTAGTCCGACTATCACCGGAAGCAACACTCCTAGCGCTTCACCTAGTGCTAGCCCAACCACCGGAAGTGGTGTTCCTAGTGCATCTCCAAGCGCTGAACCATCTACGTCGCCTAGCGCCGGACCGTCCGCTTCGCCCAGCGCAGGGCCAAGTGCTTCGCCCAGCAGCTCTCCTAGTGCTGGGCCCAGTGCCGGACCCAGTGCTGGACCCAGCGCTTCGCCAAGTACCGGACCCAGCGCGTCCCCAAGTGCCGGACCCAGTGCTTCTCCGAGTACGTCACCAAGTACCAGTCCTAGCGCGGGTCCTAGCGCATCTCCGAGTGTCGCTCCCAGTGCATCGCCGAGCGCTTCCCCGAGTGCGGGTCCAAGTGCCTCGCCTAGTGCTGGACCTAGCGCTGCCCCGA
>Ga0307981_1002687_pt1 | contig 14067 bp, 7 predicted proteins | sample OrgLakmetagen987_FD_201849 | JGI IMG/M metagenome (GOLD analysis project Ga0307981, IMG submission 201849) | Saline water microbial communities from Organic Lake, Antarctica - #987 | ecosystem: Environmental > Aquatic > Non-marine Saline and Alkaline > Saline | place: Antarctica: Organic Lake... | reverse complement strand
AATGTCGTACAGCTTTGCCATCCGGTAGGATGCTTTCCTATCTGCTTCATTTTCATTACTGGCTTGATATACTTCTTGACCTGCCCATGGTAAGAAAAACGTATGATTTTTTGGTAAGTCTGCAATTGCGACTTGTAAGTTTTTATTAGTCCTCGTATCTTTTGCTACAATTTCTATGTAATTGGTTACGATAACAAAACGTGGGTTGTGTTTTAGATTTTCTTCTTTGCTTAAATCTTCTACTAAAGCCATTAATTCATCACTCTCTGTTTCTTTAAAAAATAACTTTTTTTTGTAAAGAATTTCACCTTCATTTTTAGCTAGGTTGAAGTCTCCTTTTTGAAGTCTAGTAATGGAAGTTTTAGAGATACCATAGGCACGCAGTAAGTCGTATATAAAACTTTCTTTATTGAAGTTTTTTACTAATTCTTGAACTTTATCGTGTATTTCTGATGATGTCATGCGTTGCTTTATGTACTTGCTTTTATGATACTATTTATTTTGCCTAAAAATAGAAATCTTTTAAAGATAACAGGCAAGGAACTTGCGGTTTTTAAGGGAAGTGAGGGAAATTGTTATTTATTACCCTCACTTTCCTCATTTCCCTCACTTTCTCTTTTTGATGGATTGTAGTAATTGCCCTGTGATATTCTTGCTAAAAAATTATCCCTACAAAGTTGAGTTATGTATCGTTCTGCTGATTTCTGGCTGATGTCTAGCTTAGTAGCACAACTGATGTACTCTTGCGTTGTAAAACGCAATGGCAAGCTCTCTACAAATTGTTCTTTACTGTTTTTGTAGTTTATTGCTGTTTTATCGGTTGGTAAACTCGAATACACTTTGCTGCTGTGTTTGATTAGTACTTTTACCATTGTTAGGGTTGTTGCAAAATCTTCATCTGTACAATACAATGTATTTGAAATATCTCCTGTCTCTAGAATGCGGAGTATTGTTAAAATCATACTGATTCTGAATGCAATGATACCTAATCTTTTTACTGATGCATCATAATCTATTGGGTTGATATTTAGATAGTATAAATTAATTTCAGGAAAGAACTTTAGAAAAGCTTCTTGTTGTTCTGTGGTATATGAAAAACAGATAGCTTGATTAGATTTGAGTGTTTTATATAATTCAAAGAATTCATTACCCAAAACATCATAATATTCATTTAACCCCCCTTTTGTTTTAATTTCAAATACGTTTCTCCATTTTGTACTGCTTGGCATTTTGTAAAACATAAATCTACTGAATAGGCCATTTTCCGCATTTGGCATTAGTGCCAAAACTTGTTTTGGTGTACCAGTCAATACACATGATAAACATGGCTCCTTTATTTCAACATATTCTTTTTCAGTTTTACGATAATAAGATATAGATTCGTGATGAAAGGCGTTTCTAAATCCATCTGAATAATCTCCATAATCTTTAGTGAAATTTTTAGCCAGGGTATCTGCTTCGGTTTCGAAAATTAATCCTTTTCCCTTGTTTTCGTATAATAATTGAAACATACCCGAAGAACTATTGTTTGCTGGTATAAACAACATTTTTAAAGGCGGTTTATTTGGTTTTTTCATAGATTCGTCTTTGCCTTTATTTTTATTGTAAACTGCTAATTGATTCTCATATTCTTCTTTCATTAATTTTGCTTCTTCTTGCATACTGTCGTGAATGCGATTTACTAATCGCTTACAGAATTTCACTTTACCTTTGCCAGATGCTGCTGGTGCAGAAACAAATAAGTACAAATTAGGATATATTTTATCACCATCATAGATACCGTATACGTTAGGTAAGCAAGCACTTATAGTTGTTATTGTACCCAATATCATTAAATCTTTTTCTTGTGCTGTTTTGGAATACTTCAATACATTTTGGAGGAATTGAGGAAGTTGAGGAATTAAGGAAGTTGAGAATGTTGGGCTATCTGAATTAGCTACTTGTTTTGCTTCATCCTTTTTTGATAGTACTTCTTCTTCAATGGGTTCTGCATATGGTCTAATGTTGTTTTTATGTGCTACATAGTAGAATGTAGAAATGTTTACTCCTGTTCCTTTTGCATCTAAGCAATTGGTATATTGTAAATCGCATTCTTGATAGTTGTAGGTGATATAAAACTTGCTTATCCTATGGTAATATGCTCTTCCAAATTCTCCGTATTCTTCTGAAATTGCAAAGCCTAAATTTCTCCAATTTTCGTAATTACCTGTAATATCGGTTGCTGTTGCTTCAATTTCTGAAATGTAATCTTCAATATTTGTAGATTTTTTAGATTTGCTAGTAGTAACAGTATTTTGCTCTGGTATGTTTAGATCTACTTTAAACACTTCTGCATTTTGATTTATGTATATGTTTTTGTCTGCTGATACAAAACATAGTCTTGGAATATCTTTGCCAGATGAATCAATCTCTATTTCTAGTGCATTTTCGTAGTGTTCTTTTAATTGATTATAAGCTTTGGTGTGGTTATTAGAATCCGTATCCACTTCAGCAATTATCTTGATGCCGTTACCACTTGGGCTTACAAATGATGCTTTTGTATAGTGTGCTAAGCGTGCAATACTTAGTTTCCTATCTAGGTCTCCTTCTGATATATTATCTACATCTAATACAATATGATGGCTGTACTGCTCTAAATTTGAAGCACTTCTAGTTTTTTTAAATGTTCCAGAGATAGTATATGCAGGCAAATTGCTTTTTAATCTATTTACCGCTTCTTTATCTTTTGCCTGTACATGCTTTCTTATTTGGTCAATTTCTGATTTATACTTTTCATCTTTTATTTGGTATAAGAAATCTTCTAAACTGCAATTTGCTTTAATGTATTTGAATGACTCTACTAGTGATATTTGTGTATTTGATTTCATAATTATTGGTCTTTAGGATTAATAGTTTGAAGTGCTTGCTCTACTTCTGATTTTTTAAACCTGACAAGGTTTCCTAAACGATAGGGTTTAAGAATGCCTTTTTTAGACCAATCTGAAATGGTGGGGAGAGTTACTTTGAAGATGTCTGCTAACTCTTTTCTGGTGAGGTACACTTCTTCAGGAATAGGTTTTGGATTAAGCTGTAATTTGCTTAATTCTTTTCTTACATCTTTAATGATGCTTTCTTTAAATTCTTCTGGCAAAACGCCAATAATCTGAGTGCTTTTTAAATAGACCATCGTCGTATATTTTATGTTTGACGATGCTAAATTATGTCTGCTTTAACCTTATTTTGCCATTGGAGTAACTCCAGAGGTTACTCCATATTATTTTAAACTATTCAAAAGACTATCAATTTTATCTAAGTCTTTAAGGTAGTTTTTACTTAAATCTTTGGGAGATTTATCTAACTTTTCAATGTATGTTTTTAAATTCTTATCATTCAATCCTGTTATTAAATTTAAAATTTTAGCCTTTGTAGTATTTGGTAAAGTTTCAAAATAGGGATCTGCAAATAAGCCTAATTTATCCAATAGAATTACAATTTGGTTTGCTGTTAATTGATTCTTTCTTACTGAATTTTTCTTTTCAACTTGTGTTTCTTTTTCTTCTAGTATAATGTTAATTAATCCAGTTTCATCTAATTGTGTATTATAATTCAAATTATACTGACTTAATTTTAATTCTAACAATTCAATTATTTTTTCATTTGATATTTCGGTATCTAAATTTTTTTCGAATAAATGATGATAGTTTTCATCTAACAACCAGTCTTCTACTATTCTGTGTTGTACAGGATTATATCTTTTAAATAATTCAGCCTTAATAAAGTTAGGTTCATCTGCATCAATGTTTTCTTTAAAAAACTCATTTTTTCTTTGCTCATAAGTATTTTTATAAACATTTAATGTACAGTCAAAAAAGTAATAATCTACTTCTGCTGATATTTCTCTTAATCTACAAATATACTTAGTGACATAAAAAATACAATCTTTACTAATCTTTTCAAATTCTTCTTCTAATTCAAGATTTACTGGTGCACCGTTCATTTCATCAGCGTACTTTCTATCGTGATATTCAGTAAAGTTTGCTTCACTCTTTTTTATATAGCCAATTATATCTTTTACTATTATCTCTGTTTTGAGATCATTATTTAATTTATCTATTTGCTCTTGCGGTAAAGTTTTTTGTCTTAGGTTTTTATACAGCGAGGTTATCTTATTTCTCAATGTATTAATTTTCTTTTTAACTTCATTTAGTTTGTCTTCTGTAACGCATTCTCTAACTTCCTCAGGTAACTTTTCTGTTTTCGGCTTTTGAGTGAAATACTTTTTTGTTAATGTGTTAAACTCATACCATTCTTTCGATTTGAATTTATCATGCTTATTGTCTAATTGTTCAAACAAGTAGGATAATTGCAATGTAGTAAAATTTTCAAATTTTAGTAATTCTAAAAATTCTTTATAACGTTTTTCAAAGACTTCTATTTCGATGTTTTCTATATGTACACCATCGTACCCATTATTATAGCTATACAGAGTTGAGGGTAATAGCTTATTTCCCTTTGAATAAATTAAGTTATCTATACGTCCTTGTAAACTATCGTTCATTTGACCTGTGGATTTTTAAATATTAAAATAACCTGAAGTCGCTACATGCGATGCACGCTCTTCATCCTTGATACGAATATATTTATAAAATTCTTTTTCTGTAGTGTGTCCGGTAAATAACATGATATCATAAACGGGCATTCCCTTTTTGTACATGTTCGTGGCGAAGCTTCTGCGAGCAGTGTGTGAACCAATCAAGTTGTATTTCTTAATAAATACAATTTCTTCTTTACCTCCTTTTGTGTAAGTACATTTGATAAGTTGGTTTAAGGAATCTACCTGAATATGCTGTCCTACTTGCTTGATTAATAAATTTAAGTCTTTATCATGTATTTTTGTTGGTGGCAAGCCGTCATGTCTGCTATTCATAATTTTTTGCATTTCTTTTGTGATCGGGCAAAGAATAATCTTTCCTCTTTTGCGGTTTTTCTTCTGTACTATCCTAAAAAACTGAACACCATTTTGCTCAACAATATCTTCTTGCTTGTAACTGTTATAATCGCTTACTCTCTGTCCGGTATAATACCCCATTAAAAATAAATCTCTAGCATGCGCAAGGTCTGGATATTTGCTGAAATCAAAATCATGCATCGCTTTTATTTCATTTTCATCAAGATAAATCTGTGTCGTATTCTCTTTTATTACTTTAAACTCAGAAGATTTAAACCTTTGGTTTGTGGTATAACCTTCATTTAAAGCATAATTCATAAAGGTTTTTACGGTCTTGATGTGTTTGCCTATGGTATTGAGTTTAAAGTCTTCTATCTCCTCTAAATAGTTTACAAACGCCTTGTGAAAAACGGCATCAATGTCCTCGCATTCTAAGGTGGTATTATGGTGTTTCTCAAATTTCTGTATCAGTCTTAAAGCTTGGTTATATGAGCGTAAAGTTACTGCGCTAATCATCCCTTTTTTGTAGTCCAAAAATCTACTAATAATATCAGCAAACACCAATCTTTCTTTGGTCACTTTTGTGATGTGATTATTGTTTAGCTTGTCAAATTTAGCTTTAAGAAGAGCGGGGGAGAAGTTTGTTCCTTCTTCATTTAAGTGGTTGTAAGCTTCATTGATTTTTTGTTCTAATGCGTTGAGTGTTGCATTGTGCTGGTCAAAATCTTCTACCGTTGCTTTATTCTTGAAGCATTGTTTTTTGAAATCCCAATCGGTATACTTGGCTTTTAACCCAGTTGATATTTTCAACTTGCTTCCAACTCCGTAGGTAAAGAATAAATAAATAGTGAATAATTTACTCTTGTTGGTTTCAGCTGTTTTGTTACTTTTGAACGCAAATCTTGTTGTTCCTTTTACTCTGTTTACTGTAATCATGACCTTTGATTTATACGTAAATATACAAAAAAGGGTTCAATATTGGGTTCAATATAGAGTTTATTTAAACATATATTGTCTTTATCTTATTTTACTTATTATGCTTGAAAGTATTGTTTTTATTGGGTTTACGAAGTAAATAGAATAAAATAAAGTTAGTGTAGTTATTGAAATATTGGTGCTGGAGGCACCACATAATTGCAAAACCGTTTCTGTTTCAGGAGCGGTTTTTTTTGTTTTTTACTACGCGATATATTAAAGAGACTTATCTACAAGAAATGAGGTTGCAGAGTATTACGTCTTGGGCAAAGTTATTAGTTTCATTAATACTATAATCATGACATAAGTTTGTTTTACTATTTCCTGTTATAACTTAATTGATTATTCTTGTATTTCAGTTTTAATTTTGGAGATAATTACGGTAGATAATATCTAGTTTAATATAAGTAATTATGCCTTTAAGAATTAAATTGTAACAGTTATGGGAAATCAGTTTTACAAATACGCATGTTTGCTTATTACAAGTTTGTTGCTTTCAATAAGTATTCCTTCTCATACCAATGCTCAAGAAAAAACTATTGATTCACTTATTTCTGCTCTAGAAGTAAGCATGGAGCTAAGAGATTTTTATGATGAGAAGAAAGAAATGAGAATTGAAGGATTCAAAGCATTACTTAATGAAAATGATTTAGATTATGAAAATACGTACTACTTAACCAACAAATTAATTGAGGAGTACCAATATTACAGTTTTGATTTAGCATTATTTTACATCGAAAAAAACATAGCTACTGCTGAAAAAATTGGGGATAATTTTAAAGTATTAGAAAGTAACTTAAAGCTTACAAAATTACTCGTAGAAACAGGACGCTACAAGGAAGCTGTTGATGCATTAGATGAAATGGAAACCAATAAAATACCCAAAAGACTTCTTAGTAAGTATTTTTATTCTTTGCAAGAAGCCTATGCTGGCTTAAGTTATTATACTGAAGTTCAAGAAAGCAAAGAAAAATATTCCGAACTATATAGGGTTTATGAGGATTCTTTGACCAAACAACTGCTTAAAAGTGAAGACCAATACCTACGGCTAAAAGAAAAAATTTTAAGAGATCAAAGAAAGCTTGATGATGCTTTGGAAGTAAACAACCAACGAATTGCTAGCTTAGAAATGGGGAACCGACTGTTTTCTGTAGTTACCTTTGAACGTTCGCTGCTATATGAATTGGCAAAAGACACCATCAATCAAAAGAAATATTTAATCCTTTCTGCTCAATCTGATATCATCGCATCTGTTAAAGACAATGCTTCGATGACGGTTTTAGCAATGCTGCTTTTTCAAGAAAATGAAGTTGAAAAAGCACATGAATTCATCAACTTTTCTGTGACAGATGCAGAGTTTTTCAATTCACGTTTGCGTTATGTGAACATATCAAATATTTTGTCCTTAATTTCAAAAGCCTACGAAAAGCAAACTATTGCACAAAATGAAAAATTGAGGATTTTCCTTTCATTATTAATTGTTTTTGGGCTTATTTTATTGGTGTTTTTATACTTTATAATTCAGCAAGTAAAAAGGTTGGCAACAACAAAAAATAAATTGAAAACAGCAAACAATGACCTTAAGCAACTCAATAGAAAGTTGAACATTACCAACGACGATTTAAAAAGACTCTACGATAAGTTAAGTGAGTCTGATAAAATAAAAGAAAATTATATAGGTACTTTCCTAAACTTATATTCAGATTACATTAACAAACTGGATAGTTATCGAAAATTAGTACAAAAATACATCATTACAAACAAGACGAAAAGCCTATTAGATTTAACTAAATCTAAGCAAGTTATAGATGAAGAGTTGAATATATTTTATAAGAATTTCGATGAATCATTTTTGCACATATATCCAAACTTTATTGAAGAAGTCAACAAATTTCTTGAAGAAGAAGAAAAAATCTTGATCAGTAATGAGCATACGCTTAATACTGAACTACGTATTTTAGCTCTAATAAGACTTGGAATTACAGATAGTGCTCGAATTTCTAAAATTTTACGATATTCGGTTAATACCATTTACAATTACCGCGTAAAACTCAAAAACAAAGCAAAAATTGAAAGAAATCTTTTTGAAAAAGAAATTAAAAACATTAATTAAGCAAAAATATAGTTCTATTATTTATCAAATACATCTACTTTTTTTAAAGTAATTATATTTTCATATATCTGTAAATGTGTATTTTAATATTTTTAAACCCTTAATTCAGTCCACTTTTTTACTACACTCAATCCTTTGAGTAGAATTATCTTTATTTCTTTGTACTCTAAATTAATGTAGACTTAAGAACTAAAATTTTTCTGAATGAACGTAAAATTATCATGCTTAGTAACTCTGCTTCTCATATTTAGTACAAATATGTTTAGTCAACAACCGGAAACTTCTATCAATGGAAAAGTAACAGATGAATATGGTTTGCCAATTCCAGGTGTTGAAATAGTACATAATTTAACAGGCAAAGGAGTAACTTCAGATTTTGATGGACTGTATGAAATATCAGATAAATTTTCAGAGAATTCAGTGCTGATTTTCTCCTATGTTGGTTTACTAGTTAAAGAAGTAAAAGTCGATTCCCAAACTGTAATCAATATACAGATGATGCAAGACGAGCAACAATTAAACGAGGTGGTTGTTTTAGGATATGGCTCGCAGTTAAGAAAAAACATAACAGGATCTGTATCTACAATAGATGGTCAGTCTTTTGAATCTAGACCTAATAATCAAGTAGGCTCGCTTTTGCAAGGTCAAGCTGCAGGTGTACAAGTCATATCTGGCTCAGGAAAACCCTCTGCTGGATTTAGCGTTCGTATTAGAGGTACTAATTCCATTAACGCAGGCAGCGAACCTTTATATGTGGTTGATGGTGTTCCAACTACCGATACAAGATCTATTAATCCTACAGATATCGAATCGATTACTACATTAAAAGATGCTTCGTCAGCAGCAATATATGGAGCTCAAGCCGCTAATGGGGTAGTTTTAATCACCACTAAAAGCGGTACTACTTCAAAACCAAGAGTTACTTTTGATTCTTATATGGGTGTTTCTCAGGTATGGAAAACTTTACCTGTTTTAAATGGTGAACAGTATAGAGATTTAATGACTGAGTTAGGATATAGTACTGATTGGGATAGCTTCAATACAAGAACGGATTGGCAGGACAAGATATTTCAAAATGGCCTTTCAGAAAATTATCAGGCTTCAGTTTCTGGTAAAACGGAATCTACCAATTATTATATTTCTGCGGGTTATACAGCTCAAGAAGGTGCGGTAAGAAGTTCAGCTCTAGAGCGTTCTAACTTTAAAATCAACTTAGACCAAAAAATCAGTGATAATATTAAAATTGGGACTAGAATTGCATATACCCAATATACAGATGTAGATGTAAATGACAATAATAATGTTAACGCTGGAGGTGTTTTGTTGGGAGCGCTAACTACTCCCTCCATCATAGGTATATTTAATCCCGATGGTTCTTTCACTAGTAACCCCTTTCAAAATTGGGAAAACCCTCTTGCCAGTACAGACGGCTTGGAAAGAGAATTTAGCAGTAGTCGTTTTTTAGGAAATGTATTTTTGGAAGCTAATATTTTTAAAGGATTGAAATACAAAATTAATTATGGAATTGACGAAAATTATGGCATTTTTGATTCTTTTTTAGACCCTTTTCGAACTGGTTTTGGTTCAGCACTTGGAGGTCAATCTATTAACAATACAAACAAAACTTCTTATTATATTTTTGAAAACACTCTTACGTATAACAAAACTGTAAACAAACATTTAATAGAAGCGCTTGTAGGTACAGTTGGGCAAAAATTTCGATTTGAGAATAGTAGTATAGAAACCAGAAATTTCGGAAGCGATGGCGTATCTACTCCTAATGCTGGTGCAGAACTTTTTAACGCGTCTGCTACAAAGTCAGAGCGAGCAAACACATCGTTTTTAAGCAGGCTTAATTATAGTTTTGACGACACCTATTTATTAACTGCAAATTTTAGAGCTGATGGATCAAGTGCATTTGGTCCTGATAACAGATGGGGTTATTTTCCCTCTTTTTCCCTTGGTTGGAGAGTTTCTAATGAAGCATTTTTAGAAAATACTGAGGTAATTAATGATTTTAAAATTCGTGCAGGATGGGGTGTAGTAGGAAACGACCAAATAAATAACTTTGCTTATTTAGGTATTGTTAGTCCAGGAGCAAACTATCCATTTTTAGGAGCTTCACAACCTGGAACTTTTCCAGCAACACTTCAAAACCTTACTTTACGTTGGGAAGAATCTGAACAAACAAATGTAGGTTTTGATTTACAATTGTTTGATAATAAAATTTCCTTCACGGTAGATGCATACATCAAAAATACAAGAGATCTCTTATTTCAAACCCCACTGCCAACAACTAGTGGATTTGAAAATGTATTGCAAAATGTAGGATCATTAAGAAATAGAGGAATAGAGTTTAGCTTCAATTCAGCAAATATTTCTACTGATACTTTTTCTTGGAATACAGGTTTTAATATTTCATTTAACAGAAATGAGGTAGTTGATATTTTAGGCCAACAAAGATTACTAGCTCCAATTGCAGGAGGTAGAGGAGAGGCGAGTATCTTGAAAGAAGGTGAACCACTGGGAAGCTTATTTGGCTATATTTTTGGAGGAGTAGATCCTGCAACTGGAAATGCTTTTTATATAGACAGAAATGGTGAGTCTACTTTTAATCCAACTGAAGAGGACAGAACAATAATAGGTGACCCAAATCCAGATTTCTTTTTCGGATTTACCAATACATTTACTTATAAAAATTTAGATCTATTTGTATTTATTCAAGGTTCATACGGCAACGACTTGCTCAATGCAACTCGTATTGAAACCGAAGGTATGATCGGACCAAAAAACCAATCACTTGATGTAATTAATAGATGGAGAACCCCAGGTGATATTACAGATATACCTAGAGCTAGTTTTGGAAACATTGACAACTCAAGGGTTTCTACTCGATTCATAGAAGATGGATCATATATAAGATTTAAAACCGTTACATTAAGTTACAATCTACCACAAAAATGGATTGATTTCTTAAAAATGAATTCATTGAAGTTTTATGCCACAGGTGAGAACCTTTTTACCATAACAGATTATTCTGGATTTGACCCAGAAGTAAACGCATTTGGGGGAAACAACACAGTACAAGGAATCGATTTTGGAACATATCCGCAAACTAGAAATTTAATAATGGGAGTTAGCGCAACTTTTTAAATAAACAGAAATGAAAACAAAGATATTTTTAATAGTAGCATGTTTAATGATTAGCATAACTAGCTGTAATGACTTTATAGACTTAGAACCTATTTCAGAAGAAACAACAGCAAATGGATACGATTCTGCTAGGCAAATAGAAGCCGCTTTAGTGGGAACTTACGAATCATTCCAGTCTGCGGAATATTATGTTTGGGATTTTGTAGTTTATCAGGATATTCGATCAGACAATTGTTATGCTGGCGGTGATAATCCTGAAATATTTCAGGTAGATTTACTAGATATTTCGCCAACACAATCTAGAATTTACACGCATTGGTCAAATATTTATAATGCTATAGCCAAAGCAAATTTAGTTTTAGATAAAGTAGTATTAGTAAACGATATCGCGCTTACAGAAGAACGCAGAGACCAAATAATGGGAGAAGCTTACTTCCTAAGAGCCTATCACTACTTTACCTTAGTAAAGCTATTTGGTGGTGTTCCATTGGTTACTGAACCACTAACTTCTCCTGAAGAGGAAGTAAATCTCCCTCGATCTTCCGTACAAGAGGTTTACGATCAAATTCTTTTAGATTTAGATTTGGCTGGTGCTTTGTTGCCAGATACGTATGGAAACGATGCTAGTGTTAACAAAGGAAGAGCAACAACTGGTGCGGTAAACGCATTAGCTGCCAAAGTAAATGCGCAAAAACCTTCACCAGATTACAATGCTGTATTGGAACATATTGATGTTTTAGAAGGAAGTGCTGCCAATTATCAATTAATCAATTATTCTCAATTATTTAGTGCAAACAATAATGCAGAATCAATTTTAGAGGTTCAGTACTTGGGTAGCAATGAAGGAAATTTTGGACCTCAACTTTTGCTACCTCCTTCAATTTCCGGCGACGCTTGGAGAAAATTTGCAACTCCATCAGTAGATATGGTAAATGCATTTGATTCAGAAAATGACGAAATTCGCAAAAATGCTTCAATTCTTTTTGAATCTGTGCAGTGGGTTGATGAATATTGGGGCAATTCGCCAGGAACCACAATCCCTTTTGGCTACAAATGGAAAAATGCAAGTGGTTTTGCAAGTGCAGATAACACCTATTTACTTCGCTACGGAGATTTAGTTCTTCTAAAAGCAGAAGCATTGAACGAACTTGGACAACTAAGCCAAGCTGTAACCGAAGTTAATCGCATTCGAAATAGGGTGCAATTACCAAACTTAACCAACGAACAATCTAGTTCTCAAGAAGCATTAAGAACCGCCATCTTAAAAGAAAGAAGACTAGAACTGTTTTTAGAAGGCCATCGATGGGATGATTTGGTTCGCTATGACCGCGTTATCCAAACCATGAATAACCTTGAAGAAATTGACTTAAGAACTGGAAATTCTGTTAACTACAACATGACGGAACAAAAAATATTACTTCCTATTCCTCAGCAAGAATTAGATAGAAACCCTAATTTAACACAAAACCCATTATAAATATATAGCTATGAAAACAATTTTTAAAAAAATCTCATTTGCTTTTGCTTTAGTAGCTGTACTCTTTTCTTGTACAGAAGATAATCTACAGCCAGAAGGACAATGGGAATTAACCGAAGCACAAATAATCTATCCAGAAATAGATGAAACTATTGTTTTAGATCAAAATAATCCAATGGAAAGCATTTCTTTTCAATGGAGTGAAGCTGTTTCTTCTGAAAATTATTTGGTTACGTATTCCGTAGTCATAGACACTTTAGATTCTACCGATTTTTCTACTCCTATAATTGAAGTTGAATCGAACAACAACGGTAAAAGCACAAATGCAGAAATTACTTTTCAAGCATTAGATGAAGCCTTATCGGTTGCTGGATATCCTGCAAATGCTGTTGCTGAACTTACTCTTGCTGTGAAAGCTACAAGCTTAAGTAAAAATAGTTTCGGTGCCCAAAAAATAAATCTTCAACGTTTCGAAAGTGAAACCCTACCCACAGAATTATATATTTCTGGAACAGCAGCAGAAAACAATGCTAATTTACAAAATGCAATTCCATTAAAACAATTGAATAATGCTGAGGGTGAACCTTCTGCTATTTTTGAAACCTATACCCGTTTAAATTCTGAGGGATCATTCTCTCTATTTACAGCTCAATCTCTTCCTGCTATTGTGTACGGAGGTAATAATGGCAATATTAGTCGAGATGCTGAAGGTATTCAGGTTGAAGAAACAGGCGAATATCGCGTTCAAGTTGACTTAGAAAATGAAACCTACAACCTATTAAAAATTGATTATTGGAGTGTTGTTGGTAGCGTAATTGAAGGTGGATGGGATGGCGACCAAGCTTTAGCTTATCAAGGTGATGGAGTTTGGAGATCGACTATTAATTTAGTTGAAACGGGCAACTTTGTTTTCAGAGCCAACGGAAGTTGGGATTACTTGCTTAAACGAGTAATTGGAACTCAATTAAACGTAGTAATGGAGTCTCAAGCAGAAAGCCAAGGTCTAAATGTTGAAGATATTCCTTCCAATAATGTAGGTAGCTATTTTGTTACTTTAGATTTATCAGCCAATGCCTATACTTTTTTAATAGAATTAGATGATTCTGAGCCTGAACCAATTCAAACTCCCGATCAATTATTCTTATTGTCCAACAATGATGTTGTGCAAGAATTCACCAAAGATGGAGATCAATTTTCATCTCCTAATTTCATCCCGCTTCAAAGTGGCGTGAACTACACTTTAAATTCTCAACAAGATGGAAATGGGGTAAGCTATGCTATCGCAGGTAATTTAATTGGCGAGACTGCTAATCCTGATGCAGATCAAGTTTCTGAAAATTCTACACTATTGGAAAACAATGCCAGTTTCACCTTAAACAGTGACCGATCTCTGCGTTTAAATTTTGATTTTAGTACATCATC
>Ga0307981_1002686_pt1 | contig 14071 bp, 14 predicted proteins | sample OrgLakmetagen987_FD_201849 | JGI IMG/M metagenome (GOLD analysis project Ga0307981, IMG submission 201849) | Saline water microbial communities from Organic Lake, Antarctica - #987 | ecosystem: Environmental > Aquatic > Non-marine Saline and Alkaline > Saline | place: Antarctica: Organic Lake... | reverse complement strand
ACTTTACGATCGACCTGCCGTTGACATTGTGTGTATCGGCAGCTGCTTCACGGCCAAAAGTATTGGCAGTGGTAAGAACATGTGTACGGAACCAAACTGGGTACCCTCTGGTTCCACCTTTCGCTGGATTAGGAGACATGTCAGTGCGCGGCCGTTGTAACTCCCTTGATAAACCAAGAGCACTTCGGGATGTAGCTCTATCATTAGCAGTGTCCGGTCTAGTTGGCATGATATGATGGATGATGGTCCTCTTCCTTGAGCTCACGCGGAGGTGGGTGCGACTCTGTGCGACTTGGACTAGATAGTACTAAATATGAATGAGATCGAGAATCGATTTACGCGTAAATTTACTAGTTAATCTGAACTATTTTGAACTATTCCTCACTATTAAGAATTTTTCAAAACTATTCGAAACTCTTCTTCACTTTCCTTAACTACTCCCAACTCGAACTTGGACAATTGATTCCGAATTCGTAGTATTACCCTTTCAGAAGTAGTTGTCATTTTGAAAATAAAGTTTTTTTAAAACCGCGATCGTGAGATTCACACCGCAACGTAAACAACAAGCAACCGCCGTCAACTCTCGATTATACATGCTGTAGTACACCAATAACATCCAAACAAACATCGTCAGTATCATAATTGATGTGCTTGACACGCTGCTTGCTTCGGATTTGCGAACGTCAGCTGTCTTTGTCTTTATTTTACAAGATCTAACACCAAAGCTGACGTTCGCAAATCCGAAGCAAGCAGCGTGTCAAGCACATCAATTATGATACTGACGATGTTTGTTTGGATGTTATTGGTGTACTACAGCATGTATAATCGAGAGTTGACGGCGGTTGCTTGTTGTTTACGTTGCGGTGTGAATCTCACGATCGCGGTTTTAAAAAAACTTTATTTTCAAAATGACAACTACTTCTGAAAGGCCCTGTAATACATGGCCAGAGTTGGAGCTATCCCTGTCGGTGGAAACATACGGATCCTCTTCGTCACTCTCCTCATCACTGTTATGGGTGCGTTCGGCTTGTTCCTCCGTTCCTTCTTGTGTGAGAACTGCTGCTGCTGTAGCATTTTCTCCCATGTCAGTTCCTTCTGTCATAATAGATTGTAGTGTGTAGTATTGTGCTTAGTAGTTACTTTAAAAACTCAACCTTTGAGACTAAGTGCACTGTTTAGCACTTCACTTGATCCTAGAACCGAAATGAGCATTGATGGTATCCGATAATTAACTTGATCTCGAGCTCCGTCCGTCACTGTTAATTTCCTGATATCGTGTGGCTTTCAGCGCACCCTTTCATGATGAGGCCCTACAGGCCTCAACAAGGCCATCCACATGGTGGATTGCCTGGGTCTGATGCCAATTGCTCCATCTTCGCCTCCACTCTACGAGTAATACCTATCGTACTATCTACGCGGGAGTTTCTGTGGCGTTGTTCAAGTAGCAAGTAGCAATCGCAAGCATCTACTGCATATTATCTATCTATCTATCATCATCATCATCATGCTGTCAAGAAGCACGACTGGGATGCACACGGACCATCATGACAATACATTCTCCTGCAAGGAGGAGGAGTCGTCTTGTTCAGAAAGGCTGGAGTTCCAGTTCTGTTTCTTTGGTAAACATTATGAGGAATATTGGTGCAATTCTTGATAAATTATGGAAAGTAATAAATATGATTGCAAACGATTATACAGAATTTTTAAATAATAATAGAATACTGCACTCCTCCGAATGCACACCTCCGAATGCACTATTGCTCAATTATTGCATTTTTAAAGTTGACCACGTATTACGGAGCTCGGTAAAAGTTTGTTCTTTGCAAAGTCTGGCAAAATCCCCTAATGATTCCTTCAAAGGTAAATTATCGGACCTCACCAAGTTTTGGACCTCACTGACTAAATAACTAAATGCTCTCCTTTCTGCACTCTCGATCAACTCTCCATAGTCACTCTTCACATCATATATGAATGCTGCGCCGAAATCTGTTAACCATGCATGATTTTCATCAGTATTGGAAATCAAAATGTTATGTCCATAGAAATCACCATGGCATATACCTGCTTCGTGCAACTTTGTCAATGCTTGAAGTAAATGTCCAACAAGAGCAATTGCCCTTTCATCCGATACGATTATTCCTTCGTCGTAAACATCCCTAGAGCAAGATTCCAAACTCGGTGGACCTGCAAGCACACTGTAATCCTTCAAAAGCTCCATGATCAAGTTACTCTTTTGTGTTTTTCCAAATACGTTGACAAGAGATTTGCATCCAAGGGAAGAAGCTATCATTGCAACTTTCCTCTCTTCTTGCGGATTCCCATCCGAGGTAATGTTTGAATAATATTCCTTCACTGCAACAGGAATCTGAATCTTATCTTCAGTACCTTTCTCATTGATACCAAGAGTATATTGACGAGTGATACCACTTGCTCCCTTCCCCAATTCAATGCCCTTGGATGCATCGTCAAGATGATCATCTTGAAACACTTTAAGATGAATTTCTTCATTACCACTATCATCATAATCCTCTGGATCTGTCAAAAACGGATTGCTAGAAAAGGCTACCCAACTCAAGTTTGGAAGCTGCAGCAACTCCATTGGAGGTTCTTTCAAATGGTTAGATGCCAGCCGAATCAATTCGAGATTATGGCAGTTGGTGATTTCAGATGGCACCTTTTCCAATAAGTTTCCGCTAAGCATACACTTTTGCAAATTTGAGCATCGCCCGATTGTAGACGGAATAAACTTTATTTGATTATCGGTCAAGATGATCCATCTAGCTTGAGATTGTAGTGCTTCAGGGTGGATGTGTGTTATCTTGTTCGACTTAAAGGAGAACATTTGTAGCTTAGGACATTGACCAATGACTTCTGGCACCTCTGTGAAGTTATTTTTCATGCAGAATAGGATGGATAGATTCGGCAAATATGCTGGTAGGGAGGATGGTAGGGAAGAGAGGTTCACTTGGAAAAGATCAAGTTTGGTGATTTCTTGCATGGGTTTTGGACACTCAAGAGCTTTGGGAATTGTCGACTTTGAAAGCGCAATAAGGGCTCTGATCATTTCTTCATCTTTGTCTAGGTTAGTTTCATTATTATTCCCAGCTCTGTCATCTTCATTTTTGATTGTCATGATTGCAGCGCTGATGGAAAGTGTTTATCAGAGCAAGGGTGGAATGGAGATTCGAGTTGTGCGACGTTATAATTTATAATATGACACAGAACACAACAACAGTAGTAGTAGTGATTAGGTAATGATCTTCTGTGCTGTAGAATACTGTACGATGCCGTAAGTAGGTACGATAGTGGAGGATAGTGGCTATCGTAGTAATAGCAATAGCAATGCGAGTGTATCTCGCGGTTCGTCGTTGGTCGTTGTAGATCGTAAATTGATTTGAGATTAGATTAGATTATGGTACAAATAATATCTAAATAATATTTATTTAGCTCTGAACAGTTCCTTGTTAACGTGTTCTCTCTAGTAAGTAGCTAGCATAACCGTTCTTTCAATATTCACTATTAGATGAACAGGATCATATATTACGAATTACGAAGTGAAATGTGAAGATAAAATGCCTATGAAGTTTTCCTTTTTACCTACTATTGAGCCATGATGGATTATATTATATAACTGCGATTTCTCTGACTCCTTGCAGCAGCATTTGTAGTATCCCTTATTATACTGCCTCTAAGTTGTGATTAAGCCTTGTATCCATACATCCAAATGATCTTGTATCGAAATAAGTTCATATTGGTCTCCTTTACGACCTTCCTCGTCCAAAGAAGGAGTAATTACTACAAATTTTGCCGCAGTTTCAGTTGTTCTGTTGGTACGCGTAAACGTTCAACGGACAATGGTCTCTACACAATTCTAGAGTATATACCTACCGGCTCAAGGCGGCTTTTTAGAGTCCATGAATATTCACACCGCAGCAGAATGTAATCTAAAAAAGCTATCTCTTGTCATCCAGTATTGTACCATTTCCAATGCACGCAATCATCTAATTGGCAACATCAAGCTTAGGAGCTTTTGTCAGGACGAATCTGGACGAACATACCCATTTCGTCACAGTTGAAATCTTCGCCATTGAACTTTAAGACCAGCCTGAACTCGAATGTATGAAATCAATTATCTTTAACTCTGCTATTGAATGCGAATGCATGATTTGTTGGCACTACCCCGTCCCTCCTTAATTCTCGCCTCTCGTACCTTTTCACCATATATTTCGAATGCCGACGACGTTTAGTCCTCACAAAGATCCAGATGAACAGCAACGTACTAAATGCACACCAACCGATCAAGCTCTTGGTATTATTTACCAAGAAAGTTGGCTCGTAGATGCTGAGGTGACATGAGATGAACTTATCCTTTTCATCCACTGCACCTTCAAAACCTGAATTGCAAGACCTTGTTCCGAATATTTCATTCGGGGCAAGAACGTTGCGATGGCGATAATAAGGGTCTTGAAATGGCGTCACGCAGTATTTCCCGCCGAGTAACCGACAAAGAGTGCGACTATAACTTGCTCTGCAGTTGCAGACGCACGTATTCGGGAGAATGCATTTCCCCCGACTTTCTTTCATGATATGTGGAATAAGTCGAGAATCAAATCCTTCCATTGCACATGGATCTTTCTCAAAGAGATGCACCTTATTCTCATCAGATGTCATCAATTGCTTTCTGATCATTACTGTGATTTCTGCTTCACAAATTGGAGTTTCGCAATTAAACCCTTTCCAGCCTTCGTTGCATTCACAGATATCAGGTGCCACACACATTCCACCATTTGCACATCGATAACATCCTTCTCCCCCGGAAGCAGCTGAACGTTCTTCACAAACTGGATCAAAGTATCCCTGAGAGCATATTGGAGTTGAGCAATCTTGACCAGTCCAACCTGTGATGCCCCTGTCAGCATGTAAGTGTTTGATCCATAGGATTGATTGGGTATGGACGCAATGGCAGTTGTCTTTATCAGCACAAACACCTCCATTCAAGCATCCTGCAACAGTTCCATCGTTTTGACGATGCCGGCATAGCGGAGTGTTGCAATCAAATCCAGTGTATCCATCTTTACATGTACAGAAATCAGGTGCGATACAACTCCCACCATTATAGCAGGCAAAAATTCCCTCACCAGGTTCGGTATCACCAATTGCCCATTTTTGTGAATTGGGTTTACGATTGTAGTTGTTGTAATTTACTCTGATGTGCCTTCCGATCTGTAGCCCTTGATCAGTATCAGGACTTGTCTCGTTACCGATGATGGCATTATCGCGATAGTCGCCTTGGCTCCATTCATGGCGACTGCACAAGTATTGACTGGAAGTAGACCTAGATTCATAATTTCTATTGCTCCAGTATGGTGTTGCAAATGGATAGTCAGAAATGTGGTAGTCAATTCCGTTTGGGCCACCAGGGCTATGAATTGGGCCACACTGCTTCAAACTCCTTCCGTCTCGCTCTTTAAATGTCAAAGGAATAGTACTTATATCAATGTAAGTAAAGGATTCCAATGCATTTAGAGGGCACCGTGTGGAATGTAAACTTTGTTCAATTTCGCTTGGATCGCATTTCATGCATACAAACGATGTGCTCCTGTTGGCAGATTGATGGTCCGCCTGGTAACAACATCCACTAAGAATAGGGTCATTTCCACATCCAGTTTGAAAGCTTTTTCCGTCGTTCGATAGCACCATTGCATCGTACGCTGGACATCTCACGTCGTCACAAAGTAGTTTTCCGTCTCTGCCGTGACCTCCCAAAGTCAAAAGGTCGTCAATATTGTATGAGTCGATATTCACATTATGTATGAAGGATTCTGCTTGGACACATATCGGAGTTGAACAATCGTAGCCGCTGATTACAATGTAAAGATATTAGTTTGAATTTCATATGTGTGCTTAAACTAGAATTGATAAGAAGCACTTACGTCCAACCAGTGAGCTGTGGGTCTCCGTTTGGCTTCTGAAACATAGGAACTCCTCCTTCAACTCGACCATCTCTCCATAAATTATTCCACTGGTAACATTTGCATGTATCTGGAGCAACGCATACTCCGCCATTGCTGCATTCTTGCGCACACAGAGCAGTAGAGCAGTCACGACCACTCCAACCTCTTTCACATGTACATACATTGGCAAGAGTACAATTTCCGTTGTGTAGGCATTCGTGCTCGCAAATAGGTGTGGTGCAATCATGCCCTGTCCATCCTCTTGCACAATTACAGAGATTAGGCCCAATACAAGTTCCATTATTGAAGCATCCTCGAATAACATGATCAATGCACTCCTTTGGTCCTCCTTGCCATGTGCCACCATTGATAATCTCTTTGGTATCATTAAATTGGAGTCTTGGGCGAAAGGACTGAGAACATAATGTCAGATGAAGTGGTTAGAAAACATGAGTTTGGAGCTTTGAATATTATTTGAGAAGGATCTTACCAAGTCTGTATCCTGAACTAGAGACATAGAAGTTGATTCGTCATGTGTGGCGAGATCGGAGGCTATGCCGTTGTCACAAACACGTCGAAACTCAATAATACATCGTCCCTTCGTCCAGTTTGATGGAGTTCTGGACCATTCACCTTTTCTTCGAAAACCCTCGTCTGTGTATAAAAACAATCTTTCATTATCATTGGTGATGTTAAAGGATGTCCCGTATCTTTCCAGTGGTGAAGATTTTTCATATGTTGGATCCCAACCCATGTTTTCCCAGTGTGTATAGACAAGTCCATCATTTTCAAACTTCTGATCCATATATCGTGAATAAAAGTTAGGATGTTCGAATAATTTACCTGATCGGTAATTTTCCCATTCAGTCACAGCCCTTATGGAACATTCATAACCCCCCTGTATGGAACCATTATTATGCAAATAGCTATCTCCACCTCTTTGCTCTATAGATCTCATCAAGTGCGTCCTGTTAATGAACTTTTCAATGGGTGCGAAGTAAGTTGGATTAGAATATCCACGAGCTCGAGGATCTAATCTATAACTAGCATTCTTTATTAAGAACTCTCGGAAAACATCCAATTCAAGGCGATCGTTTGTTCCTTTCACAAACTGTGGTTGATCTTTCTCGTAGTAGCCTTGTTCACATATTGGGACCCTGCAGTCAAAACCCATCCAACCTTTTGCACATGCACAAGTATCAGGTGCTACACAGGATCCATTGTTTGCACATCTATAATGGCCCTGGGCTGTATTCACAAGCTGGACGTAAGCTATCTGACGATCAATTTCAGACTTGAAGGGTGGTGTGCGGTCTTGTTCTGAGCTAGTACGAGCATTCCATTCTTGCGGTAGCAAAGACGTCCTATTATTACTGGAAGGCGTTGAATATCTAGCGTTGGGAGTCAGGGCTTCATTCCACGATTGCAAGTATTGGAACCAAGTTAAAGCCTCAGGGATTAGCTCTATGGAAAAGCAACCATCACTTCCCGTTTTGTGTCTGATTAATAAGTTTATAATAAATGGAGCCGATGTGAATACATGCTGAGAATACTCATAGTTTCGGCAGATAGAAACTCACCTCCAAGAATTTCGATTGAGAGCAGCCGTACTTGTGTACACCATTTCAGCTTGCTGGCATTCAAATGCTTCAGTTTCAGAGCACCATGCAGACATGTTGCAAGGCTTATACTCTAGCCAGCTAGAACTCTCAGAGAATGCTTTGAAGTAACCCTGATGACAGACGGGTTGAGAACAATCGAAACCACTCCAATCTGGAGGACATTGGCAGGTGTTGGAAGCAATGCACATGCCTCCATTATGACACTCTTGTTGACAAACAGGAATCCTGCAATCACGTCCCATCCATTCCAATGGGCAGGTGCAATAATTTGGTGATGTACAATTTCCCCCATTGCCACAAGTATGCTCGCACACCGGAGTGGTACAATTTGTGTCGAACCATCCTTGCGGGCAAGTACAAGTGTCTGGACCTGAACATATTCCTCCATGCTGACAGGTCTGTACACATGTGGCAACATTACAGATGGCACCTTTGTATCCTGGGATACAGGCACATTGATCAGGAGCGACACACACTAGCCGATCTTCACATGTATTTGAGCATATTGGTATGGTGCAATCTATTCCCGTCCATCCTTCCATGCATTCGCATTTATCAAGACCGACGCAGAAACCTTTATTTTCGCAAGGAAACGAACATGCTGCGGTCAAAGCTCGTATGACATTATTATTTCTATCGGCTACGAAAAGGAAAAGGTCTTCGTGATTCAAAGTATTGTTTGCAAATGTAGCTATAGCAGACGGAGCACGAAACTTTATATGAGGGGAAAAGTGAGCGCACGGATTTTGCGACTTTCATTTGATTTTGTTTGTTATCTCACCTTTGCTCGTTGAGAAGGAATGGCATCCTTAAATCCGCACGACGATTCAGTTAATGTCGATGGTGCTCCAGAAATTGTGTGTATAGATAGCTCAAAAGATGATGATACGAGCTTATAGAACTGACCAGACTCCAGAACTTTTTTTGCTTGAGTTGTGGATGAATTCAAATTTTGGTATTCAGGCTCGAGGGTCGTAATGACAACATCCACCAACCCACCGCTATATTTATCTACGTGACTAGAATGAAATGCGGCGATGCAAATAGGAGTGTCTTCTGTGTACATGCTCACGGAGCCCTCTTTGGTTGCAATCACAACAATATTATCTTGAGGAATTGTAAGGTTACAGCCAGGAGGGCAATTTACTGTCATCACAGTGCCTTCGTTAGGATCTTCTCTAATATCTATGACATTGGCATTGATGACCAATCTCTCACTGACCAAGGCTTCTGTAGAAGTCTCGTTGTAGTATACAACTCTTCGTGGAGGAGATCCAACGCAGTCCTTCATTCCCCGCCCTATATAATCTTCGCCAAAGACATTACTTGCTTGTTGTCGATGGTTGTAGTTATAGTAGATATTATGAGATCGCGAAGTGACCTTCATCCCAAGTGTATCCGTTGGTGTATTGTAAGAAGAACAGCCAGAAGGGCGAAACAATGTACTGAGAGTATCGAAACAAGTTGATTGAAGCAGAGAGTGAGTATTATAGAATGCCCTCCGTATCCTACAGGAAGCTGAATCCGAAATAAAAATGCTGCCATCAGCAGTCACTGCAATACCTTCTGGTTGATTGAATGATGCTTCAGCACCAAAGCCATCTCGATCACTTTCATGGTCAGTTCCAGCCAAAGTGGCAACCGTTTGGGTTCGAAGATCGACGCCCCTTATGTGATGCCTATCAGTGACGAACAAGGCTGATTGGTTCGTAGATATTACTACATCATTTGGGAATGAGAACTTGGCATCTAAGGCGAATCCATCTTTCTGCCCTTGTGTCCCGGTGAGGCACGGGCTTGGACAGCCCTCTAACTCTTTGCCAAACGAATTTTGTTCTGCAATCTTCGTTGATCCAGCAATCGTCAAAGACTTGCCAAATCTATCAATCTTACGAATGAGATGATTATTGGTGGCAAACGAATTTTGTTCTGCAATCTTCGTTGATCCAGCAATCGTCAAAGACTTGCCAAATCTATCAATCTTACGAATGAGATGATTATTGGTGTCTGCTACATAGACATCTCCAGTATGGCTGACTGTTATCCCTCTTGGAGAATCAAATCTCGCTTCACCCCTCGATCCATCCGAGTACCCAGGTCTTGGTTCCATTTCTTGGTTCAGATCAGTGTGACAACGGCCACTGAAGCATTCTACCTTCAAGCTAGTAATGTTCCTACTCAGAGTGATATTATCGTCACGGACTACCAGAGTCACTTTTCGTATTTGATGATTGCCAGTATCAGCAACAAATAAGACAAGTGTACCATTGCCGTTATAATACATCAAAGAATCATTATCAATCGGGTTTGGATACGGCCACCACGACCAATCTCTCCACACACAAAGTCCGGCGGGGTAGGTAAACTGAGCAGTAGAAGTATTTCCGTTTTGGTATCCTGCTTTCCCATTTCCTGCAATTGTCGTTACAAAACCAAATGGAGAAATCATTCTTATTGCATGATTGCCAGTGTCGGCTACAAAGACATATCCCATATGATCTACTGCCACCCCCTCTGGGTGCCGAAATCTGTCGAGAAGCACAAAAGTACGAAATTAGGAACGATATAAGAGATATTATAACTAAATATATAATTCTACTCACCGTGCAGTGTATTCGTCTCCGTCCTCGAAGCCTGCTTCTCCACTCTTTGCATCTCCAGCCAACGTGAACGTAAAACCTTGCGGAGAAGAGGAGCCATGAGAGCTTCTGGGATTCCGAAGTGATAATTCTGCAGAATATTTTGGATAGGACCAGGTTTGAGTAGGAACTGGGAGCAACCACGGCGCCATTTGCACTCCGTTGAGGGAATCGTTTACAACATTTGGCCACACCCCTGTTGGCTCCCCATGCACTCTGGTTGCAGCACCTGATTCATTATCACTATTAGTTGAATTTGAAGAATAGCCCCAGCATCGTTGTGGGCACTTTAAATAATTTGTACCATGACTCGATTGGCAGTCTCCTCCCGCCATGTGCAGACATATATGACTTGTGCTCTGACCTCCATAATCATAACGGTGCAACCCACCAACTGCCCACGGTGCATCAGTAATAGTCGGAATATTCTTGCTCATTAATTCAGTAGAGACCCCCTGCAGCTGAAAGTGACAGATCAGCTGACTTGACGCGTTCCCAAGTAAGCCACACTCAATGTCTTCGCAAATATGACATTTTGACTGCACCCCCCTCGCTTGGCATTTATGCCTCATATCTTGTTTGTTTGAAATTGCTCTTCCCTTGAATTCTTCTTTTTGCTCTTTGTATTTTGAATAGGCAAATGGCCAGCGTGGATTCACAACAGAGTCACACCAATGCTTTGTGGTCCATGTTCTACTCACTTGCATAGCCAATACCGAATGCAATCGACCGAGAACCAGAAGTATTGAAATGAGAAGTTTCATTGTGAATTTTTGTGGAGGGGAATATTGCTTTTCAAAAGAGTCGACTTGTCCTTTGTCGATGGGGTAACGTGATCTAGTGATAATGACAGCATGAAATCTTCTCTTATTATTCCGTTTTGAAATTTGAAACTGTTTAGTGATGCTATTTACCAGCCCTCTCACAACGTCATGCAGAAAGCAATTTCAAAGTACTATATAAATTAAACCAATGAGTCTCTCGAGCAACAAAAGAAAGAGAGGGTATCAAAGCGCCAAGAGTGCAACTCCTACAGGTCATTCCAGTACGAAGTCGACCAGACTCGATGCTGAGATGAACGTGTCTGATGATAGAACCAAACTTTCTCATCGGCAACTATGGCAGAAATACAAATCTCTTTACAGTCACTGGCGATCCACGAAGAAATTTTGAACACAAACGAGATTAGTTCATACGCATAATAAAATAAGTAGCTTTGCAATTGTATTAGTTTAGCGATCAACGTCGTTTCATTTTAATGATATTAATATGTTCGAACAGCTTCAAGCTGCTCGAATTCAAATTAAAATGCACTCACTAAGCACGAAAGAGAGGGCATTTGTATCTCTTTCTGCATCTGCTCAACTTGATTCTCACAAAGAACAATCCACGGATCCAATCCTAGACGATTTCCATTGAAATGCAAGAAGGAGCGCTCTCGAATATTTAGCTTCTCGAAGCAGCCATGAAGCCCTTCGTAACGAGGTCACATAAATGCAAGAAGGAGCGCTCTCAAATATTTTAGCTTCTCGAAGCAACCATAAAGCCCTTCGTGACGAGGTCACATAATTTGTTGCACTGGTGGGTTTTGAAGAAAGCATCAATCCCTCTTTGCCCTAGATCGGTTTTACCAAATTTGCCTTGCCTGCTATCTTTCCTTGCATTATGATAGTGGACAACAGGGTCTGTAAACTTGAATACATTCTCAAACTCGTTGTAAACCCCTTGCAAATCGCAAATGAGAGATTTCTTCCTTGTCCAAAAGTGTGAGAAATGTGAGAATGCCTGGGCAACTTCGTTCTTTGTGACAGAAATGATTTCATTGGCAGCGCTCTCGGTCATATCGATGATGCTATCATCCGACTCGTTATCTTCCTCTTTGAGCATTAGGATAGCGCGACCGCCAGTATCTGCAGTAGACTGCTGTCGCCATCCAGAATTATTGTTCCACTTCATGAAAGAACCGTCCAATTTTGGCTAGCGTGAGACCAAGTAAGGACAAGAAAGAAGAAAGGTAAGAAACTGTTAGCAAATACGAAAGAGCAAGCTGGAGTTCATAGTTCATTGATCAAAGTTGTGAACAAAAAGAGTCTGCAAGTCATGTGCTGTTTCCTGAGTATTAAGAACTTACCTCGACGATGACAGAAAACTGACCACGTTTATCATCAGTGAGGTAATACACATGACAATCAATAAAAGAGACACGGGGAGTGCTGTCATCCAATGTCATGATAGAGTCTATCTTCTCATTGAACGCTTTAGCCACAATGACACAGTGGTGTTGAATCTTGCAGAATCTTTCAACAAACCTGTCGCGAGCAAGCCAGTCGAGTTCACCTCCATGATGCTCAATGTCATCCACAAATCGACTTTCTTTTGCGACCAAAGATTTCCCAACAACCGTCTGCCCATCTTCAGCGATCTCAAAGAACTGATGGGCAAAGCGTTCCTGTCCTTCTCCAAATGCCTTATACTTTAATGCAACGCCCTTGGCTTCTGGATGCTGAAGACTGGCGGGCATAAATGTTTTTCTACTTTTTCCCTTGGGATTTTGGTTATCGCCGAAAGTAGTTTCAATATTATCTACTGGCGTATCTTGGTACCTATACAAACCATAATAATTAAGGAGTTGGAAGAAGAATAAGAGTTGTGGTGTAGTAACAAGAGAACTGGGCAATCACCTCTTTCTTAAAACTTACCGACAACGCTCAACTTTATCGTTCATATAAATCTTAAAAGAGTCATCGACAATTTCAGTCAATAGAGGCAGTAGGCGACTACTCTCTCTCACGCAAGATCTGATACGTTTCTTTCGAGGACGCCCGTTACAACCACCATCAGCAGCAAGTTCGGTCTGATATACCATCATTGACGTTGCGGCACTTGTGAAGGCATCACCAATATCCGCACACGACATTCCTGGAACCTGCAACGAAGAGCGTCCGCCAAAGTCTTTGCAGGATGCAACCATGGACTTTAAGCAGTTATAATCTTTCATGTTGCCCATTCCAATGGCGGCGAAATCGAAACGTCTCCCGTACTTTGAGGCCATCTCTATAATGGTAGACTTGAGAAGGTCCTCAACCTTGATCCCTTCATCGCTTGGTCTTCCATCTGATAAAAGTAGCAGCTGCATTGGGGACGATGCGTCGTCATATTTGGTGAGTATTTCTTGCGCTCTCTTAAGAGAAGGTCCGTAACATCCATGTCCTTTGGGACAGATAATTGAGGTGTGTATATGTTGCCCTTTCCGGTAGAGAACATCCGCTTCTTCCGAATCATGAAAGAACCTAACAATACGGTTGTATAGATAATTATCAGTGGGCCACCTGTCAATAATCACCTCGGCATCTTCACCCATGAGGATAATGGTAACGACATCCTTCGAAGAAGATTAGACAAATGATGAATATGAGTACACGACATCAGAATGACACATGCACAAATGAACAGTTAAAGACGCACCATATGAGTAGCCATTCCAGCTTCCAAACGATACTCGATAAAATCCTCCGCAATACTTAGCCAAACGGCCCCCAATCTCGTCCTGCTACCGTTCACATCTGAATTCCTCATGCTTCCTGACCTGTCGACAATAAGAACACTGTGACTATTCCACTCATTTTTCTGCCCATGTCGGATCAATCCATAGCTCCGGTCGAATTTCCTGTAATCTTCCTTACTTAACAGTTTTGGAGTCAGGCTTACGGTCGTTACCATTGACGTGATCAGCAAACGTTCTTCCTTCGTCACGACATGCTTCTGGCCCTGATATTCATAGATCAATTTATTGCTATCGCCTGGACACGGACACTGCTTACCATACTTGATAGCAGCCTGTATACCGCGGCGAGGA